>JAEIGA010009716.1_pt1 | contig 14573 bp, 14 predicted proteins | sample 9270691 | NCBI WGS metagenome assembly JAEIGA01 (sample SAMN17057246, study PRJNA624740) | gut metagenome | biome: biome; isolation source: fecal sample | host: Bos grunniens | place: China: Xizang | collected 2019 | reverse complement strand
TTAAGTAAAAAAGTTAAGAAAATTAGTTGACTTTTTTGCTAGTTTTGTGGTATAGTAATATCGGGAGAAGGTATACCTTTTCCTTGTTTCTCCATTTTCTTCTTATTTAGCCTAGTTGACTAGGGCCGCACACCTCTAGTCAACTAGGTTTCAGGACAAGTACCTAGTCAACTAGGGTGGAAAGGGGGTGAATTATGGATTATTGGTATTTGAATCGTCCTGTAAAAGATCCTTTTGAATATATAGCTAATAAGAAAAGAATAGCAGCTGATTTTATTGACTACATGTTCTTAAGGACGCAAGAAATGTTTGTTTATAAACGTTTACCAGAGTATTTTCCAAAAGAAATTTATGAAGACTATTTATTTTCTAATGGAACTTGCACTATAGCGAAAGAAGGTGATGAAATATACGCGTTTAATGGGAGTTTCGGCGGTGAGCCTGATCCTTATTATAGACCAACTTTATATGTTGTTGCTAATCCTGCTTTACATTTATCGAAAACGTATAAGATAGGTGTAGACTGTGTATTGATGAGGAATGATTATTTGTATAAAGGGCTGACTCCTCTTGCAACTCGTTACGCGTGCTTGCTCACTGAGAATGTACTTACTATTAACTTAGCAACTATTTTGCTTCGATGTCCTTATTTGCTATCAGCATCTACTGATAAAGAATATAAATCTGCTGTTATGGCAATTGAACAAATAATTGCCGGAAAGCCTGGAGTAATTTCTGAAAAATATATATCTGAAGGTATGAAAATGCTTTCGCCACCTACTAATAATGGCTCTTATTTAACACAATTTATTGAATTGTGGCAATATCTTGTTGCCGGTTTTTTCCATGAGATCGGTATTGATGAGAACGGAAATATGAAAAGAGAAGCTATACTTAGTGGTGAGTCTGATAAAAATAAGCAGGCATTATTACCTCTGTGTATGCAGATGCTGCGGTGCAGACAAGAAGATTGGGCAAAAGTTAATAAAATGTTTGGCACTAATGTCGAAGTTGATTTCAGCGATGTGTGGAAGATGTCGGCTAGTCAACTAGGCATAAATGGGGTATCTAATGATCAGAAGATTTGGCCCGCGGCAGAGGGAGCGCTCGAGACAGAGGGAAGCGGAGAGGATAGTAAAGAAGAGCAGAGAGATGGAGAGTTTGTTACAGATGCTTCTAGTGAGAGCGATTCAGTATCAGAGTCTAGAGACGATGGGACAGACTTTTCAGGAGAGCTTAGCTCAGGTGGTAATGATGGAGATGGATTTGAACTCGATCTTCACATTAGTGGAACAACTGAGGAAGGAACTACTTCACTTGAAACAGGAAGAATAGAAAAGGAGACAGAAGATGAGCGAGACGACGAGAGAAGCGACAACTGAAATTACAGCTGCCGAAGTTCGTGAAATGGCTGAGAGAGTTAATTTAGGTCTTAAAGTTTTGAAGGACGGTGATCTTCCAGATGAAACCCCATCTAGTGAGTCAAGTTCTACATGAGGTTTTACCCAGTACTGATAATCTTTTTAACCATATTAATTATAGTTTTCTTGATTTTACTCCAGAAGAGCTTAATATCATGCTCTTGTCAAGAGCTGCGAATAGGTCAGTTTCTCCTCTTATTGGAACTGTTCAAGGGAATTATGATATATGGTCGGAATATCATGTATTGACGCCTAGTGAACTAGGGAAACTTGGAGACATCATACTTAAGAATTTTCGAAATAAGTGGGATAGATATTCTTCTATTACAAGTCTTGAGTATGATATTATTGCAAATGTAAATTTACATTACTATGAAGCTGCGTCAGATGAAAGTTCAGCCGCAACAGAACGCTTAAATAAATCTGTTAGCAGTCGTGGGGAAGTTCTTGAAAGTCATTCAAATTCGAAAAATGATTCGTCAATCGGATCAATGAATAAGAATAGTGTTTTGAGTGATCGTGAGATAACTTATGGAACTCATAATGCGGAAGTTGAGAAAACTCAAACTGGAACTTCTGATGCAAGTACAGAATTTCTGTCTAGTAATAGAGATTTATTATCAAAGAAAGAAGGTGCTCAAAATGATATAGAGCTTAATAAAGAGACTAGTCAACTAGGCCAATCTGATGAAAGTTTCACTCTTTCAGCTGCTACTGATGCGCAAAAAACAGATACTGGATCACTTCAGTCAAAAGAAAATAAAGCTGAGAATAAAGAGTATACTTCAAAAGGTGGGCTTGAAAAATCTATTTCATCTAATGTTACTAGTTCTGATGGTGGCGGGTATACAGAAGAAACTCAACGTCTGGCAAAAGATGAAACTTCAGGTAGTAATGATTTATTAAAGTATGGATATAATTCTGTTAATGGTATTCCATTTGATAGTAGTGACACTTCCAATAACGGGATGAAATCTGAACTAGAAAAGAAAAAAGTATCTGGAGTGAAAACTGATAATAATGATATATCTTCGTCAAAATCAAATACTGATATGTCAGCAGGTGAAAGCAGTAATGAAGCTTCTGAACATATTTCTGCTGCATCATTAGTAAATGATACAAAGGATCGCAAGGCATCTGAAGCAGTAAAGAAAAAAGCATCTGAAGAAAAAGAACTTGCTTCAGCAAAAGAAAAAGAAAATAAAAATTCTGCTTTAGAGGCAATGGCTGAAAAGACGAAAAACGATAAAACATTGTCAGGTAGCTCAACTTCTGATGAGGATCGGGCGAAAGAGTCTATTATAAAAGGTAGAGATTTACAAACGTCCTCATTGGTTGGTGGTAGCAATTCTGCCAGCACTTCATCAAATGTTAGTAATAGTGAAAATAAGCAGGATAACTTGTATGTAACTGACGAACAAAATCGTTTGTCAGACCTGCTGAAAAAACTTTCTAATCGCTTTAATTCTTATATAAAGCGAGGTATTGATACTACTAATTTAACTCCTCAAGATTTTATTAAAAAAGAAATCGACTTGTGGCGTTGGAACTTTGTTGACGAAGTAATGAAAGATATCATTTCTTTACTTACTTCCAGTACATATAATTAATAAAGGAGAAAAAAATATGTTAGTTAGTCAGGTTGCAGAAGCTGTAAATACTTTTACCTCAGAGTACCTGGGTGAGGAAGCTCTTGTCACGGAAGATCTTTCTAATATTGTAGATATCGGATCGAGGATTGTCCAGCTTGATCATTTGGACAATTATGTTAGAAAGTTCATTGATCAGATTGGAAAAATTACTTTCCAGACCCGGCCCTATGAAGGTGTCGTACCGTCTCTTTACACTGATCCGATTGAGTATGGTGCAATCCTTGAAGATATTACCTATGGCAATTTGCCTGAGGCAGAAGAGAATGATTCTTGGAAGCTGCAGGCAGGGCAGTCTTATGATCCGAATGTCTTTACTCCGCCTGATGCACATGCTCGTTTTTACAGCAATAGACAGACATTTGATATTCCCATGTCTTATGCTACTGAGCAGGTAAAATCCGCTTTCCAGAATAAAGCGCAGCTCATGCAGTTTACTTCGATGGTTGAAACGGCTGTTTCTAATTCAATGACTGTTAAAACTGACGCTATTGCCATGCGTGCATACACATCGAGGATTGCTAATACGATCCATGCAAAAAATAATACTCCTCAGTGTGTCAACCTGCTTGCAAAATATAATGATCAATTTGGTAGAAATGTGCTTGCTGCTGAATGCTTGTATGATAAGGAGTTCATCCGTTATGCATCTCTGCAGATTACCTTGTATGGTGATCGTATTAGAGGAATGTCTAAGTTATTCAATCAGCTTAGCTATGATAGGTTTACACCGAAGGCTCACATGCGTCTTATTCTGTTGTCTGAATTTGAGAAGGCTGCCCATACTTACTTGTATTCAGATACTTTCCATGAAGATTATGTACGCATTCCTATCGCAGATGCTATTCCATATTGGCAGGGGCCCGGTACTGATTACGAATTTGAATCCACATCTCGTATTGCAGCTGAAGTCATGGTCACGACTATCAATGGTGATACAGAGACAAAATCAAAGGAAACTGTTGATCAAGATGGCATTATTGGTATCCTCTATGATCATCGCTCGCTGCTTGTTACAAACCTCAGGCGTTGGACTACGACCAATTATAACGGTCGTGCCGATTTTATGAACTATTGGTATAAGTTTGACATTGGTCAGGCGAGTAAGCTCGGAGAAAACTTTGTGGTATTTTATGTTGCCGACTGACCTAGTCAACTAGGCATACTGGGGAGAGAGGTAATCCTCTCTCTCCTTCTTTAAAAGGAGCTTATATGTTTCAACCATTATATGTTAGAATAAATTTTGATACTGGTGAGCATTTAACAATTCTGGAAGGTCGAGGCGGTTTAGATACGTTTTCTAGATATGTTATTAATGGTAATTGTTTAATTGCTGCTATTTATGAGTCTGAAACAAAAACTTATATAACTAATAATGCTATTTCTGGAAATACACAATGGTCGCACACTATTAATAATTCTATAAATGTACAAGTGAAAAAAATTAGTCCTGCTGGTACAATGAGTTCTTACACAATGAACCCGCCTCGTAGTATAAGTTTTATGATTTATTCTGCTTCAATGGGTACAGACTCGGGTCCAGTTATTATGAATCTTGGTGTTAGTACTTCTTTACCTTTGCAGGGTCATGAAGCTGTTGTTGTTGATAGAACTCTTTTTGAAGATTCTATTACTCAAAAACCTAATCAGCCTGTCTTTTATTTTGATTTAAATGACGGCCATGCTGAATTTTGGACCGGGTTACGTCCTGGTAATGTTTCTTATTTAGGAAATGAATTTGATACTTCACAAACTGATTTTTCTTTTACTACTCGTGATCCATACAGTCCAGGTGGTGAAAGTGATTTAGCAGGTGGTGAAGGTGATTTTGATAATACTTCTTTTCCTATTGACTTTCCAGATTTACCTACACTTTCCGCAGTTGATACTGGTTTTATCAGTCTTTTCAACCCCTACGTGTCAGAGCTTAAAACTCTTGCAAATTTCATGTGGGGTCAGTTGTTTGATTTAGATAACTGGAAAAAGCTTTTCGCGAATCCAATGGATGCCTTACTGGGGTTATCTATCGTTCCAGTTCATGTTCCAAATGGTGGATCTGATACGGTAAAAGTTGGTAACATTGATACTGGTGTTACCATGACAAAAGCTGCTAGCCAGTATGTTGAAGTTGATTGTGGAACACTTAACCTTAATGAGTATTGGGGAGCTTATTTGGACTACGAACCCTATACACACGTGCAAGTCTATCTTCCGTATATAGGTACAAAAGAGATCTCAACAGATGATGTCATGGGAAAACCAGTTCATATCAAATATCATGTTGATATTCTTTCTGGAGCTTGTGTAGCCTATATCAAATGTGGCCAAAGCGTTATGTATTCCTTTAATGGGCAATGCTCTGCAAGTATTCCTATTACAGGTCGTGACTGGACTAATGTTGTAAACGGCGTCATCTCTCTCGTATCTTCAACTATGGGTATGATTGCAATGGGACAAGCTGCAGGTGCTCTAGGATCTGCCGCAGGTCTTGCTAAATCAGCTACTTCTCAAGCTCGTTTAGCAGCTGGTGCAGCTCATGCACAAAGTGGTATGATGCAAGGTGGTGAAAATATTGCAGCTACTGCTATTGACATCACAAAACCAATTATTCAAAAGTCTGGATCAGTTTCTTCTACCTCTGGTCTTTTAGGAGTTCAGATACCTTATATGATTCTTACGAGACCGCGCCAGTGTTTGCCTTCTAATCAGAATAAATATATTGGTTATCCTTCTCTTGTCACTAAAACCTTAGGTGATTGCGAAGGGTTTACTCGTGTTGAAGCCATTCATCTTGAAAACATAGGAGCTACTGATGAGGAAATTGCAGAGATCGAAACTATTTTGCATTCGGGGGTGATTTTTTGAGTATACGAGTTATTCTTCAGTTGAATAATTCTGAAAGAATAAAAGTTGATAAAGATCTTACTGATATTTATGATACCTACTGCATTCTTTTAGAGCCTACCAGTCTTATTGATCCTGTCTTCAAATTACGTGGATCTCTTGCAGATCTGGCAGAGTGCAACTATTTCACCGTACCAGCATTTAAACGCTCATACTTTCTTTCCAATCCCATCAGCTTAGCTAACGACTATATCCAGTTTACTGGTCATGTTGATGTTATTTCTTCATGGAAAGCTAGTATTCGTTCCAATGAAGCAATTATTGCAAAGTCTGAAAATGATTGGAATCTCTATCTTAACGATGGATCTTTTAAAGTCTATCAGAATCCTCATGTCTTAACCAAACCTTTTCCAAACGGGTTCACCACGTATGAATTTGTACTCGGTGTAGCAGGTTCATAACGTTCATACCTAGTTGACTAGGGCGCTCTCCGGCTCAAGATACGAGCCAAGTTGATTCAAGATGGGTCAAATTGTTACATACTAGAGCCAAAAAAAACCCACTAGTTGATTACTAGTGGGTTACTTGTTGGTTACCTAGTGGACTAGGTTAGGTTTCTTTTAAGCAGGAGAGAAGATAATTGCGTACAATCTCTCCGACTTCGTTTGTTTGATAGAAGACCTTGTCACGACGAAAGAAATCTGCAATACGGCGTTCAAACTCTCGTGTAGGTTTGCGGATGTTGCGAATGTAATTTGGACGTGCATTGTACTCCCGGGTGTAGATGATGTCTTCGTCGGGATTTCTGATTGGTGTAGTTTTACGATGGATATAGGTGAAGATTAAGTCACCCTTTTCAATAATTTCGCATTGCAACGTTTCGCCGTCAAACTGGATAAAGTAGGTAAAGATGATATCTGAGGGATTATATTTCACTGGAAGATGTGGATAGAGACCCAGTTCCCAGACGCCACCTGTGATCATCTGTAAGTTAGGATTGTTGAAGGCGAAGTATACGTCGGATGGTTTAGACTTATTGAGAGAGCCACAATATTCGACAGCAACACGCAAGCCTGATTCACCGTACTTGTAAAGATCTATTGTACCTTGTTTCATTTCGCGGATATGCTTTAAACCCATCTCTTCGAAATACGGGCAATACTTGTTTACTGTGTTGCCTAACATGAAGATCTTGACATTAGATCTAAATCGAACTATTGTTGAAATGACATTCATGAAAATGATAAACTCGCCGTTGTTGTCGATATAGCCTTCACGTGAAATGAATTCATCGAAGACTATTGTAGTTATACGAGGGTAAGAGATAGATTTGTCATGAGTCATGTCGGATAAGGCAAAGGCGAAACATAAAGGATCGTCTGATCTTATAACAGTACCGAGCTTCTCATCAAACTTGCCGAGATACCATTTACCTGCGTAGTACTTGACAGTATCGTACTTACCTTTGGAGATTCGTTTAATTGATCCGTCTTGTACCAGTGCTTCAAAGAGTTGCTCTCCACGCTTACCTCGAAAGTCTTCTTTAAAACGACGAACGTATGCACCTTGTTCATTGTGATGAATGTAGCGTTCGACGATATAGGTTAGACAAGAGTAAGTTTTGCCATTAGAGCGCTCACCAAAGATTATGTTATAGTGAGCGTTCCGTGAAAGAATTTCCGCAAGATTATAATACTTTAATGAATTTTCAGACAATCCAAACCACACTCCTTTGATCTTTTTGTAATCTCGATAAGAATTAAAGTATTTTCATACTTGGTCTGCAGCCGATGATGATGCGCGTCAAAGTAGTTGCAGAAACCGCCCAGAGCTTTCATGTGCGAAGGCATGTCACACACTTTGAGCATGGGCACGTAATACATGCAAGACCTACAAGGGCATGCCGGCTTTGCAGAAGTGGAACGAGGATGACGAATTTTCTTTATTGCGATAGATTTCAGATACCTGATATACTGTTTAGTATTCAACATATTGTACTCCTTTTAAGAAATTGAAATAATCTGATAGTGAAGACATACGATAAGCAGATTCTTCCATGTAGATAGATGACAACTCATGGAATTCTGCTTTTTTACCTAGATAGTCTATAACTTCTCCTCTAGTTGGATAGTCGATATACTTGAGGTCTTGACGTCCAGTGTGACCTTTTGGCACATAGAAACCTTCTCCAAAACGAAAGAAGATAATTTGATGGTTGTTGTTATACTCGGATAGTAACCAAGGAATAGCATACTTTTTGTTTAGACCTGCGATGGTAAAACTGAATTCACCATTGAGATATTCGTACATGTAACGCTTTGCTCCAATGGTTTTGAAAGCAGCATATCCTTGCTCAACTTCCCAAGCACCTAATAATTTCGGAATGCCTTTATTTGTTTTAGGCATGAACTTCTGGAGCGGTATCTTGTAATGTGCAGAGACTTTTAATACAGCATTAAATACTCGCTGATTTTCTCTCTTCAGGAACGGAAGATGAGCTGAGAAGTTAACACCCTTTACGCTGTCAGTATCTGCATAAACGTAATCAGCATCAAACTCTTCAATCATACGGAATAAGTTACGCCTAGCATGAGCTGTAACCCAAATCCCCCATGCGTAGTAAAGAAACCGATTGAAACCAGCATTGTATTTACTCAACTGCTCATCGACATTGGGTTCATTAATAATCCAATCATCCCCTTCATAGACGTTTTCACGACGTACAATATTGGTAACCATCATTCCGAAGCCAGCGTTTAACATGCTCTTACTAATCATGTATTCAACTGCATTTTGTTTATCTCCTTTTAATGTAGTTTTGCCTTCATAGAATTGAAGGATTGCTAAGATAAGATCCTTTGGAAGATAACCACGATGAGATACTCTCATGTTAGCAACTCGCATTTTATCCCATGAATAAAAGTTGTTAAAAGTTTGGAAATCTAATTCTGTCATCGTAGTTTTTACATTAGATGCGGAAACTAGACGACCATTATTCGTCTGTACGTCATCAGATGTAATGCACTTGGACACACTCCAAGGATTTTCATAGACTAACTTGGGAACTAGGTTTGTAAATTCCACGTCAAACATACAGCAGAAATTCTTAAGAAGAAAATTAAAGAAACTGTTTCTTTTTATTTGCCCGATATACTCGAATCTTGTCATGGGATAATATGAAGTACACATTTCAAATGGATAAGCTGATGTCCTATCTGCCGATCCAATTTCATCTACTCTAATATCACCGACAAATGACGCTTCAGGTGTTGTTATTGTTTTATTACTATATAAAGAACCAGCATGAACAAATCCACCTGCAAAAGCACGCTTCATTTGTTTATACTCTTCAGGATTATTTACTTGAAGAGATTTCATTAAAGCATGATACTCAAGTGATTTCTTTTCAGCAGCTTTTTCTGATATTGGCGCATTACCTGAAAAGCACGCTTCACGACAATAGTTACGTACATAACCAGTATTTGTCAGAGGTATTTCTACAATTGAGCCATCATTTTCTATCTTTTCTTGAATATAAGACATAACAACTCGCACATCATTAATACCATAATCTAATTCTTCTTGTGTTATTGGCGTTCCTGAATGACGAACTTTTTTGTAATCGAGATTGCCAACAAGTTTTTGAACTGGGTATTTAATCAGATTCTTACCTACTGTCTCCAGAGAGGCATTAGACAAGAAATAAGAACATCTAAATTCAATACCGCCTGAGATAGCATAGACTGGTCTCCTATTCTTTATTGCAAATACTTTGTCCCACGTGAACATGTAGCGAATCCACTGGAATTCATATGCCAAATTATGCACGTACATGATGAGACGATTTTTGTGATTTAATTTTAATAACTTAGATACTGAGTCGATAAAGTGTCTAAACTCTTCCCAAGTTCGTCCGTATATTACGAGTCCATCAATCCCTGCTTGCCATAAATACATTGTTGCTAGAGGCTGATCGAATGCTGATTTAAATGATGAAGTTTCAATATCAAACGCACACGGAATATTGAAATATTCACAATCCTTACCTCTAACATACAAGTCATTAGGATCTCGCTTTGCCAAACGATTTTGAACAGCATATTGAAATCTGTCCAATTTAGAAAAAGGAAAGACAACTGTTTTGTAACCTTCCCACTCCATTTTAAAAACTCCTCTTATTTATATAATCTTGTTGGTCTTGCTGCGTTGGTTCTTCCGGCTGCCCGGAAATATAATCTGGTGTTGTAGTAGCGAAGATATCTGTATATTCTTTTTGTTTGCGCAAATAATGTTTGTCCAAAATGTTCTGTGCATACTCGAAAGAATTTTTGCCTAGAACTTCGGCATTATACATAGCTACTATTAGATTTTCTGAACCGTAACCACCTTCGCCGATGATTGCATATTGCTTCAACTCTTCGATTTTTCGATAGTTACTAAATACAATTTTAGCTACATCATCATCAATACGAGAGCGATCATACGTAACACCATAGATCTTTTTCCACTGACCACCAAAAGCACCTCGAAATTCATTTTCAAGTGTATGAGTATACTCTTCCGCACCTTCAACAGTTGATGTAGGATCAGCCACAAAAGAACGCGCTCGAAATAATTCTTTAGCCATGTCTGATACTGAAGGATTTTCAGGAAACGAAAAATGAATATCACGATCTCTTGTTTCTGCACGAAGTTTATCAAGAGCAAGAGATTCAAAACCAGACTTCATTAATTTGTCTAAAGCTTTATTTGCTGCTGCTAATTCATCACGATATTTTGCGAATGGATCAGCTATTTTCGAACGCGTTTTTAATCTTTTTAATTTTCTTTCAATCGACTTTTTGGACTTTATTTTTAAAGGGGTTTTAGTTGCAGGCTGTGATAAAGCTTGCTTTTTTTTCTTTTTCTTTAATTTTTTATTTGCCATTTGTTTCTCCTTTAAAAAAAGGGCTGTGAGATGTACCCGGTCTCACAGCCCTACCGAATGCCTAGTTAACTAGCCAGTCACTCTTCTTCTTCAAAATCAACTTCAAGATTCTGTCCTACTCCTTCCTTACTATAGACGCGCTCCATCATGAGGTCAACTTCAGGCTGATCCGGTGCAGGATCATAGTCGCAGAACTTAACATTATAGCATGTTCTGCAATACTTAGGATGCAGATACTTATAGATAGTGAAACCTGCTTCCCCTCGATTTATGCAGGAAATTGCAAAAGGATCTTTACGTATTGCAATACAATCAGCAGTCATTGAGGCCGGAATATTGATATACCCGTCATCTACTGCAAGCACAGGAGCATCTCCAAAATAGCTCTTGTTATTAATATAAACACCTTTAAGCCGGAACTGATAAGCTTCAACAGCTTCAACATCTCCATCATAAAAATCTGACAAAAGAGCATAGACCTGCTCAAGATTGTGATACTGGAAATCAGTAGTATCGATCTCAAATAACTTGCCAATTGAACCATAAGTTGAACCGAATGTTTTTCTTCCGAATGCCATAATTATTCTCCTTTGTTAAATAAATTTTTTTTGTAAAAAGTAAAATACTCATCGTATATATCAGATAACTGACTACGAAGAGATATAGAAACTTCAGTGGGTACTTCTGAAGAATCTTCTAATGTTACTTGTAAATACTTGAAAGCGGCTGAAACTGAACCGAATTTTTTTGCAGCTAACTCGAGTCGCAGCATTTCTTCTGACGAATAAGGTATGATTTTATCAGTTTTCATCATTCAGGACCCTTGCATGAGTCATATAAATTGAACCTTCTTCTTCTTCAAAAATCTGAAAATTGTAAATATAACCTGCCCGTGTATATGAAATCATAACAGAATCATCAGAAAATTCTCTTGATAAAGAAAGCATTGATTCTTTTTTTATATAAATAGCAAAAGTATAGACTCCTGATCCATCGAAAAGATCAGGATATTCAAAAAATATAGCAAGATGATCTTTTGTAACGACAGCTTCTTTAAATTTAACCTGCAAGGTAGACTTAGACTTGACCAGATTATTTATTCCTGTATCATTAGATTCGAACTTTAATAGTTTTTGACTTTTGAGTATTAACATTTCTTGTTTCTCCTTTTCTTAAATCCGTAAAGAATAGCACCTAGTATACTAGGCTAATGAGATTACACTAGAAGTCGTGACACTATCTATTCCCTAGTATACTAGGCTGTATATTCTCATTATTAATTAAAAAAATCAAAAAAACATTAATAAATAAAAAAATTGAAAGAATTGTCAGAATATTCAAAATGTTCAGAATATTCTGACAATTTTATTGTAGTAATATACTATGAATGCCAATTGTAGGTAGAATTTCTACGTTTAAACGAATTCGAAAGAAAAGGAAGAAAGAGGTTTGAACCTCTTCTTCCTATAATCTTAGTTAGAAGCAATCATTGACTGAAGCAGTTCAATTACCTTTGTAGCTGAGTCTAAATACTCCATGAAAGCTCCATTGCCTGCCTCAATGATAGAGTCCTTGATTGATACTTCGACAGCATCCCTTGCTTCAGAAACTTTAACCAAAAGAGAAAGCATAGGTGAACTTGTGTTCGCCGCCGCAACCTCTGCCGCAGTCTCTGTCACACTCTCTGTCACAGTCTCTGTCGCAGTCTCTGTCGCACTCTCTGTCGCAGTCTCTGACACGACCTGAGATTCTTTAAGCTCGATTACCTTATCTGCCTTGCGCAATGCTTCCCTCATACGTCGTGCGGACATTCCGTCACTAATCGTAGAGTTCGCAAAAGCAGGAATAACCTTGGTCGTAACATCATCCTTGCTATTAACCTTGAGACAAGTCACTATCTCCAGCAGCTGGGATATCTTCAAGGTTTTAGGCAGACCGGCTACAGGGGTATAATCTGAATCAAGCAGAAAACGCCCTATGCGAACGTAGAATTGCGTTGTCGTTGAAGCGATGTCAAACATACGAGAAGCGAATTGTTCAATGTTTGAAAAGCCTAGAGCTTCAAGTTTGCCGGAATCGGCAATATTGGAAAGCTCTTTAGCAATGATGAGATAGGCTCTATCAGAGACAGCCATAGCAACCTTAATCTTATCAATGGATGCAATGAGTGACTCATCATAGATTGTAATAGAGTCTAGCTTCTTCGTCGGAGAGTCAAGCGTATACACCTTAGATACGACTACTCCGTCTTTCGTCTCTACTTTTGTCAATCCTGCCTGCTCATCGTACACATGCGCATAGACAGATGATAGAGTTCCTTCTAATGTCTTCTTTGCCATAGTTTTGTTCTCCATTCTATAATTGTAGATTTTTTTCGAAGCGGACCTTCTCTATTTGTCCTAGTTAACTAGGTAATTAGTAATTTACCTTAATTCGCACACTCTAGACGAAAATCATTAATCAAGTCTAGCATTTCAAAGATACTCAGTCTATAGTTCAAACGTGATGTTATCCAACATAACCATGATATGATATTATCTTCATCACGCATGAATATAGACTTTTCAAAATAGCAGAAACAAAACATACTATCGGGATGCTTTGTTGACCCTCCCCACAACTCAAAATAGGTTTCTTTTGTATCTAAATCTGAATATAGAGCATATCCTCTAGCAAAAACACCATTATCAAATTTTTCCATAATCTATCCCCATTTTCCCCTAGTTAGCTAGGAAAAACAGAGAAGCCGCTTCTGATTGTCAAGGTACATAAAGCGCACGTGCCGTTTCGTGTGCAGAAGTTTCCCTTCCATGCTCTACCTAGTACACTAGGTAGAGCAGGCGGCGAAGGGTGCAAAAAGGGTATAGCAAACAAGCCTATTGCAAGGTACGAATGGGTACAATATCTCTATTGTAATAAGCTAATCAATAACTTTAGCTTATACCCTATTGTACCACACATACGCGCGAATACAAGTTTAGAAAATAAGGTTTTTTTGGCGATTTAGTTTATTATCTTCAATAAGTACTTAATATTCTAAAAGAGATCCTTAATATAAATAAGCAAATAAAGACTTTTACTTAAGAAAAAAAAGTCTTAATAAAATAAAGTAAAATACCTTTTTTACTTAAAATAATTTAGATACAATTTGTTTTCACTTAATAATCTTAAGTAGTAAGTTAATATTCGAAATAAAAACTTACTTTATTATCTGACAATTTCATCTCGCAATACAATTACTTTTGTTTTATAGTAGAACTTTATTGAAAATAATTAGACTATTACATTTATATTATAGAAATTGTATTAAAAAAATATACAATTATCTAAAAAAATTAATAATAGAATAAATATACTAGAATAATTAGTTTCTGATAATAAAATCATTTAAGACTATTATCAGAATATATAAACAAAACTACAACAAAATACTTGAATTATTAGAATATTCAGATAAAAAAAAATAAAGTCTAACATTTCATATAAATTCAAATTGACTTATCAATTCAAAATTGTTTTAACTATAATTATAATAACACACAACAATTTGTTTATTATCAGACAATAATATAAAAAAAATGTAAATAGAAAAACTATTTCAGTATATTTGTCAAGTAATTAAATAATAAACACATAATTTGTTCATTATCTGACCTAGTTGACTAGGTAAATTGTATAGACAATTTGATAAACTTTAAATTGTCTAGAAAATTCTACAAGACTAGGTAAATC
>JAEIGA010009715.1_pt1 | contig 14573 bp, 13 predicted proteins | sample 9270691 | NCBI WGS metagenome assembly JAEIGA01 (sample SAMN17057246, study PRJNA624740) | gut metagenome | biome: biome; isolation source: fecal sample | host: Bos grunniens | place: China: Xizang | collected 2019 | reverse complement strand
TGACCTTCCCTTCCTTATGCCCGTTGAGGACGTATTCTCCATCTCCGGCCGTGGTACTGTTGCTACAGGTAGAGTTGAGAGAGGTACTGTTAAGGTTGGTGACGTAGTAGAGATCGTTGGTCTCTCTGAGGAAAAGAAGCAGACAACCGTTACAGGTGTTGAAATGTTCCACAAGCTTCTTCCCCAGGCTGAAGCAGGTGACAACATCGGTGCTCTTCTCCGTGGTGTTGCTAAGGACGAGATCGAAAGAGGTCAGGTTCTTTGTAAGCCCGGCTCCATCAACCCCCACACAAAGTTCGTAGGTCAGGTTTACGTTCTTACCGAAAAAGAGGGTGGCCGTTCTAAGCCCTTCTTCGCAGGTTACAGACCTCAGTTCTACTTCAGAACAACCGACGTTACCGGTGTTATCGAGCTTCCCGCAGGCGTTGAGATGTGCCGCCCCGGCGACAACGTTGATATGACTGTTGAGCTCATCAAGCCCATCGCTTGTGAGAAGGGTCTTCGTTTCGCTATCCGTGAGGGTGGTAGAACCGTTGGTTCCGGTGTCGTATCTGACATCATTGAGTAATTTATCTCAATAAAAGTTTTATAAGAAATTATCGGTTTGACCGATGACCATATAAAGCAAATTGTCCATCGGCGGCAAGTCCGCCGATGGACAAAAAAATTAATACGTCATACAATATCTTTGTGGGATCGGTGAAATTCCGTACCGGCGGTGAGCTATATCGCAAGTCCGCGAGCCTCAGATTGAGGTTGACAAGGTGAGATTCCTTGACCGACAGTTCCGATAATATCGGTAAAGTCTGGATGAGAGAAGATAGAATTTTGAGAGGTGGAATATCCGCCCGCTCTCGTGCTCCCCCCCACAAGAAAGGGGATTTTTTTATGCAAAAAAACAGATCACTCCATACAACGCAGAGTATTAAGAGACTTGTAATAGCCGGTCTTTTCTGCGCGCTCGCGTATGCTGCGATGTTCGTCACGTCCTGGATCAAGGTCGCTTTTCTGACCTTTGACGCCAAGGATACCGTAATAACCATCGCGGGACTTTTGTTCGGTCCCGTGTACTCCCTCTTAATCTCCCTTGTTGTCTCGCTTATTGAGTTTATAACCGTAGGTGACACGGGATTCTGGGGCTTCCTTATGAATTTTCTGTCGAGCGCGGCGTTTTCGTCGACCTGCGCATTGATTTATAAATATAAAAAGAACATAAAGGGCGCCATTGTCGGTCTTGTCGTTTCCGTCGTTTCAATGACCGCAATGATGGTGCTCTTAAATCTGCTCATCACTCCAATATATACGGGAATGCCCGCCGCGGATATCGCCACAATGATACCCACTCTCTTTTTACCGTTCAATCTCACAAAAGCGACTATGAACGCCGCGCTTGTGCTTATGATCTATAAGCCCGTCTCCCGCGTACTCAAGGCGGCAAAGATCACAGACGTATCCGACGGAATGAGAGAAACCGCAAAAAAGGAGATGGAAAGCAATCAAAAAAGCTCTTTGCTCACAAATCTTTTGATAATCGGCATAGGTGTTTTCTTTGTGGCTCTTTCGACGGTTGTTTTCATAGTTGTTTTGGGTGGCAAATTTTCCTTTATGGCATAATTTCTTGACAATTGCTCTCCTTGGGTGTATAATTAAGTTACATAAACAAAAAAGAGGTTGAAAATGACAGAAGCAATACAGCAGTTTTTTCTTGAAACCGTCGGCAGAGAATGGTGCGTGTTTTTTTGCTCCATGATACCGATAATAGAGCTCAGAGGAGCGATTCCGCTCGGAGCGGCACTCGGTCTCCCTTGGTGGCTCAACTATATTATAAGTGTAATAGGAAATTTTCTTCCCGTGCCGTTTATTCTACTTTTTATCAATGCGATATTGCGTTGGATGGCAAATTCCAAGGTCAAATTTTTCAACAAAGTGGCTAATTGGCTATTTGCAAAAGCAGAAAAAAACCGTGAAAAAATAGAAAAATACGCGTTTTGGGGCGTGGCGCTCTTCGTGGCTATTCCTTTGCCCGCGACAGGCGCATGGACGGGCTCTCTCGTCGCCGCCGTGTTCAATATGAAATTTTGGAAGTCGATGCTCTCGGCCCTTATCGGAATTATGATCGCGGGGGTAGTCCTCACGCTGATATCCTACGGTGTTGTCGCAATAGTGACCTGATTTAACAAAAACACAATAAATTTGTCAATGAGGAATAATTGCTATTGACTTTTTTACAATAGTGTGATAGAATAAATTTATTAATATAGGTCTTATCAAGAGTGGTGGAGAGACAGGCTCTATGAAACCACGGCAACCTATCCCTCGGGAAAAGGTGCCAATTCCAAGCAGATGAGAAGAAAAACGGGTGTATAACTCTGCTTGGGCTAAGTCTGAGCAGAGTTTTTGTTTAAAAATAAAGAATTATATAGAGGTAAAAGAATGAAAAAAGTGTTATTTACATCAGAATCAGTGACAGAGGGACATCCCGATAAAATATCCGATAAAATATCCGACGCCATTCTTGACGCTATCATAGCGCAAGATCCTACTGCGCGCGTAGCTTGCGAGACCTTCTGCACAACTGGACTGGTGTCCGTTATGGGAGAGATCACAACGAGCGCATACGTCGATATTCAATCTATAGTAAGAGAGACCGTGCGCGAGATAGGCTACACAAGAGCAAAATTCGGCTTTGACTGTGATTCTTGCGCGGTCATCAGCTCTATACACGAACAGTCTCCCGACATTGCTATGGGCGTTGACAGATCATTCGAGGCAAAAGAGGGAACAGATACCGACGGTCTTGATACGGGCGCGGGCGACCAGGGTCTCATGTTCGGCTACGCCTGTGACGAAACTCCCGAGCTTATGCCCCTGCCAATATCTTTGGCGCACAAGCTTGCAAGACAGCTCACTGCCGTGAGAAAGAACGGCACGCTCGACTATCTCCGTCCCGACGGCAAGACTCAGGTAACAGTCGAATATCACGACGACCAGCCCGTAAGAGTCGATACTGTCGTTGTATCCTCGCAGCATAGCGAGGCGGTAACTCTTGAGCAGATAAGAGCTGACGTAATAGAAAACGTCATAAAGCCTATTGTTCCCGCAAGTCTTATGGATGCGGAGACAAAGATATACGTAAATCCCACGGGCAGATTCGTTATCGGCGGCCCTGCGGGAGATACAGGCCTTACGGGTAGAAAAATAATAGTTGATACCTACGGCGGCTATGCGCGTCACGGTGGCGGTGCTTTTTCGGGAAAGGATCCCACAAAGGTAGACCGCTCTGCTTGCTATGCGGCAAGATATATTGCAAAGAACGTAGTAGCGGCAGGACTTGCTAAAAAGTGCGAGGTGCAGCTGGCTTACGCCATAGGTGTGGCTCGTCCCGTATCTGTAATGATAGATACGTTTGGTACGGCAACCGCAGATGAGGCTAAGATAAGCGAGGCAGTTCTTTCTCTCGTTGACCTTCGTCCCGCGGCTATAATACGCGACTTTGACCTTCGTCGTCCCATTTATTGCGATCTGGCGGCATACGGACATATGGGCAGAGAGGACGTCGACGCACCTTGGGAAAGATGCGATCTGGCAGAAAAGCTTAAGAGCGCCGTTCGTTAATTTTGAAAATGGAATCGCCGAGGCTATTACAGGATCTGCCAACTAAGCTCACAAGGCTTGCTTGTTTCTTTGATCTTGTTTTGGCTTTGGCGATATTTAGATATTAAAGAGAGAGGAGGTCGTTATCTTTGATTGAAAACAGAAATATGTTCGGCGACGAGATCGTGGAGGAGAACGGAAAGCTTATAAAGCTTTCGGGAAGCGTTGAGCACGTCATATACTCAAACGAGGAGAACGGATATATGGTCTGCGACTTCGGAACAGATGACGATGACCTCATAACTATAACGGGTATAATGCCTTACATTGCTGAGGGAGATTCCCTTATAATATACGGCGAGTGGAAGCACAATCCTCGCTACGGACGACAGTTTTCCGTGTCGGAATACGAGAGATATATGCCTGCCAACGCGTCGGCAATACTGAGATATCTTTCGTCGGGAGCTATAAAGGGAATAGGTAAAAAGACCGCCCTTAAAATAGTTGAGGAGTTTGGTGATAATACTCTCGAAGTGCTCGAGGATCACCCCGACTGGCTGTCCGACATACCCGGAATAAGTCTGAAAAAAGCAAAACAGATAACCGAGGATTTTAAGGCAAAGGCAGGAATCCGCTCGGCTATGATGTTCTTCAGAGAATTCTTTGGCGCGGCTACCACAGTGAGAATATATAAGCGTTGGGGCTCTGCCTGTATAGATATCGCAAAAGCAGACCCTTACCGTTTGTGTGACGAGATAGACGGCATCGGATTTGAGCGTGCCGACAGTATGGCTATGAAGCTTGGCATAGACCGCAGCTCTCGCTCAAGGCTTATGAGCGGTATTGCGCACGTTCTGCGCTACAACGCGGCACAAAACGGTCACGTTTGTCTGCCCAGAGAAAAGCTAACTCACGCGAGCGCCGCCTTGCTTGAGGCGAGCGTAGAGGACGTGAACGCGGCTATCGACGAAATGATAGCGGAGCGACGTCTTAAATATTCGCTTTTCGGCGGTGTCTCATATCTTTACGACGCATATTCGTACGACTGCGAAAGCTATATCGCGCAGAAGCTGGATCTTCTTGATAAAGTGTGTCCCGCAGTCAGCGCTGCGGACGCAAACCTTTTTATTGAAAACGAGGAGAGAAAGAACGGATTTTCTTACGCGCTTTTGCAAAAGCAGGCAATAATAAACGCGCTTGAAAGCGGCGTAATGCTACTTACGGGTGGTCCCGGAACGGGTAAGACCACAGTGGTCAAGGCTTTGCTTGATATTTTCAGAAGCATGGATATGCAGGTGGCGCTCTCGGCGCCCACGGGACGTGCCGCAAAACGACTTTCAGAGGCAACGTCATACGAGGCAAAGACTATTCACCGTCTGCTTGAATTTGAGTATTCTACAGAGAACGGCGACAGGCCGGGATTCCGCAGAAATGAAAACGATCTGCTTGATGAAAACGTAATAATCATTGATGAATCCTCTATGATAGATAACACCCTTATGTGCTGTCTTTTAAAGGCGGTAAAGCCCGGGGCGAGAATAATTCTCATAGGCGACGCGGATCAGTTGCCCAGCATTGGAGCGGGCAACATTCTGCACGATCTTCTGGAGTGCGGAAGATTTGCCACTGTGAGACTCACTGAAATATTCAGGCAGGCGCAAGAGTCTCTTATCGTTACCAACGCGCACAAGATCAACCACGGAGAGCTTCCCGTTCTCAACGTAAAGGACAACGATTTTTTCTTCCTGCCGAGAAATACCGACGAGGAAATAACCTTTACCGTCACCGACCTTTGCAAAAACAGACTACCAAGAACGTACGGAGCAGAGACCACCAACAACATTCAGGTCATATCTCCCTCTCGAAAGGGTGGCGCGGGAACTGAAAGCCTTAACATTCTCCTGCAAAGTGCCCTCAATCCCGTGGACGCCTCAAAGAAAGAGCACAAGCATAAGGACCGCGTCTTCAGAGAAGGGGATAAGGTCATGCAGATCAAGAACAACTACGAGCTTGAATGGTTCCGCGAGGACGACAGCGAGGGGACGGGCATATTTAACGGCGATATAGGAACAGTCATAAAGATAGATCCACTTAATCAGACAATGCGAATCTGCTTTGACGACAAATTTGTAAACTACGACTTTGCCTCGCTTGACGAGCTTGAGCATGCGTATGCTATCACGGTACACAAAAGTCAGGGCTGTGAGTATCCGTTCGTAATAATCCCTCTGTATAACGCCCCCCATATTCTGTTAACAAGAAATCTTTTTTATACCGCTGTTACCAGAGCCAAAAAAATGGTCATCCTCGTGGGGCGCGCGGAAGTCGTACGGACCATGGTGTCAAGCACTCACACGAGCGAGCGATACACGTGTCTAAAGCAGAGATTGCTACCTCAGTAACTAAATCTTACAAAGACTATGAAATCAAAACGTTTTTCTTTATTAAGCCGCCTCTTGCTTGTTCCAAAGTGCGCATCCTGTGACGAGAGATTGTCTCCATTCGCGGAGCATCATAAATTAACGCACGGATATGCTTGCTTGTGCGACAAATGCCGAGAGGCTTGGCAGATGGCAAAGTCCGAAATGTGCCACACCTGCTATCTTACGGCAGACAAGTGTACCTGCTTGCCCAGGGGCAAAGGATTTTCCCAGCCGTATATTCCTTCGCTATTTTTCTATCATCCCGACAAGAGCAAACCACAAAACAAGGTCATCTATTCACTCAAGCACAAGGACAACTCCGAGTTGGTCGGATTTCTTGCAAAGGAGCTATCTGTTCGTCTTGAAAGAATGCTTTCCGAGAACGGCGTGTCGGCCCAAGCGTGTATATTTACGTGGATCCCGCGCAAACGGGCATCTTTGATAAAGGATGGCTTTGATCAAGGAGAGCGGCTTTGCGCGGCTCTCGCGGCGGAGCTCGGAGGCAAGAGCTATCCGTTGTTTGTCCGTGTCGGAGGCAAAGAACAGAAAAGGCTTGAAAAACAGGAACGAACCGCAAACGCTGAAAGCTCCGTTTTTCTCAACTACTGTATGCGCGGAGTGCGCGCGACAGACGAAATTGAGCGTATTGATGAAATATTCCGCGGCAAGACCGTTGTAATAATAGACGATATCATAACTACAGGCGCGACCTTGAGCCGAGGAATATCCGAGCTTATGTCATCGGGAGCCTCACGAGTATTTGTCTGTTGTGCCGCGAGGTACGAGGCGACGACCAAGAAAAACCGCAAGCAAAAAGACTTATAATACAACAGATATCGCAAAAATATGGCTTCTGATGACAAAAAGCCGTCTTTTACGCCGTTTTGTTTTTGTAAAGTTAATAATATATTTGTAAAAAACAATTGACTTTTGGTGGTCGGTTGTTGTATAATTATTATATAGACGGGAGTCGCAAAATATTGTGAATGGAGGGCGGTCAAGTGTTTAAGGACCTTATCTTGAGCAGAGACATAGGAATAGATCTCGGAACGGCGACCGTGCTCGTGAACGTAGAGGGCAAGGGTATAGTCATGCGAGAGCCCTCTGTCGTTGCAATAGACAAGACTACCGACCGCGTCATCAAGGTCGGCCGTGAGGCTCAGGATATGATGGGTCGAACTCCCGACAACATTGTGGCAATGCGTCCCTTGAAGGACGGAATCATAAATCAGTACGAGGTTACTGAAAAAATGCTCCAATACTTCATTCGCAGAGCTTGCGGAAAGTCTCTTATGCCTCCAAGAATAATGATCGCCGTTCCGTCCGGCATATCAGAGGTAGAGCAGAGAGCTATTCTTGAGGCCGCAAGGGAAGCGGGAGCGAGAAAGACCTTTTTGATAGAATCCCCTATCGCCGCGGCTCTCGGAGCAGGTCTTAACATAAACACCGCTATCGGTAATATGACCGTTGATATTGGTGGAGGCGTTACAGAGGTAGCCGTGCTCTCTCTTGGCGGAATAGTTATATCCAAGACAGTTAAGGTGGGTGGAGACAGCTTTGACGAGGCAATAGTCAAATACGTCAGAGATAATTACAATATACTTATAGGCGAGAGGACTGCCGAGGGCATCAAGATAAAGATAGGCGAGGTCTATGAGCACGCGCAGGCAAAATGCGTGGAGGTCAAGGGTAGAGATCTTACGACGGGTATGCCCAAGGTCATAACTCTGAGCTCCAAGGAAATGATAGGCGCTACGTATGAGCCTATGACAGAGCTGATAGACGGCATTTGTGACGTTATAGAGCACACCCCGCCTGAGCTTGTAGGAGATATCTTACATAACGGAATTATGCTCGTAGGCAGCGGGAGCCTTCTTGGCGGACTTGATAAGCTTATAGAGCGCGTAACGGGAATAAAGACCTTCCGCGCCAAGAATCCCGAGACCTGCGTTGCCGTGGGAACGGGAGAAAAGCTCAAAACTATGGGCAGATATTCATTTGATTGATAATTTGAATAGATCAGCCTCAAGGGTTTCCCCGTGAGGCTGATTTTCAAGGTAATATATGAGAGGTAATAATATGAGCTACATCATACAAGGCTATGAGCCAAAAAGAGTTTTTGAGATATTTGAGGACATCTGCGCTATTCCGCACGGCTCGGGAAACGAGAGTGGTGTCGCAGACTATATTTGCCGCTTTGCTGAAAAAAATTCTCTGTTTTGTCTTCGCGACGAGACGGGAAACGTATTTGTCCGCAAGAATGCTACGGCGGGATATGAGGATGCGGAGCCTGTATTGCTTCAGGGCCATATGGATATGGTCTGTGAGAAAAATTCCGACTCAACTCACGATTTCTTGCGCGACGAGCTGTCTCTTTCCGTAAAGGACGGATTTTTGTGGGCAGACGGCACTACCCTGGGCGCGGACAACGGGATAGCTGTGGCTATGATGCTTGCCCTGCTTGAAACCAATTCTCACCCCACGCTTGAATGTCTTTTCACGGTAGAGGAGGAGACAGGACTTGCGGGGGCAAAGGGATTTGACTGCTCGGTCGTGACCGCGAGACAAATGATAAATCTAGACAGTGAAGAAGACTATCAGGTGACCGCAGGCTGCGCGGGCGGTTGTCGTACAGAGATAGATTTTGAATATTGCGCAAAAGCTATACCCGAGGGCTACGAGTGTCTGGATATTTCGGTTACAGGTCTTTCGGGAGGACATTCGGGAGCTGAGATACATTGTGGAAAGACAAATGCTATAATAGCTATGGGTAGACTTCTCGGCGCGGCATACGAGGCGGACAAATTTTCCCTTGTTTCTGTTATATGTAACGGAAAGGACAACGCCATAGCGCGCGAATGCTTTGCGACTGTAGCAACCAATAACACCGAGGCATTAAAGAGCGCCATTTTGACCGAGGCAGAGAAAATACGCCCCGAGCTTTGTGCCGATGATACGGGATTTACCGTCACGGTAAACCGAGCGAACAAGGCAGACAAGGATCTTGACGACAACACCACAAGAAATATAATAACTCTCTTGCTCTCCATCAAGACGGGCGTTCTTAAAATGAGCAATCAGATCGCCGGGCTCGTTGAGTATTCAAGGAACGTGGGCGTTGTTGAGACGGATAAGCAGAGAATAAAGATCACTTTTTCCTCACGCTCCTCGGTGGAGGCACAGCTGGATCTTTCCTGCCGCGAGCTTGATCTGCTTTGCGAAGCTCTCGGAGCAGAATGCCACCATTACGCAAGATATCCGGGATGGGAATACTCTCCCATCTCCCCACTGCGCGACAGATATATATCCGCGTTCAAAAAAATCTACGGAAAGGATCTTACAGTGGGCGTTATCCATGCAGGACTCGAGTGCGGAATTCTCTCTTCAAAAATGAATGGAATGGATATAATCTCAATAGGTCCAAATATGCACGATATACATTCTCCGTGTGAGCATCTTGATCTCGCTTCCTGCGAGAGAGTCTGGAACGTGCTTGTTAAGACAATAACTCAAAAATAATATTCACAAAAGGGAGGGGCAAGCCCCTCCCTTAATTTTTATTTATATTTCAGGCTCTATAAGACCGTAGTTTCCGTCTTTTCTTGTATACACCACGCAGGTTTTTCCCGTAATCGCGTCGTTGAAGACGAAGAAAGTGTGGCCCAGCAGATTCATCTGCATAATAGCCTCTTCCGGCGACATGGGGGTATATTCAAATTTCTTTGTTCTTATTATTATGTCAGAGCCGTCCTGCTCGTCGATATCTGTCGGCGCAATCTCAAGCTCGGGTTCTATCCCCTCGCGAAGCTTTTTGCGCAGACGGGTCTTGTTCTTTCTTATCTGTCTTTCGATATTATCTATTGACTTATCAAGAGCGTCTCTGAACGACTCCGCATCCACCTCGCTTCTGAACAAGGTGTTTGAGACTTTTATCGTGACCTCCAGCGTAGAAAGATTTCTCTTGTGAGAAAGTGTGACCGTCGCGCTTCCTTCTTCGCCGAAGTACTTGTCGAGTTTAGACAGCTTTGAAATAATCATTTCCTTTGTGTCTTCATAAACGTTCAACTGTCTACCGATAATGTTTATCTTCATATCTGACCTCCTCTTGCCGCTCAGGGCGGCGCAATTTATTTTAAGGACTCCGTGCCTCACAGAATCCATAACCACTTTTTTAAAACAAAACGAGGCGGATGCCTGTTTGTCACTCTTTAACCGCAATCCACCTCTTTTCAATTTTATGTAAAACATTTGCTCTGTCTTCATATTTATTATAGCATAATGGCACGGAATATTAATGACTAAAAAATTAACATTGTGCAAACTTTATGAAAATTGACGGCACTTTTCGTGTTTTGTTGTGCATTTTTTCAACAGGCCTTGAGCCCTGTTGCTGCACGAATGTTTTGATAGAACTCAGGTACAACAAAGAGGGCCGCATAAAATGGCACGCCTCGGACGTTTTCGCGGCAAAAAGCTTTGTAAATTAAGGATTTTTTGGTTTTAAAAAATTGTTATTTTTTTGTCAATTTATCTCAAAAGCTATTGACATTGAGGACTGTTTTTGCTATAATAAATTGGAATGGACTGTTTTGTGAAAGCTGTGTAAATCCGCTTTTTAAGCGTCTTATTGAGCTCAAAGGTGATAATATGTATAAAATAATCAAAAAACGACAACTTAATCCCACCGTTACTATGATGGATATTTATGCCCCTATGGTAGCCGCAAAGGCAGAGCCCGGGCAGTTTATAATTTTGAGAGTGGACGAGGAGGGTGAGAGAATACCTCTGACAGTCGCTGGCTATGACAGAGAGGCAGGAACGGTAAAGATAATCTTCCAGATAGTCGGTGCTACGACTAATTCGTTAAATCAAAAGGCAGAGGGTGAATATATACAGGATTTCGCCGGACCTCTCGGAATGGCAACAAAGGTAGCGGGACTGAAAAAGGTCTGTATCGTGGGCGGCGGCGTCGGTTGCGCTATTGCGCTCCCCGTAGCCCAAAGGCTGCACGATATGGGCTGCGAGGTGCATTCCATAATCGGTTTTCGCTCAAAGGATCTAGTGATTCTCGAGGAGAAATTTGCAGCCGCATCAGAGAAGCTTGCCGTTATGACCGATGACGGCAGTCATGGCAGACAAGGCGTGGTTACCGCTCCGCTAAAAGAGCTTATCGAGAGCGGAGAAAAATACGACGAGGTAATAACTATAGGTCCGCTTATTATGATGAAATTCGTGGTAGAGACCACCAGACCTCACGGTATCCCCACGACAGTATCTATGAATCCTATTATGATCGACGGAACGGGTATGTGCGGTGGTTGTCGCCTGACTGTCGGAGGACAGACCAAGTTTGCTTGTGTGGACGGTCCCGATTTCAACGGATTCGAGGTGGACTTTGACGAGGCTATGTCGAGGGGCGCTATGTACCGTGACTTTGAAAGACACGCGTACGAAGAATCCTGCAACCTCTTTTCAAAGGGGGTAAATTAATATGGCTAATATGTCTTTGAAAAAAAACTCCATGCCGACCCAGGAGCCTCAGGTAAGAGCGCACAACTTTGACGAGGTAGCTCTCGGATACAGCGAGGAGACGGCAATAGACGAGGCTCTCCGTTGCCTTAACTGCAAGCATATGCCATGTGTCAACGGCTGCCCCGTAAAAATACACATTCCCGAGTTTATCGGAAAAATAAAAGATGGCGATTTTGAGGGCGCATATCAGGTGATAAGCAAATCATCTTCTCTCCCCGCAGTGTGCGGAAGAGTTTGCCCTCAGGAATCACAGTGTGAGTCACAATGTGTCAGAGGAATCAAGGGTGAGCCCGTCGGAATCGGCAGACTTGAGAGATTCGTCGCGGATTGGCACAACGAGCACGTCTCGACATCACCCACACCTCCAACACCCAACGGTCATAAGGTCGCAGTGGTGGGATCCGGCCCGTCGGGGCTTACCTGCGCGGGAGATCTGGCAAAGAAGGGCTATCAGGTCACGGTGTTTGAGGCACTTCACCTCGCTGGAGGCGTTCTGGTGTACGGAATTCCCGAATTCCGTCTTCCAAAGGCAATAGTACAAAAAGAGGTAGATACGCTCAAGGCTTTGGGCGTTCAGATACAGACAAACGTTATTGTGGGCAAGACTATCACGATAGATGAGCTTTTTGATGAGGGCTTCGAGGCGGTTTTTGTAGGAAGCGGCGCGGGACTTCCCAGATTTATGGGTATCCCCGGAGAATCCCTTAAGGGCGTTTACTCCGCAAACGAGTTCCTTACAAGAAGCAATCTTATGAAGGCGTACAGAGAAAGCTCCACAACACCTATAATGAAAGCTAAAAAAGTCGCCGTTGTCGGCGGCGGAAACGTGGCTATGGACGCGGCACGCACCGCGCTCCGTTTGGGAGCTGACGAGGTGTCTATAGTATACCGTCGCTCGCTCGATGAGCTCCCCGCAAGAGCCGAAGAGGTCGAGCACGCTATGGAGGAGGGCATCAAGTTCCGAGTACTCAATAACCCTGTTGAAATAATCGGATACAACAATCCCGGCGACAAGAGGGATCCCAAAAACGGATTCGTTACTGGTATGAGGTGTGTCCGCTGTGAGCTCGGAGAATCCGACGAAAAGGGAAGAAGACGTCCCGTGGAAATACCCGACAGTGAATGGGTTCTTGACGTGGATTGTGTCATAATCTCTATCGGAACGTCACCAAATCCTCTTATAAAGTCCACCACTGAGGGCCTTGAGGTCAACCGTCACGGTGGCATCATCGTCGAGGAAGAAACGGGTAAGACGTCCAAGCACGGAGTTTGGGCTGGCGGTGACGCAGTCACCGGTGCGGCTACAGTTATTCTCGCAATGGGTGCGGGTAAAACTGCGGCGAAAGCCATTGACGAGGAATTAAGCAAATAAAAAACAATACTTATAAAAAGGAGAGATGCACATGGGATTTTTGACAGGTAAGACCCTTTTGGTAACGGGCGGCGGACGAGCTGTCCTTGCAAACGGCTCGGCGGGCTCTATCGGATACGGTATTGCGACCGCATACGCAAAAGAGGGCGCAAACATTGTTATAACAGGTCGAAATCAGCAAAAGCTGCTCGACGCAAAGGAAGAGCTTGAACGTCTTTATAACGTAAAGGTACTTCCCATAGCGGCAGATATTTCTGCAGGTCAAGACAACGCCAAGATCGCCAAGGAAGTGGTTGAAAAAGCCATCGCGGAATTTGGACGTATCGACGTGCTTATAAATAACGCGCAGGCATCTGCATCGGGCGTAACTATTGCGGATCAGACGACAGAGCAATTTGATCTGGCAATATATTCGGGACTATACGCATCCTTCCACTACATGCAGGCTTGTTATCCTTACCTTAAGGAGAGCCGTGGAACAGTTATCAATTTTGCATCGGGCGCAGGCTTGTTCGGAAATTTCGGACAGTGCTCTTATGCCGCCGCAAAGGAGGGAATACGCGGCCTTACAAGAGTTGCGGCTACCGAATGGAGCAAGGACGGCATCAACGTAAACGTTATCTGCCCTCTGGCTTGGACGGCACAGCTTGAGCAATTCAAGAACGCCTATCCGGAAGCCTTCGAAAAGAACATCCATACTCCCCCTATGGGCTACTTTGGAGATCCCGAAGCAGACATCGGCAGAGTGTGCGTACAGCTCGCTCACCCTGATTTTAAATACCTAACGGGCGAGACTCTAACTCTTGAGGGCGGTCTCGGACTTCGTCCTTGATCCTTTGATATCAGGTAAAACTTCTCGCAGAATCTTGCGTGCGGGATTTTATATAATTAACTTTTGTATTAAAATATTTAAGGAGGGCTAAAAAATGGCTCATTTAAGTGATGCGTCTGTTGCAAAAATCACAGCGATATGCGACAGATATGCCGACGAAAGAACACCCTTGATGATGATCCTCAGTGACATTCAGAAGGAATATGGATATATTCCGCTGGAAGTTCAGGAGCTTGTCAGCAAGAAGACCGGAATCAGTGTTTCCGAGATCTACGGTGTTGTAACATTCTACTCTTTCTTCTCCTTGAAGCCCAAGGGCAAGTACGTTGTAGGCGTTTGCCTTGGTACCGCTTGCTACGTTAAGGGTGCTCAGCAGGTTATCGACAAATTCTCCGAGCTTCTCGGAGTAGCTCCCGGTGAGACCACCGAGGACGGTATGTTCACACTCGACGCACTTCGTTGCATCGGCGCGTGCGGTATCGCTCCCGCGGTTTCCATCAACGGTAAGGTTTACCCCAAGGTTGAGGTTTCCGGAATTGCTAAGATCATTGAAGATCTTCGCAACCAGGCTTAATGAAGGAGGACAGAGAACATGATTAAGAATTTTGAAGAGCTTGCTCAGCTGCAAGCAGTATGCACTGCTACAATGAGCGATAAGTTCAGCGGCAAGGGTGAAAAAAGAGCAATAGTTCTTTGCGGCGGTACAGGATGCCTTTCCTCCAACTCCGCAGAGATCAAGGCAAAGATCGATGCACTTCTCGAGGAGAAGGGTCTTACCGAGAGAGTTTCCTGCAACATAGTAGGATGCTTCGGCTTCTGC
>JAEIGA010009714.1_pt1 | contig 14574 bp, 14 predicted proteins | sample 9270691 | NCBI WGS metagenome assembly JAEIGA01 (sample SAMN17057246, study PRJNA624740) | gut metagenome | biome: biome; isolation source: fecal sample | host: Bos grunniens | place: China: Xizang | collected 2019 | reverse complement strand
TTCTTCATAACCTTATTGATATTATTTATTTCCTTTGTTTACTGTACTGGAACCTCTACCGACACATCAGTCCAGTCTTCAACTGTCGGAGCAATGAGGATCTCGTTAGCACCGAAAGTGATGGTGTAGATATAGTGCTTTCCTGGTTCCCACATATTGCCTGTGATCTGAGTACCAGTCAGTGGAAGTTCTACTGTCTGTCCTGTAAGTACTCCATTACCTACATATGTCTTCATATCATAAGTGATGACAATAGATGCATCTGTTTGTGCACAAGACTGAGGAATGACCAATACGCCGTTTGGGGTAGATTCCAAAGCAGTTCCTCCGAAATCAGTAACTGTTGTGCTTCCATTTGTCCAGGTAGCGCCAGATTCATACCCAATTTCTTCACGTCCGTTATAAATTTGCATTGTTCTTGCTAACACTTTTTGTTCATCAGATAAGCCTGCATCATTATAAACTGTTCTGTTATCCCATACAGGATTTTCCCCCCTTTCAATCACGCAATCTCCCATAGTCTCGATACCAGTAAGTTTCACATTAGTGACTTCCCACATTTTATCTGTATCTTCATCCTTGAGATTGAACTTAAATGTCAACCAAGAAAGAGCGTGTTTGAAAACCACAGGCACCCCTGTAGTTCCATTATTATCGTAAGACTTATCTATCACATCAAACCACATAAGATCATTGGTCGTTGCTATATCGTTAGACTGGATATAATCAGTGACAATAAAGGCCTTATCTGCAAAGTTAAAATTAAATGTTCCAGTAGCACTTGCAGGAGAATAGCCAGCGAATACAAGGGAGCCCTTCGTAGGCCAGTAGTATGGAGTCTCACCGCCCCAGCTGCCATTGCTTCTATGCACGAATGTGCCATCTGCAATGTAAGGAGTAGTTTCATCAAAATTTGCCAATGGTGTGGCAGCAGGATGGTCTCCCCACCAAGCCCAGACTTTGAAACTTTCAGTAGTTGGATACTCATTTCCATCCACCGCTGCCTTTGTAGCCTTCTGAGCTACAGGCTGAAGTGAGATTTCCCCCGGCTGTTCGTATTGAACAGTTGATTTTGTGCAGGCCGCCATTGCTCCGATGGCGAGGGCTGCAATTACAAGTTTATTCATAATCTGTCTGATAGTTACTTGAATTTTGTGTTATATTGTTTCTTTAAATTACGATTTCAGTGTGTATCTCTCCCCATTCATTCACTATCGGGGCAAGTCCTCCACCACCTGTATTTTCCGGTTTTTCTATCACGATGTCATCGGTGCGGATGAGGATGTATTGCTCAGGATTGTCATCAAATTTGGCAGAGACGTCCATATTGAAACACCAGTTCTTTCCGCCGGTGTCGGTGATCACGAGAGAAAGGACCTGCTTGCGGCCGGCGAGGGCGTTGCGTCCGAAGGTATTGAACCTTGCATAGAAATGTCCGTCCTTGGTGAGGGAGGCAGCCTCGAAGAAGACTGTCGCCTCGTCGTAGGATTGTTCGCTGCGACCGATGAGGTTGTGGTCAGCAAGACCGGAGATCACTGATGAGACTGCTCCGACATATTCCGCTCCGCGAACCTTATCGATTTCGACGATCCAGGTCTGGACGACGGTCTCAGCGCGGATGTCGATCTGCAGGGCAGGCATGCCGTCGCCTCGCATAGGGATGTAGACATTGTCCAGCTTGCCGACGAAAAGGTGGTCAGGCTCGAAGACAATCATTTCGTCGTCTCCTTTTCCTGCACGACCCTTAAGCCTTGACTTGATGTTTTCTGGGACAAGGTTAGTGTAGGCGAGGATCTGGTTCAGATTATAGTCACCCTCGACGATGGTAGCCTCTGTGTCAAAGTTATACACAAGGATATCGTATTCGCGTCCAGGCATTACGTGTACATATCCACCGGTATGAGGAAGGAAGGAATGCGACACGAAGTCACCTGTCTCGGAATCAAAGAAGATGGCGCGCATCATTTCAGGATAGGCCTGCACCTTGTAGTTCACGATGCTGGTGTCAATGGTAATGTTCAGCAGGACATTATTGTCCAGTTCCACAAGAGGTCTTCTCCTGCAGCTTCCTGCCACAAGGGTCATTGCGGTCAGGAACAATATCAGATACCACCTTCTCATCTCTCACCTCCTATCTTCTTGGTGGCACTTATCGGAATCAGGAATGAGATGGATGCTCTTGTCGGACCGAAATAATCGAAGACAAGATTCTTCACGCCCGGATCCTTGATCAGCTGGGAGAAGTCGTCACTTGGGGCGTAATGTCTCGCCCAGGTTCTGATCCAGCCGAATCCGATATTGAACTCCATTCTCATCCATTTATTGTCCTTTGGTCCTACAGGGAGGCCGAAGGTATAGTCTACGCCGGCATCGATGTACTCTCCCTGATAGCCGTGACGTATGTTCTGATAGTCGTAGTAGCCGGCTCCGCCATAAACGCCGATGGCATGGCCCTGAAGCCTGTCGGCCTTGGTCCAGCGGTATTTTTCACCGGTAATCCAATATCTGGTATCGACGAAAATTCCGAGCATCTCGCCACACCATTTGTTCTGCTTGGATACAGCCCAAGGATAGTAGTAATCCACTCCGATGGACCAATGATCCTTGATCGGGAATTCCAGTCCGACATTGAGGGCCGGAACCAGGAGATTGGTCCTGGCGGCGAAAAGCATCTTCTTTTCTTCCAATACCGGTGCTGGCGGAAACGGCGGTGTGATGATGGTTCCGCGATGACAGATGAGAGTATCACGTCTGATGCCCGGATTAGGGAGGATAGGCGGAGCCTCCACCCATACGCAGACCCAGGTCGCCGTACGGAGGTGAGGCATGTAGTTCCTGATCAGATAGGTCCAGGTGCGGCCCGAATCCAGTTTCTTGAGTCTGGCCTTTCTGGTCTGGTCGGAAATGGATGTATCATGAAGAATCCTCAGGACTTCGAATCTGTCGCTGCGGCTGTATTTCTGCTCGACCATTTCAGTGAGACCCTGCCAGTTTTCTGCGACAGGACTGATATGGATCTTTCCGGCATTCAGTTTGGCGCTGTCAGGAGAATGCTTGAGGAGGAATTTCTTGGCCGCCTTGGCACGTTCCTTCGAGAGCCATTGGTTACGGCTGTATTGTCCTTCAGGAGATGACCATGCATAGATGGTGATGCTGTCGATGCGTGGAGAGGTCTCGAGATAGTGGATGATATGTTCCATCTGCCTCTTGTTGTCAAGGTAGGTAGGATTAATGTCGATGCTGTCGACCTTGTACCAGATGGCGAAATTTTCCACTATGGCAGAGTCCTTTGCATGGAGTGTGGCATACGAATCGTATGGTCCTGTCGCCTTTGCAGACAGGGCACACACCAGGGAGATTCCCAGGGTTAGCAGGACTCTGATTAATTGTTTCAAATTTAAGTTTAGCAAAATGAGTGGCAAAGTTAAATAGTTCAGATTTTAAATCAAAGATTTACCCCCCCCATTTTTAAGTAAAATATTCAAATTTGTGCATTTTCGGAGTTTCCCGGACTCAGATTACGATATTTTGCGACTGACCGGCTCTGACGTGATGATAAAGTAAGCATTCGAATGACCTGGAAATTTTGCATTCTTCAAAGATTTCTTGCGGGAGATGATACTATGAATCAGAAAAGTGCTATATTTGCAAGACTATAACCCAAAAATATTTTTTACTATGAACCTTAGAGTTTTCAAGAAAGACATTGAGTATATCGTTGCTGAGTTCATTGATGACTGCGCTCTTTTCGTAGCGCTTAATCCGCACAAGGATTCTGACGAGATCGCACAGATAATCGACGAGGCTGTAGAGCTTTATAACGACCTCAAGCACCGTGCCTGCCACCCTGAGGGTAACAAGAAGGCTTTCTACAACGCTCTCACAAAGGAGATGTTCGAGAAGCTCGACGAGCTCTGCGAGAAACTCAGCGCAGTGGTGTCAAAGCAGTAATATTCCCTGCACGGAAAATGCAAACAGGTTCCAGAATGTCTGGAGCCTGTTTTTGTTTTCCCTCCCCCACAAGCCGATGAGCAGGACAATCCCCAGCACAGGCTGTTAAACGAGGTTTCGTCTGCTCATCGGGTGTCTTGAATCTCCCGATGAGCGGGCAAATCATCACTCGAAAGCATATACGCCACATCAGCCTGCTCATCGGCTTGGAGCCTCTAGAACTCCAAGTAGTTCAAATCGAGCATACACTTCACTCAAAACATTGACAATCAAACAATTTGATTTGGAAAAATGGAATCCTTTTGCAATATTTGCAGTGGAATTTCCGACCTCCACTTAACAGGTCTGGGTGGAGATGGCGCGCGTAGAGAGAGGCAGACTTGAAAATTTAAGATTGAGGGGAATGACTAGTGATTCTGATGGATATGGTTTCTACCATGTCTGCACTGACGGCAACGCTCTGCCGTGGATGTTCAAAGATGATGAAGATTTTATCGCCGGCATGAACCGGATAGGTATCTGCCAGTACATTACCGGAGTAGATGTTTTTTCATTTATCCTGATGGATAACCACATTCACGCACTTTTGTATGGGACAATGACGATGTGTAAAGAGTATATCGGGAAATACAAGAATCTGACCGGGAAATGGATATCTAGAAAATATGGCGAACAACAATTCCTTAAGGCGCTTCCGACAAGAATAATTCCAGTACGAACAGAAGAGTATCTGATGGAAACCATAGCATACATCGACAGAAACTCGATTGTTGCCGGCTATTGTTATCTTCCATCGGAATATCCCTGGGGTTCTGCACGGTATATGTTCAAGGAAAATCATGATTCAGACATTGACTGCATAAGCATAGGAGAACTTACCAAAGAAGCATGCAGAGAGTTGTTGAAGACAAGGGTAAACCTACCTTCCGACTGGAAGATTAACAACAAGGGAATGATTGATCCTCAAAACTTTATAAATGTAGCAAAAATCAATGCTATCTTCAGATCCCCGCTCAGATATATTTACTTTCTTTCACGGAAAATGGAAGGAAAAATAGATATGGATACGGCTCAGGGAAATCGGACATTCATGCCGGACAAGGAACTCAGGAAAATCGTAGCAAAGATGTCAGCAGAACTGTTCCATACAGAGGACATCAAATCGCTGAATGTCAAGAACCGACTGATGCTGGCAAGAAAACTTCGTCAAGAGTACGCAGCAACGGTTAAACAGATATCCAGAATGCTGCTTATCGACGCAGAGATCCTGAAAGGTTTTGTATAAGATGATTATTCCCGGCATGATACCCCAAATAAATCCTGCGTCTCAAGCAGGAAAATACCAAGGTGACTTTGATTTCCATCGGGACAGGCTTTCAGATTAGTGAAGCCAGATAATAACTTGAGAGTTTGAACGACAGTTGTCCCTCCCCCAAGCCGATGAGCAGGACAATCCCCAGCACAGGCTGTTAAACGAGGTTTCGTCTGCTCATCGGATGGCACAAAACTACCGATGAGCTGGTGAAGCATCCCAATATAGCATATATCGGGCATTCACCTGCTCATCGGCTTGGATATGTTCTGAAAGGGATCAGTTTTCGGCAAGATGCTTTTCCCATGCCCAGGCGGAAGCGAGAGTTTCTTCGACTGAACGTGATGCCTTCCATCCGAGTTCTTCATTGGCCAAAGCAGTATCGGCCCAGATGGCGACAACGTCTCCAGGACGGCGAGGAGCAAACTTATAATTCAGTTTCACTCCATTAACTTTCTCAAATGCGGTAACCAGTTCATACACAGAGACCGGACGACCTGTACCGATATTGAATATCTCGTAACCTTCCTTCATTTTCCCATCGACCATTCTGGATACTGCCGCCACATGAGCCTTGGCCAGATCGACGATATCAATGTAGTCGCGCAGGCAGGTTCCGTCTTCTGTCGGATAGTCGTTTCCAAAGATGCTGAGACATTCGCGCTTTCCGATGGCTGTCTGAGTTATGAACGGCACGAGATTGTTCGGAACTCCACGAGGAAGTTCGCCGATAAGAGCCGATGGATGAGCTCCGATAGGATTGAAATATCTCAGAGCAATACCCTTGACTGAGCCTTGTCCAGCTGATCCGTCATAGTCCGCGGTAGCCTTCACGACATCACGGAGGATATCTTCGCAGATCTGCTTGGTGTTGCCGTATGGAGATGTGGCAGGAAGACGCGGAGTCTGCTCGGTCACAGGAAGGTCTTCCGCCTCGCCGTAAACAGTGGCAGATGAAGAGAACAGCACATTACACCCGCCATGATTCTTAGCAGATTCCAGAATATTAAGGAAAGACACCAGATTATTCCTATAGTACATTATCGGCTGGGCAACTGATTCACCTACAGCCTTATACGCAGCGAAGTGAATAACGGCATCGATCTGATAATCAGTAAAAAGACGGTCCACCGCTGACGCGTCACAGCAGTCGATCCGCTCGAACGGAATGTCATCCCTGCCGGTGATTTTCTTCACACCTTCAAAGCCGGTCATATCGCAGTTGGACATATTGTCGGCCACCACCACATCGTAGCCGGCAGCGATGAGTTCGACAGTAACATGACTGCCTATATAGCCGGCACCACCGGAAACCAATACTCTCTTTGCCATCATTTATTAACTTTATAAATTGTTTGTTGGCTGAAGGTTGATGAGACTTGCGAAACTTTTTCCCACCGCACCTTCTTACATTACCTTTCTATTAAAACCGTCATTTCGTTTTCCATGACATTTCAGCAAAGATAAGATTTTTATGTTATTTTTGCTGAAAATAAATTCCAGACATGAAATCCCGTAAAATAATCACAATACTCACGACCATCCTCATCAGTCAGGCAACTGGAGCACAGTCCCTCCAGCAGGCTGTAGAAACAATTATCAGCGACGCAGCTTTATCCGAAGCCACCATAGGAATCTGCGTCAGGACTGGTGACGGAAGGACTTTGGCAGATATAGATGCCGACAATATGATCATGCCGGCATCAAACATGAAACTGCTCTCAACAGGAACGGCGCTCCATCGATTAGGTCCTGATTACCAACACATTACAAAAATAGCCTATGACGGTCAGATCGAGAACGGAGTATTGAAGGGGAACCTTTATATCGTCGGAGGAGGTGACCCAACCACAGGTTCCAAGGACTCGATTGCCACTCCTGTGACAACACTTTTCGGACAATGGGAGAAAATTATCCGCGACGCAGGAATCAAGCGTATAGAAGGATATATCATAGGCGACGGCAGACATTTCGACGGCATGCCGGAACACCCGAGCTGGCAGTGGAGCGATATCGGAACCTATTACGGATCAGGGCCGACCGGCCTGATGTTCTATGAAAACATGCAATCTTTCAGAGCAAGTGCGGGCAAGATGGTCGGAGATCCTGTCAACATATCCCCTTCATATCCGGAAGTTCCGTGGATGGAATTCAGATACAGCTGCACCACAGGCAGGAAAGGCACAGGTGACCAGCTCTATATGTACGCAAGCGACCTCTCTCCTGTGGCGGAAATCAGAGGTACATTCGGAGTGGACAGAGCTGCAAAACGTCTTGACTGCACGAATAAGTTTCCGGAATACACAATCGCAAGTCATTTCTCCGATTATATCCGGGGAAAGGGTATTTCATCTGACGGTCCTGCAGACTTCAGGCTATGTACAGGAATAAAGGCTTCCCCATCGGACAGCCTGAGGGTACTCGGATCGACCTTGTCTCCTTCCCTGAAACGCATAATCTTCCAGACCAATCACGAAAGCAACAACCTCTACGCTGAGACCATTGCCAAGACTTTAAGCAAGACCCTGACAGGCAGCGCATGCTACGATTCGACTTATGTGGCAATGGAGAGCGTCATGAAAGATCTGGGAGTGGATGTGTCGTACGGAATCAAGATGGCTGACGGAAGCGGACTTTCCAGAAAGAATCATGTTTCCCCAGACTTTTTCTGCCGCTTCCTTACAGCAATGATGGCCTCGCATCATTTCGAAGATTATCTATATAGCCTGCCTTCCCCAGGATCGAACGGAACGCTTTCTGCCAACATGAAGAACAGCCCTGCAGAAATGAAGGCACGGATCAAGGTGAAAAGTGGTTCAATGGAGGGAGTAAGATGCTACAGCGGATACATCATCCCTACAGAAGGCTGCAAGGATGAGACAATCGTCTTCTCGATAATGGTAAATAACTGCACAGCGCCTACCTGGAAAGTGCGACAACTGCTTGACAAGATTATGGCAGTCCTGGCAGAAGCCAATTAATTTCCTTTGAACAGTATCCTGCAAAGCGAAGGAACGTCAGCCACTTTGATGACTTCGATTCCACCTGTCCCCTGCTCATTCACCCCTTCCAGGCTGCTGAATGAAGACACGAATATCTTTCTGAATCCCAGACGTGCAGCCTCGATTATGCGCCTGTCAGTCTGTGCCACAGGACGGATCTCACCACTGAGACCCACTTCACCGGCAAAGCAGACATCTGCAGGAATGGCAAAGTCGAAATTGGAAGAAAGAACTGCTGAAATCACTGCGAGATCACAGGCTGGATCATTGACTTTAAGGCCTCCCGCCATATTCAGGAAGACGTCCTTTACGCCGAGCTTGAATCCCGCGCGCTTCTCAAGAACAGCCAGCAGCATGTTAAGTCTGCGGACATCGAAGCCTGTCGCACTTCGCTGAGGTGTTCCGTATGCCGCAGAACTCACAAGTGACTGCACCTCGATAAGAAAGGGTCGGGTCCCATCAAGCATTGCACTCACGGCCACTCCGCTCAGACCTTCCTCATGCATAGGGATGAGCATCTCGGAAGGATTGCTCACTTGTCTGAGTCCCTTGCCGGTCATTTCGAATACAGCCAGTTCAGATGTAGATCCGAAACGGTTCTTGATGCTACGAAGAAGTCTGTATGTGCCGCGATTGTCACCCTCGAACTGAAGAACGACATCGACATTATGTTCCAATATCTTCGGACCGGCGATGCTGCCTTCTTTGGTGATATGACCAATCAGAATCACCGGCACACCGGTTTCCTTGGCAAACCTAAGGAGCATCGAGGCTGTTTCCTTTATCTGTGTCACCGAACCTGGAGAAGATTCGACATTCTGCGAAAACATCGTCTGAACAGAGTCCACCACCATCAGGTCCGGCATTATGCTTCTAGCTTCAGCAATAATATTTTCCATCAATGTCTCGCTATATATCAGACAGTTGGAACAATCGCCACCGATCCTTGCAGCCCTGAGTTTCACTTGCTTGGCGCTTTCCTCACCAGTGACATAAAGGGTCTTCAGGTGCGGACATTGAAGCGGTATCTGAAGGGAAAGAGTGGACTTTCCGATGCCTGGCTCTCCTCCGATCAGCACCAGCGACCCCTCTACCATTCCGCCACCAAGGATCCTGTCCATCTCCCCGTTATGAAGGGAAACACGATTTTCCACCGAGGAATCAATATCAGAAAGAGGCAGAGGCTTATGCCCTGCTCCTGGTACAGACACAGCAGCGGATGAGGTCTTCTTGCCTGTAGCCACAGTCTCCTCCACCATCGTATTCCACTCCCCACAGGCCGGGCATCTGCCCATCCACTTGGAAGACTCATTTCCACACTCCTTGCAGAACCATACTGTCTTTGTCTTTACTGTCGCCATAGTCGGTTTCTTTTATTGGCAAATATAGTTAAAAAAGATTCTCACGTCGCTGCCGCTCCTCAGAATGACAGAGAAAATGCTGCTCCTCGGAATGACATGGAAAATGCTGCTCCTCAGAATGACATAAAAAAAAGATATTGCTCCGGTGAGGGAACAATATCTTATCGGGAGAAATTGTCTTTTTCGATTACTCTGCCTTCTTGCAGTCTACGCATGTGCTGTCACACTGCTTGCAAGCCTTGTCCTTGTGGCACTCTTTATCGCAAGTCTTGTCACACGCCTTCTCGCAGTGCTTGTCACATTTCTCGTCACACTTCTTCTCACAAGCCTTGTCGCACTTCTTCTCACAAGCTTTGTCACATGCCTGATCGCAAGCGGCATCACAAGATGCCTCGCAAGTCTGAGCAGCCTTATCGCAACCAGCGCAATCAGCACAGTCAGAGCACTCTGTTGCAGCACAGTCTGCAGCCTTCTGATTATTGTTGCAAGCGCAAGATGCAGCAGCGAACATTGCAGCCACTACTGCCAATGACATAAATAAATTCTTCATATTCTTTAAATTTAATTGGTTAAACAAATCTACAACTGACAAATATAAGATTTAAATTTGAAAAATACAAATTACCTGTCAAGTTCGAACACCTCCATGTCGTGGATACTGCCGTTGTCAATATGGAATCTCAGAGCCGTCCTTACGATATGGAATCCTTGTATTCCTGCCGCTCCAGGATTTATAACCAACATATTTCTTTTCGGGTCTCGTACGACCTTCAATATGTGGGAGTGTCCGCAGACAAAGATGTCGGGACAATACTCATCTATCAAATTCAAAGCACGGACATCGTATCTTCCAGGATAGCCTCCTATATGGGTCATCAGGATTTTCATCCCTTCGCACTCAAAGAAACGGTGCAGAGGATGGATGAACCGGAGGTCATGATTGTCACAATTGCCCGCTACTCCTATCAGAGGCTTGAAGCGTCCGATCTCAGCCGCCAGGTCCATTCCTCCCCCGAAATCTCCAGCATGCCAGATCTGATCTACCGGTGCGAAGAATTCCTTGAACTGAGCGTCGAATACGCCATGAGTGTCCGATATGAGTCCGATGTACATTTCCGTTTCGATTGGTATACTGCAAATATAGAAAATTTCAGCAAAACCATATCACCCGACATTCAGGTGGAGCACATCTGACTGATTATAAAACGCTTCCTTTAAATGCCTGCTGCTCATATACAGCAGGCATTTTACATAAAACACTAAGGGGCAGGGAGTTACACGCCACCTCAATATCTGGCGGAAGCTGGGGACAGTCAATTTCAGAGAAGTTTCGTATATTTGTGCGGTAAGATTTTTAGAGAAATGGAACTTTTCTATTCAAAGGATATAGACGCAAGCACCTGCAGACTGGATCAGGATGAGTCAGGGCATTGCGTAAAGGTGCTCAGACACAGGGCTGGAGATGAGATCTCAGTGATCGACGGAGAGGGTAAATTGTACCGCTGCCGCATCGTTTCGGACAGTCATAAGGGAGTGGAAGCAGTTGTGCTTTCAAAGGAGGAAGATTGGGGAGGTCATCCCTACAGACTCCATCTGGCAGTATGCCCTACAAAGAGCAATGACCGGTACGAATGGTTCGCCGAGAAGGCTTGCGAGATCGGTTTTGACGAATTGTCACCTGTGATCGGTGAACATTCTGAGAGGAAAGTCCTGAAGACTGTACGAGTGGAAAAGGTGCTGATCAGTGCAGCCAAACAATCCCTGAAAGCTTCAGTTCCTAAAGTGCACGAGCCGGTCACAGTGAAGGAATTCATTTTAGGAGCACCTGAGGAGGCACTCAAACTCATGGCCTATTGTTTTGAGGATGAGAGGGTCCCGAGAAAGAGCATCAAGGAGGTACTGGAGCAGTATGACGACCGGGAGATCATCATCATGATCGGTCCTGAGGGGGATTTCTCAAAAGCAGAGGCTGAACTGGCTCTTGAACACGGATTCATCCCTGTCCACCTGGGGACATCGCGCCTTCGCACAGAGACGGCTGCCCTGACTGCGGCTTCAGCGGTTTATTTCAGGTATATGTAGGAGGAGCTTAAAGCGCTGTTTACCAATATATTACCCATTCCTCGCGCTGCACTTTGGGGAGCACGAAGAATGGGTAAATCGCTTAAAATCAGAGAGTTGACCTTATCTTATTTTCGGATGATTTCGATCGAGTAGTCAAGGCCGACCTTAATGATGGATGAAGACTGCCCCGTAGCACCACGTTCAAGAGAGGGGTCTACGATATGGTCCACTGCTGAACGGATAGATTCCGAGATTTCCGCAAATTTCTTCGGGGTCGGTTCTCCGGAGATATTGGCCGATGTGGAAACTAGAGGACGGCCGAATTTTGCAACAAGCTGCTGGCAGAAATCCATCATAGGGATGCGGATGCCAACTGTTCCGTCTTCCGCAACAGTATTGAATGCCAGAGCACGGCGATCTGCCCTCATGTTACCCTTCTCCCCTGCAATCGCATCAGGATAAATGATGGTCATAGGCTTGTCGTTGACCTCCACAAGCTGAACAGCCATTTCAGGAACCTCTTTCACATAACGGCATATCATATCCATATCGCTGGCCAGAAGAACAAGCGACTTACTGTCCGCACGATTCTTGATGGCATAGATTTTTGCGACTGCTTCCGGATCAGTGGCATCGCAGCCGATTCCCCAGACTGTGTCGGTAGGATAGAGTATCACGCCTCCGCTGCGGAGGACTTCGAGGGCTTTCTGAATAGCTTCGTTCATATTATAGTTCAATTTCTGTTATTACAGGATAGTGATCTGAGTATGGAAGTCTCGGGGTCTGATGACTTATGGCCCTGCCATTCTCAGGATAAAGAATATAATCGATCCTCAACATAGGCCAAAGAAGTGAGTATGTAGCACCGAATCCATTTCCTGCTTCGACAAAGGCATCCTCGCGGTCACGAGTCATACGGTAATAGGTGTATGACATAGGATTATCATTGAAATCACCACAGACAAATGCTTCCAAAGGGCACTTCTCAATATCTTCAAACACCTGGTCCACCTGCTTGGGACGACGGGTAATCGATCTCTTGACCTTGGTACCGGTCTGAGCCATAAGTGTGCTGTCGCGCATTGCCAATCCTTTTACCAATCCGGTTATAGAGATATTGTAACTTTCAAAGTGACAATTATATACGCGAAAACGACGGTCACCGTATACATGGTCGGTATATATAGCGAGATTGGCACTTTCCTCAAATCTTATCCTTCCTTTTCCTTCGACCGGAAAGCGGCTGAGGGTAAGATTGCCGAAAGAATAATCTGCCTCCGGGAAGAGGTAATATTCAGCAGTGTAATCTTCGAAACGATGCTTAAGATATGTCTTTACCTTCTCAACATTTGCAATGGAGAATTCCTGAAGACATACGATGTCGGGATCATGCTGACGGATAAAGCTGAAGATGGAATCGACGCATTGGGCTGTACCGCTTATTCCTGCATCACTGTCATGAAGGGAAAATCGTCCTACATTCCAGCTCAGAATCTTGATCACATCACCATTCCCCGGCTGGACATCTACCTCTTCCGAGCCTATCTGGACATATCTTCCGATAAAGAAAAATGAAGGAAGAAGGGCAAGAAGAGGGATGACAAAGGATTTGGAATGACGCTTGAAAGCCCAAAGCAACAAAAGAAGATTGACAGTCATCAACGGGACGTAGAATAAGCCCGACAATGAGACCGGCCATAGTTTAGCAGGGTTGATGACAATGGACAGGTAGGACAACGCCAGAAGCGCCGCCACAATCAGCATCAGAAATCTGGATGTGATGCCGAATATCCTGTACTTTTTCTTTGCCATCAGTCCATTCTACTGTATAAAGTACGGTTCTTCCTCCAATACATCATAAGGAGATAGCCGAAGATAAGGCCTCCCAGATGAGCGAAATGGGCAATATTGCCACCTACTCCTGTCACTCCGGTCAGAAGTTCAATCGCACCGAATATCAGCACGAACCATTTGGCTTTCATTGCTATCGGAGGGAAAACCAGAGACATTATAGAGTCAGGATAAAGCATTGCATATCCCATCAGCACGCCGTAAATCGCACCTGACGCTCCGACAGTCGGAGTCATCTTCAAAGTGTGGATTGACATCTGAGCGGCATAAGAGCCGGCAGCTGCTTCTGAAAGCCAGTTCTGCATCTGAATCCATTCCACTCCGGTGTGGACCAGGGCTGCACCCAGACCTGTCACAAAGTAGAAAAGCAGGAATTTTTTTGCTCCCCAGACTCTTTCCAGCTGACTTCCGAAGATCCAGAGAGTGTACATGTTGAATATGAGATGCCCGAATCCTCCATGCATGAACATATGCGTCAGTGGCTGCCACCAGTGGAAAAACGGTGATGTAGGATAGAAGAGCGCGAACTTTTCCACCATAAAGTTCTCGTTCAACGCTGTCATGATCATCACAAGTGCATTGATGATGATTATATTCTTGACGGCTGTAGGGACATTCGACATGAAGCCGCCTCTCTCGTATGAATAATAGCTCATTCGTTATATATTTAGATTCTTCACTGCGCTAAGAATGACATCAGAATTTCTTGTCAATCTCCTCTACAGGGAGAAGGGACATTATTCTGCGGCCCGCGCTTGTGTATTCCGGGTTCTCGCAGGCAAAGAGCTGTTCAATCAATCTCTGTGCCTCCATCGGATTTGTGACAGGGTCGGCACTGAAAGCACCGAGTCTGGCGAAACGGGATGCCATATTGGCAGTCATAAGTTCCGGAAGAGCACTGTGGTCCTCCGCCAGAATGAGAAGGAGATCGCCAATCATTGTCTGAACCTTTCCCGCCTCCGCACTATATCCTTCAGGGACTCCGTTCACCACGAGAGTGTCTGTCCCGAACGGTGCAATATCGAAGCCCAGG
>JAEIGA010009713.1_pt1 | contig 14574 bp, 14 predicted proteins | sample 9270691 | NCBI WGS metagenome assembly JAEIGA01 (sample SAMN17057246, study PRJNA624740) | gut metagenome | biome: biome; isolation source: fecal sample | host: Bos grunniens | place: China: Xizang | collected 2019 | reverse complement strand
TTCCGCATTAGGCAAAGAAAAAGGGGATTCGGAAATATAGAAATTGTTTTTTAAGGAGTTGAGAAGAATGATGATCACGGGAGCCAGAAAAACGGCGGTTAAAAACAGAAGCACCGCATAAGCAATCTTGTCTTTGGTTTTTCGCTTCATCAATGCTCAATCTCCTTTTGCCTTGTTGCACGAAGCTGAAAGAACGCAATGAGTGCAACGATAATAAAAAATATAACAGCTTTTGATTGACCCAAGCCGTGCCATTGGGCAATTTTAAGCCCAGTGTGGTCATAGAATGTTTTGTATATATCAAGTGCAAGCAACGAGGTGTCTGCTGCCTTGCCGTTAAGAGCAAGGTTCTGATCGAATAGTTTGAAAGAGTTGGTCAGAGTCAGAAAAGTGCAGATAGTGACAGACGGCATAATCATCGGTACGGTCACGTGAATAAGAGTCTGAAAAGGGGATGCACCGTCTATCGCCGCCGCCTCGTTAAGAGAATCGGGAATGTTCTGTATGCCGGCAATATATATAATCATCATATAGCCGATAAGCTGCCAGTTCATAAGAACAACAAGTCCCCAGAATCCATAATCGGGATTATATGTGATATCAACGCCCAAAAAGCCCAGAACACCGTTGATTATAAGGCTCCATATATGTCCGAGCACTATACCGCCGATGAGATTCGGCATAAAAAATACGGTTCTGAAAATATTTGTGCCTCGCAGCTTTGCGGTCAGAAGCAGCGCAACCGAGAAGGCAATAAGGTTAATGGTTATGATTGAAACGAAGGTGAATTTTACCGTCAGCCAAAGAGCATTAAGAAAACTTTCGTCCTGGGTGAAAATTTTGATGTAGTTTGATAAGCCGACCCATTTTGCATCGTTTACCGTCTTGAATTCCGTGAAGGAAAGATAAACGCCCATAACAAAAGGAACCAAAAACGAAACAGTGAATGCGGCAAGGGTAGGAAGCGCAAAAACGGGGAAATATTTTTTTAGAGAGTGTCGCATTAATATCAACTCCGAAATTTCTGGTGCACAAGGCCGATTTTGTCGACCTTGTGCATTCAAAAAAATTATGCCCCGAATTCATTTTGCCATTCATCAACGGCAATCTTTTTAACTTCGTCCCAACTTGATGAACCGCGTGCATATTTTAAAAGTGCGGTGCCGAGTTTATCCTTATAGTTCTGGCTTGGGAATACGGTGAAATTCCACGGAATATTTGCTATACCATCCATATTCATCCATCGGGCAACTTCTTTTGCAAGCGGGTCGTTGGGAGTATCATCAATTCCAAAAGTGTCAAAAGGCGCAATAAATCCGAGTTTTTCCGTAACGAATTTCTTGCCGGTATCGGAGCTGAAAAGCCACCAGAGAAAATCCGCAGCAGCTTTTTGCTCTGCCGGACTCGCTTTAGCGTTGATGCACATAAAGTTTTCAGTGCCGATGCAAAGACCAAGGCTTTCTTCATTTTTGATTCCCGTATAAATCGGGAGAAATTTAATATCCTCTGATGCTACGGTGTTTCCCGCAACGCCCAGAATCTGCGATGCACCCCAGTTGCCGTTTTGAACCATTGCACATCTGCCAAGAGCAAATTCTGCCATCGATGAAGTAACGTCAAGTGTGCCGAGCTGTTTTTTGTCGGTTGTGGAATTGTTGATATAAAGGTCAAAAATATTTTTGAAGTTGTCGGAATAGGTGAAGTCTATTTTTTTATAGCCTTCGCCTGTGAGATCAATGCCTTTGTTTTGAAATTCAATAGAAAGAGGAATGTTCATCAGATGGGTATGCCATCGCCAATCTTCACCTGTTTTAAGAGATGTTGAAGCAAACACGCCTTTGATTCCGAGTTTTTCTTTGTTTTTTTGCATATCCTCAACAACCGCTTTCAGGGTTGCGAAATCTCTTATTTCATCTGCGGAAGTGAGCTTTGTTGCCTTTTCGGGAAGCGCAAAATATTTATCAAGTATCTTTTTGTTGTATATGATTCCGTAGCCCTCAACAACGTAAGGGATGCCATAAACACCGTCACCCGAGGTTATGGCAAGCGATTTATCCGTAAGATGCTGATATATTTCGGTGGTTTTAAGGTCAGCGCAATATTCTGACCACGATGAATACCCGATAGGGCCGTTAACCTGAAAGAATGTGGGTGCTTCATTGGTTGCCATTCTTGCCGTCAGCGTTGATTCATAGGTGCCGGATGCCGCAGTTTCAACGATGAGTCTGATGCCGGTTTCTTCTTCATATGCTTTGGCAATTTCGTCATATACTTCTGCGATTTCAGGCTTGAAATTAAGGTAACGGATTACTTTTGCGCCTTCGTTTTCGGAATTTGCGGTGCTTGAAGTGCTGTTGTTTGTGCCGTCTGAATCACAGCCCGCAAAAGAGCATAACAGCATTGCCGCAGAAATAATGGCGGCTAATGATTTTTTTATCATTTATTTTCCTCGCTTTCAAAAAATCTGCAAAGGTATTATGCTCTCAAAACTTCTTAAAATACAAAACCGCCGCACTTTATGTGCAGCGGCAGATAACCGATTATTTTATTTTGAATTCATAAAGTGAATTCCATCTTTTGCCGGTAATGTAAATTCGTTTTGTTTCCGGATTGTATGCTATTCCGTTGAGTACGTCATCGCTGTCGGCTGAATTTGTATCGTGAAGGCCGCTGAAATCAATAACAACAACAGCTTCTCCGTTTTCTGGGTTGATGATAAGAATTTCGTTCGTAAGCCAAACGTTTGCCCAAATACGGCCATCAATGAATTCAAGTTCGTTGAGGTTTGCTGTTTCTTTGCCGTCAACGGTAACGGTAAGAGCTTTGATATCGTTCAGGTTTTCGTCCATATAATAAAGATTTGCTGAGCCGTCGCTGGCAATAAGATTATTTCCGTCTGTTGTCAGCCCCCAACCTTCACGGTTATACGGCAATTCTTTTTCGAGCGAAAGAGTATCGGGGTCAAAAACAAACACTTTGTTTTCTTTCCAGGACAGCACATATAATTTACCGTTGAAAACAACTGAACCTTCAGCAAAAACATCGCTTTCAAACTTGTAGTCCGATTCGGGGATACCTCTGTAAGGATTAATGTTTTTGTAAACAGCGGATTCGCCGTAAAGACCCGTGGATTCATACATTTTACCGTTATGGATAAACAATCCCTGTGTGAATGAATTCTGGTTATGGGGCAAAGTCGATTCAAGATTCAAAAAATCTCTGTAACTGATTCTTATTGCTGCTTGGGGTTCGGATGTGCACGCAGAGAAAAACAGAGTCAGTATTAAAAATGCAACTGAAATTTGTATAGCTTTTTTAATTTTCAATTTAATAACCTTCCTAAAAAGACCCGAAGAAGCTTGGCTTTTTCGGGTCTTTGAATATTAATATATATAGTTTGCGGGGTTATAGGTTTCGCCGTTATAGATAACCTCAAAGTGAAGGTGCGGTCCTGTTGAGTTACCTGTTGAACCAACCTTACCGATGGTTTGACCCGCCTCAACGTATTCGCCGACAGAGACAGTCATAGACCCTGTAATCATATGGGCGTATCGTGTTTTGTAGCCGTCACCGTGGTTGATGAGAACCATGTTTCCGTAACCCGAATTGCTTCGCTGAACAACTTCAACACGGCCGCTTCGTGAAGCGATAACGGGAGTGCCGTTTGCTCCGCCGCCCGCCTTAACAAGGTCAATACCTGTGTGCCAGCCTCTGCTTCTCCATCCGTAAGCGGAACTTACGTAATGGCAGCTGGGTGCGGGCCAAAGGAAGCCCTTCTTTGATGCTGTGCCGATGTAAACACCGTTGAACGAAGTCTTTGTGCCGATAACAACAATTTCATTAATCGGTTCGGTGATCGGTTCGGTATCTTCGGTTACTTTTTCAAGAACACCGTCAACAAAAATCTGTGTTGTTGTAACCTTTTCAGTGCCCTTAACGCCCTTGCGTTTGATGCTGCGGTAACCGCTGTACTTGGTTGCATCTCGGGTTGTTTCAGTTTTGAAGTCAACTTCTTTTGTGGCGGTTGAAACAACTGTTTTTCTGATGCTTATAAGTTTATCGGAGCTTGAAACAACAACAGAATCTCCCGATTTGATGTTATCGAAATCATAAGACGGGTTGTATGTCTTAAGCTGTTCAACACTGATTTTATAAAATTCAGCAATGGATTCAGCGGTGTCTGTTTCTGATGTGATGTGCTGCATAGGAACACCGCTTATGAGTTCTTCAAGCTTTGATGCATCAAGCATAGAGCTTGCATTGTTCGGATAAAGACCCTGAACGTAGTCGATAGTTTCGTTGAAACCGATAAAAACGTTTGAGCTTATATCAACTTTATACTGTTCGAGAATATTGTCAAACACCGTTTTCGCATCGGCTTCGTTTTTGATTGCACAAACGAACTTGCCGTCGATATAAATACCGCAAGCATGCGTAAGGTTGTCAACTTCGCTTTCGATGATTTTGTCGGAAATCGTCTGCGCATCGTTGAGCTCATCAATGGAAACCAAGGTGAGTGCGTAATTTGCGTTAAGGTTTGTTCCCTGTGAACCGGCAACGGTTTCTTCAACCGTTTCTGTTGAGTAGGCTCCGGAGTTGAGTCTGTCGTTAACGAGCTTTCTTGCTTCGATATATACCGATTCATCGCTGATATAACCCAGGCTCTGATCTTTATAAATAACTTCAAGAGCGTAAGTAACGCTGTTCCAATAGTTGATGGTGAGAATGAAAACGGCAAGTGCTCCTATCGGCAAAAGAATGTTGATTGCTGATTTAAGAAGATTATCGTGAAGCTTGAATGCCGTTTTGATATAATGCGCAATAACATGGGGCAGAGTGGACGGCTTTTTGAAAGCGGCCTTGATTGCCTTCATTCCGTTTTTGATTTCGTTCCTGAAACGGACGGTTTCCCTGAGAGTAGACTTGAGGCTCTTGCGCGCCTTTATCTTTGTGTTTTCCGTTGAGGATGATATATAACGGAAGATTCTCACGAACGGTGCTTTGATAAGCTTGAAGATAAATCCGAAAATAACCGCAAGGAAACGGTAAATACAATCACCGAAACGGTAAAAATAAACGTAGAATGCGTTATGTTCATCAAGGTTAAAGCTTTCTTCAACTTCAGCTGCTTGCGCAACTTTTTTCTTCTTGCGGAAGAATCTTGATTTAATAACAGGTTCTTCGGTTTCTTTTTCTGCTTTCGGTCCGTAGATGATTTCGTCGATTCTGTCAAGCTCTTCTCTGACTGTTTCGCGCTCGTCAATTTCGGGCATAAGATTGGTCAGCGGTTTGCGCTTTTCAACCTTTTCTGCGGGCTGAGCATTGTTTTGAGCTGTTTCGAGCTGAAGAGAATATCTTCTTTCAATATCCTCTTTGATTGCTTGCATCTCAAGCTCACGGCGCTTTTCTTCTCTGAGTCTGAGCTCTTCTTCTCTGCTCCTCTGAGGTTTTTTCTTGGGAGCATCCGAATAAAGACTTGTCAGATCATAGAAGCCATCGATGATTTCATCAAAGGAATTCTGTCTGTTATTATCGGCGCTATTAACTTTTTTGTTTTCGTTATCCATTAATAAAACGCTCCGTAAACAATTCTTAATCCATTATATTATAATATAAAAAACTCTCTATTACAAGTCTTAAAAAGAAAAATAACAGAGAGTTAATGTTTAATTCATATTTGGAACTAATTGTTTCCGAGATATCTTTCAAGAGCATCCCGCCAGTCGGGCAGTCGGCAGAAACCGTTTTTATCAAGCGATGCCTTTGAGAGTCGGGAATTTGAGGGCCTTACGGCAACTGATTTGTATTCACCGCTCGGAATCGGAATTATTTTTGTTGAGGATTTTGAAAGCCTCATTATTTCAGCGGCAAATTCTGCCCAACTGCAAAAACCTTCGTTTGTTGCGTGATAAATGCCGTATTTTTCGGTCATAACCATATCGCAAAGCAAAACAGCGAGGTCTTTAGTGTAGGTAGGTGAGCCAATCTGATCGCATACAACACTTATTTCATCTTTGCTTTCTGCAAGGCGAAGCATTGTTTTAACAAAGTTTTTTCCGTTTTCTCCAAAAACCCAGGAAATACGCACAATGAAATATTTATTACAGTTTTCTTTAACTGCATTTTCGCCCATGAGCTTTGTTTCGCCGTAGTAGTTGCACGGTGCGGTTTGGGAGTCAGTCTCAAACGGTGTGTTACCGTCGCCGCTGAAAACGTAATCCGTGCTTATATATACAAGCTTTATATCATTTTTTCTGCAAGCGAGTGCAACGTTGAGTGTGCCGTCTGAATTAATCTTACGGCAAGTTTCTTTTTCTGTTTCGGCAAGATCAACGTTTGTGAATGCCGCGCAATGAATAACTGCGTCTGCTTTGGTTTCAGCAATCAGGTTTTCGATTGAAGAAGAGTCGGTTATATCTGTTTCGGGCAAGTCGGCGGGAATTGCTTCGATTCCGTTTTTCTTAAGCTGAGCAATAACGTCCGTGCCAAGCTGACCGTTTGAGCCTGTAACAATGATTTTCATTGAATCAACCTCCGTATCTTTTGATATTTTATCACAAAACCTGTACTTAAACAATATTTTTTTCAATTTGGCTATTGTTTTTTGAAAATATATGTTATTATAAAAACACCAAGGGGTGATTATTATGGCTTTTAAAAATATAATTGATTTGCATACTCACACCGATAATTCGTTTGACGGCAACCATTCAACAATGTTTTTGTGTGAAACCGCATATATGAAAGGTCTTCGTGCTGTTGCGTTTACGGATCATATTGAAATTGACGGCTTCTTCAAGGGCAACTTTGACCGTACTGCGCTTCAGTCTTTTTTTGAAGTAGCCAAAGCACGCTCCGCTTTCAGCGGCAAATTGCTTGTCAGCCTCGGGGCGGAAATCGGTCAGGCGGTCTATGATAAACAGATAGCTGAAAAGCTTATCGGCACAATGAAATATGATTTTATTCTTGGTTCGATTCATAATCTCCCCCAAAAAGAAGATTTCTACTATATGGACTTCAATGATGAAAGCATCGACTATATGGATTTGCTCAGACAGTATTTTGAATGGGAGCTTGAACTTGCAAAATGGGACAAATTCGATTCTCTTGCCCATCTTACATATCCTCTCCGCTATATTGTCGGCAACTACAACAAACCCGTTGATATGAGCAGATTCAGTGAAATAATCGATGAAATCCTTATTACTTTGGTAAATAATAAGAAAGCTCTTGAAATTAATACCTCAGGTCTTCGCAAACCCATAGGTGAAACTTCTCCGAGCGAAGATATCGTCAGACGCTTTAAACAGCTCGGAGGTAAATATATAACCGTAGGCTCCGATGCTCATTATGCCGAGCATCTCGGTTGCGGCATCGAAGAAGGTTACGAAATTGCTCTGCGTTGCGGCTTCGACAAGGTTGCGGTTTATCAGGACAGAATGCCTACTCTTATCCCTATTGAATAAGGTGGAAGGAGATAAATATGAAGATTACCGTTAATGCACCCGCAAAGATTAATCTTTTCCTTGATATAATCGGCAGACTTGATAACGGATATCACAGCCTTTTTATGGTGATGCAGTCCGTAGGTCTGAGCGACAAAATCACTGTTGAAAAAACAGAAGATAGCGGAATTCAGCTTTCTTGCTCGGATTTGAGGCTTCCTGCCGACGAAAGCAATATTGCCTACAAGGCGGCAAAAGCTTTCTTTAATTATACGGAAATCGAACCTTGCGTTAAAATTGATATTCAAAAGAATATTCCCTTTGCGGCGGGTCTTGCGGGCGGAAGCGCCGATGCAGCTGCTGTTATAGTAGGACTTAACGAAATGTTCAAAACCAATCTCAGTATGCATGAACTTTGCAAGATAGGTCTAAAAGTCGGCAGCGACGTGCCTTTCTGCATCGTTGGCGGCACTTGCCTTTCGCAGAATACGGGCGGTGTGCTTTCTGCGCTTGAACCGCTCAAAAATTGTTTTATAGTTCTTGCCAAACCCGAAGCGGGTGTTTCAACAGCAGAGGCTTATGCGGCTGCGGATAACACATACCTTTACCGACCGGACAGCATGAGAATGCTTGATGCTTGCGAAAAAGGCGATTTTGAAGGCATATGCAAATATGCCGGCAATGTTTTTGAACAGGTTATCGAAGTTGCAGACAGGGTTGAATTTAAACGTATTATGCGTGAGAACGGCTGCTCACTTTGTCAGATGAGCGGAAGCGGACCGACTGTTTTTGCTTTGTTCGAAGATGAAAACAGCGCAAAAAAATGTTCGGAAGAGCTCAAAAAAATCTGCCCCAATGTGTTCATCACAACCCCCGTTCCGCACGGTGCGGTTGTTGAATAAAATAACATAATTTTATACTTGTTTTCCGTTACAATCGCTGTATACAAACTGAAAATTTATGCATTTTTTGAAAAATCATCTTGACTTTTCAAATTTACAGGAATATAATTTAGAAAAATTCATTGCAGAAGGTAATATTAATGAACTTAGTACTCTCAAGTGCAAGTAAATATTTCTTTAGCTTTAGCGTAGCTTTTTATTTTGGCTATGCTTATTTTGCTATGGAAAAGTTACTCGTGAGAGCATAAAAGTTTTAGAAATTACTTGAAATTTTTGACAGTATTTTAAAGCCTCACTTGTAACAAAAGCAAGGGAGGCTTTTTCTATTTGGAAAGGAAGGTTCCGGATATGTCAGATAAGTTGAATAAAGCAAGAGAAATTATTAACAGAGTAGATTCTCAGATGGCAGAACTGTTTGCGGAAAGAATGCGTGCCGCTGAGATGGTTTTTGATTATAAAAAGGAATTCGGACTTCCGATTTTTGACCCCAAAAGAGAAGAAGAGGTTATCGAAAAGAATTCTGCATTGATAGAAAATGAAGTTATCAAAGCATATTATATCGATTATTTAAAAAATCTTATGGGAGTTTCACGTGCTTATCAGTACCGCTTACAAAACGGACTTAAGGTAGCATACAGTGGAGTTGAAGGTGCATTTGCTCATATTGCGGCGGGCAGAATATTCCCCGACAGCAACAGAATGTCATACAGAGATTTTAAGTCGGCATACGATTCTGTTGTTAACGGTGAAACGGATCTGGCGATACTTCCCATCGAAAACAGCTATGCCGGAGAGGTCGGGCAGACCATAGATCTTATATTTTCAGGCGGTCTTTATATTAACGGGATTTATGAACTTGAAATTCATCAGAACCTTCTTGGTGTTCCCGGCTCAAGCGTTGAAGATATCAAAAAGGTTACAAGTCACACTCAGGCTCTCGGTCAATGCCACGATTATATAAAGTTTCGCGGCTTTGAAACAGAAGAGGCAAATAACACAGCCATTGCCGCAAAAACAGTTGCAGATATGAATGATAAATCTCTTGGCGCAATTGCAAGTGTTGAAACGGCAGAGATATACGGACTCAAGATACTTGAAGCCAATATCAACAAGAGCGGAGAAAACACAACCCGCTTTGCGGTTCTTTCAAAAGTCAGAGCCGAGTCAACTGCTTTTACAAGCTCGGTGCTTATGTTTACCGTTAAGAATGAAGCCGGTTCTCTTGCAAATGCAATAAGCATAATCGGTAAATACGGCTATAATATGACAGCACTCAGAAGCAGACCGCTGAAGAAGCATTCGTGGCAGTATTATTTTTATATCGAAATTGACGGCACTACCAACACTGAGGATGGGCAGAAAATGATAGCTGAATTGAACGGTGTTTGTGACAAGCTGAAAATTGCGGGAACTTTCGCACCGCACAGTGAGATTTAGAGGTTGTTTATATGAATATACATTTGGATTTAAAAGAAAACAGTTACGATATTGTTGTTGAAAAAGGTGTTCTTAAAAAGGCAAGAGAATATCTCGATTTGGACAGACGGGTTCTTGTTGTAACAGATTCGGGTGTCCCCGAAATCTATGCGCAGACACTTGCCGATCAGTGTAAAATGCCTGTTGTACGTACCGTTGAATCAGGTGAAGCATCAAAAAGCATTGAAACGTTTTCGGAACTTCTTCAGATAATGCTTGAAAACGGTTTTTCAAGAAAAGATTGCGTTGTTGCAGTCGGCGGAGGCGTTGTGGGCGATCTTTCAGGATTTGTTGCATCAGCATATATGAGAGGCATTGATTTTTACAACATTCCTACTACGCTTCTTTCGCAGATTGATTCATCTGTTGGCGGAAAAACAGCGATAAATTTTGGCGGAATAAAGAATATAGTCGGAGCTTTTTATCAGCCTAAAAAAGTTCTTGTTGACTCGGAACTTTTAAAAACTCTTCCCAAAAGACAGTTTTCAAACGGTCTTGCCGAAGCGATTAAAATGGCGCTTACATCAGACAAAGAACTTTTTGAATTGATTGAAAGTAAGGATACAGAAGAAAATATTGACGAAATTATCATCCGTTCATTGGGCATAAAAAAATCCGTTGTGGAACAGGACGAAAAAGAGTCAGGCATCAGAAAAATTCTGAATTTCGGTCACACAATCGGTCACGGTATCGAAAGCAGCGTGAATATGGAAACACTTTATCACGGAGAGTGTGTTGCTCTTGGACTTATCCCGATGTGTGGCGAAACAATCAGACAGAGGGTTATAAACGTTCTCAAAAAATGCAATCTTTATAATCTTTTGGATTTTGATTGGAATAAAATTAACGAAGTTATGTTTCATGATAAAAAAGCAGACGGAGATACGGTTTCGGTAACGGTGGTCAACGAAATCGGGAAATGCGAAATCAAATCAATGAAATGCAGTCAGATTATGAAAATGGCTGAAGATTGTCTGAAAGGATGATTCTTATGAAAAATACATTCGGCAACAGTGTGGCGATTACATTGTTTGGCGAAAGCCACGGTGAATATATAGGTGCTGTTCTTGACGGATTTGCGCCCGGAATAGAAATAGAAAGAGAATATATCGAGCATATGCTCACTCTCAGACGACCCAGCGGTAAAATTTCTACTCCGAGGAAAGAAAAGGATGAATTCAGAATTGTGTGCGGTGTGGTGAACGGTAAAACAACGGGAACTCCGATAACAATCCTTATTCCCAACGAAAATACCAACAGTTCCGATTATGCCGAACTTGAAACCGTTGCCAGACCTTCTCATGCTGATTATACGGCGCAATGCAAATATCACGGCTTTCAGGATTCAAGAGGCGGCGGACATTTCAGCGGAAGAATAACTGCGGCTCTTGTTGCTGCCGGAGCAATATGCAAATCTGCATTGGAACAAAAAGGAATTTATATCGGTACTCACGTAAAAAAATGCGGTGGCATTGTTGACAGAGATTTTTGTGAATATATTTCTGATATCAAGGCGTTAAGTGAAAAAACTTTTGCCGTTCTTGATGAGTCTTGCGAAAATGAAATGAAAAACAGAATTCTTGAAGCCGCCCAAGACGGCGACAGCATCGGCGGCATTCTTGAAACTGCCGTAATCGGTATTCCCGAAGGTGTTGGCGAGCCTTGGTTTGATTCTGTTGAAAGTCAGATTTCTCATATGATGTTTTCAATTCCCGCGGTTAAAGGGATTGAATTCGGAGCGGGCTTTGGTTTTGCCGATATGAAAGGCAGCAGCGCAAACGACTTGTTCAAAATTGAAAACGAAAAAATCGTTACCGAAACAAACAATAACGGCGGTATAAACGGAGGCATCACAAACGGAATGCCGATAGTCTTTAAAACGGTAATCAAGCCGACTCCCACAATTTTTAAGCCGCAGAATACGGTTGATTTTAAGAATATGACAGAAACCGTTCTTGAAGCAAAAGGCAGACACGACCCCGCTATTGTTCACAGAGCAAGAGCCGTTCAGGATGCGGCAACAGCAATCGTTGTCTGCGATATGCTCGCAATGAGATACGGTACGGATTGGATAAATACTTTATGAAAAAATACGGATGTATAGGCAAAAAGTTGGCACACAGCTTTTCAAAAGAAATTCACTCAAAGCTTGCGGATTATCAATATGAACTTATTGAGCTTGATGAAAGTGAAATAGAATCTTTTTTCTGTGAGAAAAACTTCAATGCCATAAATGTTACGATTCCTTACAAACAAACTGTTATCCCGTATCTTGATTCATTGAGCGACGTTGCAAAACGTATCGGTGCGGTCAATACAATTATAAATAAAAACGGCAGACTTTACGGCTTCAATACTGATTACTACGGAATGAAAGCGCTTATAGAAAAGATCGGGATTGAACCAAAAAACAAAAAAGTCCTTATACTCGGTACAGGCGGCACAAGCAAAACCGCGCGAGTTTTAACTGAAGATATGGGTGCTTCGGAAGTAATTACCGTAAGCAGAAATAAATCAGAAAATTATATAACATATGAAGAAGCGATAAAACACCATTCGGATGCGGAAGTGATTATCAACACAACTCCGTCGGGAATGTATCCCGATTGCGATTCCCAACCGATTGATATTGATGAATTCAAGAATTTGGAAGGTGTAGTTGATGCTGTGTATAACCCGCTTTGCACAAACCTTGTTCTGAAAGCGAAAGAAAAAGGCATAAAGGCGGAAGGCGGACTTTATATGTTGGTTATGCAAGCCGTTGTTGCGGTTGAGAAGTTCCTTGATAATAACATTCCCAAAACGGTTGCAAAGAATGTTTTTGCTTCTGTTCTTGCATCAAAAGAAAACATTGTTCTTACGGGTATGCCCGGAAGCGGGAAAAGTACAGTTGGAAAACTTCTTGATATTGACGGCTTTGTTTTTGTTGATACAGATGAAGAAATTGAAAAACGATGCGCTTGCAAAATAAAAGAGCTTATAAACCTCAAAGGTGAAAAGTATTTCCGCGATATCGAAACGGAAGTCATAAAAGATATTTCTTCAAAAGGGTGCCGGATAATTTCAACCGGTGGAGGTGCTGTTCTCCGTGAAGAAAATGTTCGGTATCTTAAAAGAAACGGAAAACTGTTTTTCTTGAATGCGGATTTCGGCAGACTTTTACCCACAGACAGCAGACCGCTTTCGGACACGGCGGATAAACTGAAAAAACTGTATGAAGAAAGAATTGATATTTATAAATCAACTGCTGACGTTGTTGTTCCCGATATGGCAACGCCGGAAGATGAAGCTCAGTTCATATTAAATATAAGAACGGATTTGATAATATGAAAATACTTGTTATAAACGGACCGAATATTAATATGCTTGGCATAAGAGAACCCGAACATTACGGGAAAGAAACTTATTCGGATCTTGTGGATAAAATTCAAAATTATTGCGCAGAAAAAAACGTTGACGTAAAAATATATCAATCCAATCACGAGGGTGACCTTGTTGACGAAATCCAGAAAGCTTACGGAAACACAGATGGGATTGTTATTAATCCCGGCGCATATACTCACACAAGCATTGCGATTCTTGATGCGGTGAAGTCGGTTAACATTCCTACCGTTGAAGTGCATATTTCAAAGGTTGAAGATAGAGAAGATTTCAGGCAGATAAGTTATGTTCGTCTTGCGTGCGTAAAAACAATAACGGGCCACGGCACAGACGGCTATCTTGAAGCGATTGATTATCTGACAGAAGGTAAATGATATGAAAGTGATTTTCAAACCTTTTAAACTAAAAGGAACGGTAAACGCTCCGCCGTCAAAGAGTATGGCGCACAGATATCTTATCGGCGCCGCGTTGTCAAAGGAAGAATGCGTGATATCGGGTGTTGATTACAGCGAAGATGTTCTTGCAACTATTGATTGCCTGAAAGCTTTGGGTGTGGAAATAAAAGCTGAAAAAGATACGGTTACGGTAAATCCCGAATGTTTTATGAAGTCAACACCAACTGTTCTGAATTGCCGAGAAAGCGGAAGCACGTTGAGATTTTTTATTCCTCTTGCCTTATGTTTGGGTCAGAGAATAACCTTGCAAGGCAGTTCAAGACTTTTTGAGAGACCTCTTGACGTATATGAAAAGTTATGCATTAAAAATAACTTTGAATTTATTAAGAACGAGAATTCGGTAACCGTTTGCGGAGAACTCAAAAGCGGAGAATACGAAATTAACGGTGGTATAAGCAGCCAATTTATAACGGGAATGATTTTTGCTCTTGTGTATCTGGGTGAAGAATCTTCAATCCGTATCATACCGCCGTTTGAAAGCAGGTCATATATAAATCTCACGCTTTCAGCCATGTAATTGTTCGGAGCAGATATTGAATTTGAAGATGAATTTAAAATTATAATAAAAAAATCAAAACTCCGTTCGTTTTCAGGATCTGTTGAGGGCGATTTTTCAAATGCCGCTTTTCTTGATGCGTTCAATTATATCGGTTCGGACGTCGAAATCTGTAATCTTAATTCAGACAGCCTTCAGGGCGACAAAATATATAAAGAATATTTTGATGAGATTTCAAAAGGTGTTCCAACGTTGGATATTTCGGACTGTCCCGATCTCGGACCCGTGCTTATCGCTCTTGCATCACTCAAAAACGGTGCGATTCTGACTGGTACAGACCGTTTAAAGATAAAAGAGAGTGACAGAGGACAAGTGATGCACGAAGAATTTCAGAAACTCGGTGGCGGACTTATTTTTGG
>JAEIGA010009712.1_pt1 | contig 14576 bp, 11 predicted proteins | sample 9270691 | NCBI WGS metagenome assembly JAEIGA01 (sample SAMN17057246, study PRJNA624740) | gut metagenome | biome: biome; isolation source: fecal sample | host: Bos grunniens | place: China: Xizang | collected 2019 | reverse complement strand
TTACAACATTATGTCCAGTAGTATGCTTAATAGCATTTGGTGCTCATGAAATTATTAATTTTAACTTAGCATTATTTGCTGGATTAATAGCTGGGGTATTATCTTCAATCTTCGTTGCTTCTCAATTATGGTATGATTTTGAAAAAAGAGAAATTGGAAAACCAATTAAGAAAAAATGGTATGAAGAAGAAGACCCAGTAAAAGAACCTAAAAAGAAAAAGAAAGCTAATGCATAATTGCATTAGTTTTTTTTATATAAAACAAATATTAGAATTTAATCTACTATGAGATTAAATTCTTTTTTTCAGTAAATAAATATGTTATAATTAATAGTAGGTGATAATATGAAAGAATCGAATGTAAAAAAAATAGGGGTAGCAATTGTATTTATATCAATATTACTTGTTTATACTAATTTAGTTGTAGAAACATTTAATGAAAAAACGGAAATTCTAGACAAAGATAAGTCAGAAATTGTTATTGATCCTTATGAAAATAATGTTGAAATTGAAAAAGAATATAACAATGTAAGAGAAGGTATTTTAACAGAAGAATTAGATTTTCTTATCCAAAAAGATACATATTCAAAATTTAGTGAAGAATTATCAAAAGATAAAATTGTACTTTTAAAAAATTTAAAATTTCCTCAATTATATAAACGTCAAAAAGGGTTTAATGAAAATATAAATAATAGAGGTTTATATATTAATAATGCTTATGAAAGTAATAATAAATTTATTCAATCTCTTATTTTTATGAATCTTAATTCATCTGATTTTGAATTAATTAATAATTTCTCTAATGATGCATTAATATATAAATCAAGAATAAGTTTAAATAGAGTAAATGAAGTTAAAAATAGTTTACTTGGTCCTGATGTTGTTTTTGAACCATCAACATTTAATTTTATGAATGAAAATCAAAATATTTTATATAATTATGATAATAATAGTATGTATTATTTAGTTGGTGAAAGAGAGTTTGAATTAAAAAATAATAGTATTTTTGGAGTATATGAAGAAATATACGATGTAGAAGAAGAAGATGATTTTATATATGTATATAGTAATTTAGTTTCATATAATGCTATTTATAGCTTTGATTTAAAAAATGAAGATTATTCAAAATCAATTAAACTTCAAATTTATAATGGCGTATTCCAAGAATATTATGATAGTACTAATCAAGATTTTGAAATTTTTATAAAAAGAGCATTAAACCTTAAAAATAATAAATTTATGTATACATTCAAAAAAGCTAGTGATGGTAATTATTATTTCCATAGTTCAATGAATGTAAAATAATTATTAACCTTGTAAAAACAAGGTTTTTTATTGCTTGCGTAAACTAGACAATTAGTATATAATTATACATATAAAGGTGGTGATTTTATGCGCAAAGATAAACCAAATTTGACATTTGAAGAACTAAGGGAAAAAGTAATAACATATATTAATGATGAAAAAGACTTAGATATGATTAGAAAAGCATATATGCTTGCTTTTGAAAAACATTTTGGAGTAAAAAGAAAAAGTGGTGAAGATTATATTATACATCCACTTAATGTAGCATATATTTTAACGGAAATATTTGCGGATGCAGCAACAATTCAAGCAGCTCTTTTACATGATGTAGTAGAAGATACTGATGTTACAATTGATGAAATAACTGAAATGTTTGGTAGTGAAGTATCTCTATTAGTAGATGGGGTTACTAAAATTAACAAATTAAATTTCCAATGTGATAATGAAGCAATGATTGCAAATCATCGTAAAATATTAGTAGGACTTACTGAAGATGTTAGAGTTATTATAGTAAAATTAGCAGATAGACTTCATAATATGAGAACGTTATGGGTTATACCTGAAAAGAAACAAAAATTAAAAGCTAAAGAAACTTTAGATATTTTAACACCAATAGCGCATCGACTTGGTATTGGTAGTATAAAAAGTGAACTTGAAGATTTATCACTAAGATATTATAAACCAGATGTATATTTTGAAATTGTTGAAAAATTAAATCAAAGCAAAGCGGAAAGAGACGAATTAGTTGTTAAAATGAAAAATTCAGTATCAGGGATTTTAAATGAACATGATATTAAACATGAAATTAAAGGGCGCGCTAAAAGCATTTATAGTATTTATAAAAAATTAGATAAAGGTAAAAAATTCTCGGATATATTTGATCTTTTAGCTTTACGTGTTTATGTTGATACTGAAGCAGAATGTTATCAAGCACTTGGAATAATTCACTCAAAATATAGACCTATTCCAAAACGTTTTAAAGATTATGTAGCAATGCCTAAAACTAATATGTATCAATCGTTACATACAACTGTTTTTGGTGAAGGTGGACAGTTATATGAAATCCAAATTAGAACATATGAGATGGATAGAATCGCTGAATTAGGTATAGCATCTCATTGGTCTTATAAAGAAAAAGGAAGTAATGTTAAAGCGAGTATGAAAAATACTATGGAACAAAAACTTCAATTCTTTAGAAATATTATGGAATTAAAACAAGAAGAAGTAAATGATGAAGCCTTTGTTAAATCAGTATCAGAAGAAGTATTAAAAGAAAATATTTATGTCTTTACACCAAAAGGTGATGTAATTGAACTTCCAATTGGATCAACACCAATTGATTTCGCATATCGTGTTCACTCTGGAGTTGGTGATAAAATGGTAGGAGCTATTGTAAATAATAATATCGTACCATTAGATTATCAACTTAAAGATAATGATATAGTAAAAATAAATACTAATAAAAATTCAGTAGGACCAAGTCGTGAATGGATTAATATGGCGTTTACTAGTTCTGCTAAAAATAAAATTAAAGGTTTCTTTAATAAAATTGATAAAGAAGGATATATTCAAAAAGGGGAAGATATTCTTAAAGAAGAATGTCGTAAAAGAAAAACTTCTTATGCTGAATTGACTTCAAATGAAAATATGGATAAATTCTTAAAAGAATATAAATTCCAAAATGTTCAAGAATTTTTTGTTAACGTTGGAAATGGTAAAATAACACCAATTATGCTATATAATCTATTAAATCAATCAAATGAAACTAAAGCTGATTTAATTCTTAAAAAGGCAACTAATAATTATAAAGTTGTATCACAAGTAAGTAAAAATGATATTATAGTAGAAGGTATTGATGATATTAAAGTTAATGTAGCATCATGTTGTAAGCCAGTTCCAGGGGATAGAGTAATAGGTTATATAACTAAAGGTCATGGTATTACTGTGCATAGAGCTGTATGTCCTAATGTTAGCGAACTTGAAGAAAGATTAATTGAAGTAAAATGGAATGCTAAAATAAGTAAGAAATATTTAACAACTCTTTTAATAAGAGCAAGTGAAAATAAAAATATATTATTAGATGTTATTTCTAAAACATCTAATACCGATATTACAATTCAATCTATTAATTCAATATCAAATAGTACTAATGAATATTTATTTGAAATAACAGTAGATGTAAACAAAAAAGAAACATTAGCTAAATTTATGAATGAAATTGATTCAATTCCAAGAATAGTTAGTGTAGAAAGGATAATTAAATAATGAAAGTAGTAGTACAAAGAGCACTAGATGCTAGTGTAGAAGTAGATAAAAAAGTAATAGGAGAAATAAAAAAAGGGTTAATGTTATTAGTAGGATTTACAGAAGGAGATAACAAAGAAACAATCATTAAAATGATTAATAAGATTATTAATTTAAGAATTTTTGATGATGAAAATGGAGTTATGAATAGATCATTACTAGATACTAAAGGAAGCATTTTAAGTATTTCACAGTTTACTTTATATGCAGATACAAGAAAAGGAAGAAGACCAAGTTATTTAAATGCTCTAAGAGGAGAAGAAGCAACAAAATTATATGATGAATTTAATAAATTACTTAGAGATAATAATATTAAAGTTGAAACAGGACAATTTGGAGCTGATATGAAAGTTCGTTTTACTAATGATGGTCCTGTAACAATTATTTTAGATAGCGAGGACTATAAATAATGTTTAAAAACAAATTAAATTATAAACTATTAAATATGTTATTATTTATAGGTATAATTTATTTGTTTTATCAAACTAATGGATTATGGATTACAGTAGGAAACAAGGTTGTAAAAATTTTGTTTCCTTTCTTAATCGCATTTGCTATAGCGTATGCTTTATATCCAATAGTTAGATATTTACAAAATAAAAAAATACCAAAAAATATTAGTGTGTTTATAACTATTTTTTTAGTTATAGGTTTAATAGCATTTATAGGTATAACTATAGTTCCAATGTTGTTTGATCAATTAGGAAGTCTATTTAATGCTATAATTGCTTTTATAAAAGAGATGTCAATGAAATATGATATAGACTTTGGACCACTTCAAAATACGCTTACAAAGACTTTTAATAGTTTTTTAAAGGATATTAGTATATTTATATCTAATGGTGCTTTATCATTTATAGGAGCAAGTTTTAGTTATATTTCAACAACAATTATTATTTTTGCTTCTGCTATATATCTACTTGTAGATATGGAAAATATTAGAAACAAAATAAAAATTTATTTTAAAAATAAATCTAAAAAAACTTATAACTATGTAAAAGCATTAGATATATCTATGAAAAACTATTTAGATGGATTTACAAAAATAATTTTTATAACAATAATTGAATATACTATTACTTTTGCAATTATAGGTCATCCTAATGCCATTTTATTAGGTTTTCTAGCTGCATTAGGTAATTTAATACCTTATTTTGGAGGATTAATAACAAATATCATTGCATCAATTACAGCCTTTGTAATAAGTCCTAGTTTATTTATAAGAACTCTTGTTGCATTCTTAGTTTTATCAGCTGTAGATAGTTATATTATTAATCCATATGTATATGGAAGAACAAATGAATTACATCCTATCATGGTAATTTTTTCTGTCTTTGCAGGAGGAATATTATTTGGTTTAATCGGAATTATGATTTCACTTCCTGTTACGATTTTAATAATTACAACTATAAATTATTATAAAAAAGATATGAAAAATAAATTTAATGAATTAAGAGAGATGTAGTCACAAATATATAATTTTTCCATTTTAGTATAAAAAAAATAATTAAATTATAAATAATTATTGACAAACTTTTTAAAAATTAGTTATAATGCAATTAACGACAATTATACATTATTTATTTAGGCAGTACTGATAGAATTATGAATAAAGAGAGAATACGTAAGGTGAAAGTATTCCATAACCTATTAAGGAATATCAACTAAAAAACAAAAAAATAATAATCGTAAATCTGCGTTAAAGATACAAGAGGTAGCTAAGTCTATAAAGTAAGGTGGTACAGCGATCAATTCGCCCTTACATTTATAGACTTTTTATGTACCTAAAAGGGAGTGAACAAAATGAAAAACGCACAATGTTATAGTATTTTATATGAAAAAATTTTAATGGACCATTTAGGACTATTTGTATATAGACCTTTAGAAGTAATTGAAGGAAATTTAATTGAAGTTGATGGGCAAAAGATCTTCACAACAGAAGCTAATGAATATTTCTATTTAAATACAGATCCAAAAATCTTTGATGAAAATATTCATCATGTAGTTGGAAATGTATTTCCAGTAGATATAATTGATAAAACATTACCAGGATTAAACGAAGATCAAAAAAGAGAATTTTTATTCCAAGATGCATTTAATCAATTATGCTTCGGTATGTACTTACAAGAATTTGATAAAATAGAATTATCTATGGTAGATTTAAACAATGCATTTGCACAAATGTATGTTACAAATTTAATGAATGAAAAACCAGAAAAATATCGTGAAATGGTATTAGAAGAAGAAAGAAAATATTTAAAAAATAAAATAGGATTTAATCAAACAGGAAAGCAAGATGTAGTAGATCCATTTAAGAAAAAAAATACAATAGGATTCATAAGTGAACCTAGAGAAGATGAAGAAAATAAAAAAACAAAGAAAAAAGTTAAAATAGGTTTTCAACTTTAAAATAAAGGTGAAACCCAAGTTATAGATTAAAAAATGTAAAAAATACACTTGACATAATTTTAAAATAATTTTATAATTCAATTAATGGCATAATTAATCTATGACATTTATCTTAGACCAAGTAGCTTTATGTGTAGGGTATAGAGAAAATGCGTTTGGTGAAAGCATAACTGAGCATACTGACGAAATCACTAAGATTATATAATCGTAAATCTGCGTTAAAGATATAAGAGGTAGCTAAGTCTATAAAGTAAGGTGGTACCACGCGCAATGCGTCCTTACATTTATAGACTTTTTGTGTATTTATTTAAGGAAGGAGAGATATTTTATGACAACAATTATTACCAAAAATTCAATAATTACAGACATTTCGTATACTTTTTCAAACTTAAATAATTACAATTACTACAACTAAACTTTTTTGCATTGAAAGTTTTTTAAGCAAACATAATTTAAGCAAAAACACCTATGTAGATATTGTAATTATCTCTAGGTGTTTTTTTAGGAAAAAGGAGCAAAGACATGAATGAATATACAGCAATTCTTATGGAAAAAATAAAACTTAATGATGATATGTTTGTATTTAAAGCTAAAAAAGCTTTAAAAGGATCGCTAAAAAAAGAAAATGGCAAGGAAGTTTTTGTAGACGAAGACAATGTTAAACATGTTGTATTAACTGATTTTAGAATGTTTGATGAAGGCGTAGCCTTTCCTGTAAAAAATAATGATTTATTACAACAAGCTGCAACAATAAATATAGACATTGCTAAACAAAGATATTTTGAACTTGCCAAAACTTTATTAAATATAGGATTTGTAAAAGATGATTTTGTAAAAACATCTCTTACTATTGATAGTTTATATGATTTATATGTAAAATTATATAATTTAGGATTTGCTAAATTAAATCCAAATTTAATAAAAAAACCAAAAAATAAAAATATGTTAAATGACAATGAAATATTAGAATTTAAATGGTTACCACAATATATTTTATATGTTATAGAAGATATTTTATTAATGCGAGACATGAATGAAATAAGGGCTAATTTAATAGATTTAGCAGAAGATATTGAAAAATGTCTTAAAAGTATAGGTGATGAACCTAAAAAATTAACAGCACCAAAGAAAGAGGAAAACAACATGAGTGAACACGAAAAAAGAGAAAAAGAATTAAACGAAGTATTTAATAATCAAAAAAGTAAATTTGCTTTTGATTATAAAGAAGTATTTGAAATGATGGATGAAAATCTAATTGGAAGAAGCGCAACTATAGACGCTTTACTATCAGTAATTGATAGAACTGATAATATTTCAAATAAAAGTAAAAAGAAAAGTGCTATTATTATAGGACCTACAGGAACAGGTAAAACAGAAACATTTAGACAATTAAAAAAAGCCTTACCAAATAGACCTGTAATTATAGTTGATACAAACCAATTAACACAAGAAGGATATGTTGGTGGAACAATTGAAAAAAATGTTTTACTATCACTATTATTAGAATGTAATAATGATTTAGAAAAAGCTAGACATGGAATCGTAATTTTTGATGAATTAGATAAAAGAGCTGATACATCAAAAACAGGAAATGAAAATGTCAATGGAGGAGCTGTTCAAAACCAATTATTAAAATTTATGGAAGGAACAGTTTATGATGTACCAGTAGGAAGAAATCAAACTGTTAAGTTTGATACATCAGATTTAGTAGTTATGGCTTGCGGAGCATTCCAAGAAATCTTTAATAGTATTGAAGAAGAAGTTGTAAAGAAAAAAGGAACATTAGGATTTAGTATGGAATCAGCTAAGGAATCAAGAAGCCAAGATGAAGTATTAAAGGAAAAATATATGAGTATATCAACTAGTGATTTAGAAGATTATGGAATATCTTCACAATTAATAGGAAGATTTGAAACAGTAATCATTTTCCCACCACATACTGTAAATGAATTAATAGAACTTGAAACAAATAAATCAACATCTAATTTACAATGTGAAATTGAATATTTTGGAAAAAATGGTGTTGAAGTAGTTTGGGAAGAAAGTTTTATTGAAGAAGCTGCTAAAGAAGCATATAAACTTAAAACTGGAGGACGTGCTTTATCAAATATTATTTCTAACTGCTTAGGAAATCTAGCATCAGAAATTAAGAAAAACCCAGGACTTTACAAAATTATTTATTTACCAAAAGAAGCTGTAAAAGATCCAAACTCAGTTAAGTTATTAAAAAATGATGGTTCTATTGTATCTGTAGGAGATATTAGAAATAAAAATCAAGTAGAATATTCTGAAAGAAAGAATATAAATAAATTAGAACCAAATAAAGACGCTTTAAGCGAATTCTTAAATAAACAAGCTGTACTTGATAAAGAAGGAAGCAAAGAATTTGTTAAGATTAAAGAAGAAGAAAAAGTAAAAAAACTAAAATAAAAAAGGAGAAGAGTATATGGAAAATGTAATTTTAGTACAAAAAATATCCGTTGGTTCAAAATTAAATATTTTTAAGCCTATAAATATCTTGTCTGGACATTTTGAATATGAAAACGGAAAGTCAGTTTTCCGTACTCTAGATGGTAATGTTTATGACACTATCGATAATTTAAATTTTGATGTTTACACTAATGATTTTGGGGTAGGATATGCTTATTCTGACGAACAATTATTAAAAATGTATGACACAGATGATATTAATATAGCAAGATTAAAATATTTAAGTGATTTTGAAGAAAAACTTCATATGGGGTATATTAAAGATAATAAACTAGAGAAAACTACAATTGATTATAAAAAAATAAAAAATCAATTATGCAGTGATATTTTCTTTGATAATTTAATTAAAAGTGTAAATCAAGCTGCAAAATCTAATGACCCAGAAGTTGCATTAGCAGTAATAAAAGCACTTAAATTTGATTTACAAACAATACAAGATAAAAAAACTGATTATTCAATGATAATTAAAGGACCACAAAAAGAAGAAAAACAACAAGAAGTAAAAAAAGATGATGCAAAATTATATGATATTAATTATTATATGCAATTAATAGAAAAACCAATGAAGGATTTAAATAATCTAGTTGGATTAGAATCTGTTAAAGAAGAAGTTAATAAATTAGTAAATTATATAATTTATCGTGAAAGTACAAAAGAATATTTAAATCATGAACCACTTAATTTAAATATGATTTTTTCTGGAAATCCAGGTACTGGTAAAACAACTGTCGCAACAATACTAGCTGATATTTTATGCAAATTAGGATATTTAAAAAGAAATAAAGTTTCAGTTATTGGATCACATGACTTAATAGGTGAATATGTAGGTCATACAGCACAAAAAACTGAAAAATTATTAAGAGAAAATAAAGGTGGGGTAATCATTCTTGATGAAGCTTATACTTTAGCAAGTGAAGGGCAAAAATTCAAAGATGATGCTCTAGGTGTAATTTTAAAAGAAATGGAAAAAAGAGATACAGTATTTATATTTGTAGGTTATGAAAAAGAAATGCAAAACTTTATAGATATGAATTCAGGAATTATTTCAAGAATAGGTCTATCTGTTAATTTTAAAGATTATAGTGTTGATCAATTATACGAAATGTTAATAAATAGAATTGAAAGAATGAATAAAGATTCTGAATCTAAATTTAAATTACATTTCTCACCTGAAGCTACTGAATTGGTAAAAAAATTAATTGAGGAAGCAATAAATGAAAAGAATTTTGGAAATGCTAGATATATTAATAATTTAGCAGATACAATTTTAAGAGAAAAAGCAAATACAATTGCAAATTGTAAGACTAAGGAAGAACTACTAACAATTTATCCGGAAAATATTCCAGTAGTTCAAAAGAAACATAAAACAAAAGTAATTGGTTTTATGAATGATCAAAAATAATTTATGTTATTATATTAGAGGTTTAGTAAATCTTAACATAAAAGGATAGTTACACACATTTGAAACGCAGTATAATTTTAACATATCTAATGAACAGTTTATTAAAACCCCAAATATAATTGGGGTTTTTTCTAAATTAGTTCCTTGTTAACTATAAGATTCTACTAAAAAATAGGAGGATTTTATGTACGTAATTAACGAAAAACAAGCGCTTAAAGAATTAGAAAAAGGTTGTAAAAAAGCCGTAGATATATTAAAAAATGATGAAAGAGTAGAAGACTTCTTAAGACAAGTCGAAGCTAAATTAAGAACAATACCAAAAATTGGTGATGAATTAGCAATGATTCCAATTATGGCATCATTAATAAGAAGTTTTGTTAGAGGAGAATACCAACAAATTCCATCAGGAACAATAATCGCCGCTACAGGTGCTCTAATTTACTTTTTATCAGCTGTAGACTTAATACCAGATATAATTGCTGGACTTGGATATTTAGATGATATTTCTGTTATAGGAGTATGTTTAAAACTAATTAAAAGTGATGTAAATGATTATCTTGAATGGAGAAATAAACACGACGAAATGATGAAAAAGAAGACTTTAAAAAAATAAGTCTTTTTTATTATATTGACAAATAGTAAATTTAATGATAAATTAATCTTGTATTTGTTTAGAGGAGTAATTATATACTAATTTAAAGAGAGCTAATGGATGGTGGAAATTAGTAATATAGGTATAATGAAGACACTAAATATTAAGAATAATCGTAAATCTGCGTTAAAGATTAGAGATAGAATTTAAAATCTATAAAGTAAGGTGGTACCGCGTGTAATACGCCCTTACATTATGGATTTTTTTTATTTTTTAGGAGGAATTAATATGATACAAAAACCAAAAGGAACTTATGATGTATTTGGAGAAAAATCAAGACAAATAAAATATATTGAAAAAATAATCAATTCAGTAATGGAAAAGTATAACTATGAATATATGAAAACACCAGTTTTTGAAAGTAGTGAACTTTTTCACCGTGGAGTTGGTGAAACAACTGATATCGTAACAAAAGAAACATATGATTTTACTGATCGTGGTGGAAGAAATATGACATTAAGACCAGAAGGTACAGCAGGAATATGTAGAAGTTATGTTGAAAATAAAATGTATGGAACATATAGTATGCCTGTAAAATGTTGGTATTATGGTTCTATGTATAGATATGAAAGACCACAATCAGGAAGATTTAGAGAATTTACTCAATTTGGTTGTGAAGTATTTGGTTCAGATAACCCTCTTGTTGATGCTGAAATTATAAGTATTCCAGTAAATATTTATAAAATTTTAGGTCTTAAAGGAATTAAAGTTAAAATTAATTCTTTAGGAGATAAAGAATCAAGAGAAAATTATAGAGAAGCATTAATTAAGCATTTTGAAGGTGAAATAGATTCATTATGTGCTGACTGTAAAGAAAGATTTTTAAAAAATCCACTTCGAATTTTAGATTGTAAAATAGATAGTAATAAAGAAATAATGAATACTGCACCAACAACAATTGATTACCTTAATGAAGAAAGTAAAAAACATTTTGAAAAAGTAAAAAAATGTTTAGATGCTATGGATATAGATTATGAAGTAGATCCTAAAATAGTTAGAGGACTTGATTATTATACTCATACTGTATTTGAAGTAGAAGCTGATATAGAATCATTTGGAAGTCAAAAAGTATTATGTGGTGGAGGAAGATACAACGGACTTGTAGAAGCTATTGGAGGCCCAAAAACAAGTGGGGTAGGATTTGCTATCGGACTTGAGAGATTATTAAATGCACTTGAAGCTGAACAAATAGTATTAGATGAAGAAAATAGTATTGATGTATATGTAGCTCCAATGAGTGAAGAAGAAGAAACTTATGCGTTAGGACTTACACAAATGTTAAGACTAAGCGGATTTAAAGTAGATATGGATTATATGAATAGAAAATTAGCAAATAACTTTAAAATGGCTGATAAAATGCATGCTAAATATATTATGATTATAGGAGACGTTGAAGCAAGTACAGATATTATTACAATTAAAAATAATAATACAAAAGAAGAACATAAAATAAAACTAGAAGATGTAATAGATTTCTTAGATCAAAATTTAGAGGAGGAAGAATAACATGATAATGAACACAAATTATAATATTAATAATGTTGGTGAAACAGTTACTTTAAAAGGATGGGTAAGTAAAAAAAGAAATCTTGGAGGACTTTTATTTATAGATCTTAGAGATAGAAGTGGAATTATTCAGTTAATAGTAAGACCAGAAAATAAATTCTATGAACAAGCAAGTAGTTTAAAAAATGAAAGTACTATTAAAGTAACAGGAGAAATTATTAAAAGAGAAAGCGTAAATAAAAATATACCAACCGGAGAAATCGAAGTAATCGTAAATGATTTAGAAGTATATAGTACTTCACTTGATTTACCTTTTGAAATTTCAAATGATTGTACAGCACTAGAAGATACAAGATTAAAATATCGTTATTTAGACTTAAGACGCGAAAATTTAAAAAATAATATTATTACAAGACATAAAGTAGTTACATCAATAAGAGAATATTTAAATAATAATGATTTTATAGAAATTGAAACACCAATTTTATGTAAATCAACACCAGAAGGAGCAAGAGACTTCTTAGTACCATCAAGAGTTTCTAAAGGATCATTTTATGCTTTACCTCAATCTCCACAATTATTTAAACAACTTTTAATGGTATCAGGATTCCAAAGATACTATCAAGTTGCAAGATGTTTTAGAGATGAAGACTTAAGAGCTGACCGTCAACCAGAATTTACTCAAGTAGATATGGAACTTAGTTTCGTTGATGAAGAAGATGTAATGCAAATGGTAGAAGGATTATTTAAAAAAGTATTTAAAGATGTAATTAATTATGATATAAAATTACCTTTAATGAGAATGAAATATGATGATGCTATGGAACTATATGGTTCAGATAAACCAGATTTAAGATTCGATATGAAAATTAATAATATTACAAAAATATTTGAAAATACAGAAATACCTTTCTTAAAATCTAGTTTAGAAAACAATAATATTATTAATTGTATTGTTGCTAAAAACGTTGCAACTAATTATTCAAGAAAAGAAATTGATAAATTAACAGATTTTGTTAAAACTTATAAAGCATCAGGTTTAGCATTCTTAAAATTTATTAATGGTGAATTAACAGGAAGTTTAAAAGGCTTAAATGAAAATGAAATTAATGGTTTAATTAATGAACTTAAATTAGAAGAAAATGACTTAGTGTTAATTGTTACTGCTAATTACAATGTAACTAAAGCTTCACTTGGAGCATTAAGATGTAAATTAGGTCGTGACCTTAATTTAATTGATATAAATGATTATAAATTCTTATGGGTTACTGATTTCCCAGCATTCGAATATTCAGAAGAAGAAGGAAGATTCATGGCAACACATCATCCATTTACAATGCCTAAAGATGAAGATGTTGATAAATTATTAACAGATAAAGGAAATTGTTATTCAAAAGCTTACGATATCGTATGTAATGGATATGAAGCTGGTGGAGGAAGTATTAGAATCCATGATAATGATATTCAACAAAAAATGTTTGAAGCATTAGAATTAACAGAAGAACAAATTGAAGATAAATTCGGATGGTTTAAAGATGCTTTAAAATATGGTACTCCACCACATGGAGGACTTGCAATTGGTTTAGAAAGACTTGTTATGTTACTAGTTAAATCAAATAATATTAGAGATGTTATAGCATTCCCTAAAACAGCAAGTGCTTCAGACTTAATGAGTGAAGCTCCAAATATTGTTGATGAATCACAATTAAAAGAATTAGGAATAAAACTAGATATTTAGTTTTATTCTTTTTTTATATTATGATATAATTTATTATAGAAAGTAGGAATAATATGAAAAAAGGATTTACATTAGTTGAAATGCTAGGAGTATTTATACTTCTAGGTGTAATAGCATTAATTGCAGTACCATCTATTTTAAAAATGAGTGAAGAATATGAATATGATACATTTGTTGAATCAGCAAAAGGAATATTAACAGCTGCAGAAACATTTCATGCTGAAAATGATTATGAAAACTTCCCAGTAGGTGGCTTAAAAATTGATGATAATAGACTTAATATTAAAAATAAAGAACAATTCGAAGATGGATTAGTTGTTTATGATGAAGATACACAAAAATTTGAATTACAATTAATTACAAATGGTACTTTTTGTGCTAATGGGTCTAAAGACAATTTAAAAATAACAAAAGGAAATTGTGATACCGATTCATCATGTTTTGAATTTCAAGATAACACAATATTAAAATATAATTTTGACAAAGAAGAATGTCCAAATGTTATAAAAATTCCAGAAAGAATAAATGGAAAACAAGTAAAAACAATAGGAAAATATGCATTTGTAGAAATAGAAGAAGAAAAATATTGTTCATCAAATAATTTTGCTTCTAAAACATTAAAAAACTATGATTACCAAGAATCTTCTAGTGAAGTATGTTTATTAAAATCATTAGTAGATGGAGATTATTATGATAGTAAATTAGAAACCATAATATTCCCATCAACATTAGAAGTTATTGAAAAAAATGCTTTTATAGGTTCTAATATTA
>JAEIGA010009711.1_pt1 | contig 14577 bp, 7 predicted proteins | sample 9270691 | NCBI WGS metagenome assembly JAEIGA01 (sample SAMN17057246, study PRJNA624740) | gut metagenome | biome: biome; isolation source: fecal sample | host: Bos grunniens | place: China: Xizang | collected 2019 | reverse complement strand
AGTTACATTTTGAATCGATATGAATCGGCATTCTGAAGTCTGCACCAAGCCATGCCATATTGACCTTTGACACAGGCTCATCTGTCCATGCGTACTCACCTTCCTCTCCATATTCAAATTCACCTTCGCTCATCTTAGCAGTGTAGAGGGCAAAATCAGCACATGAAGGAACTGAAAATGCAACTTCCTTAAGAACTGTATCATCTGTCTTGAATACAACAGTTCCTGTAGCATCTTCCAATGACTCACCTGTAAACACGAGGTCAACTACACCTGTTGTTGTCTCTGGTACATTCACATAGAGCCAATCCGGAGTCTCCACAGTCCACTCTGTGTTAGAAGTAACCTGCACAAGTGCTCTGAAATCAGAGTCTTCCGCTGACCATGCAAGTGAGATAACATCAGAGGCCATCTGCTCTGAAGCAATCTCGAGAGTACGATTCTTTGCAGGAAGCATGAACCTCGCGATAATCTCTGACTTTCCGTCCATTGTCAGAGTGACATCACATGAGAAGTTCTTGTCAAACTCCTGTGTTTCAGATACTCCGATCTTTACTTCAACGGGTGAGCTTGAGGCCTTTCCACTGAGCTCAGAAACCGAGAAAGAGCCGTCCTTGATCCAGAACCACTGTCTCAACTCAGTAGGGATGGAGATCTTCCAATCGTAGTTAGGAGTGAATGTAACCGTCAATATCTCACCAGGGGCAACGTTGTAATTCTCAACAAGTTGCGGAAAAGTAGGATCTTCCTTGGTTACAGGACCCTCTTTTTCCTGGCACGAAACTGCCATCATTATGGCAAGCATCATAAATGCTATATAATTCTTAATCGTTTTCATAGTCTTGTCAATTACATTCCTTCTCTCTTGAGACGCTCTGCCTCTTCGTCTGAGATCCACTCCATGATATTGTAGAAGTGTCCGACTGTACCTACAGATGCGCCGAGATTTTCAACATACATTTCAGTCCAGATATACAGATAGTTGCCACATGGGTAGAAAATCGAATCGTAATATGAACTGTTTGTCACAAGAATCTTGTTGTCACCGTGAGCTATTCCGAAGAAAGATCCCTCGTCACTGGCAACCTGGTCTCTGTCCATTGTAACAAGCGGTTTCATAGGATCATCAGCATTGAATGTCATTGTGACATCATAACCGTCGTTGATCCAGTTGCGGCAGATGATCATATTGTCCTGAGTCGGATGCTTTTCAGTGTACACAAGTCTCTGATATGATCCTGTCACACTATAATTATACAGGAACATTGAAGTGAGGACACAATATCCGGTGAAGTTATTGATATCGAAAGGACAGCTCTTCATGAGAACAGCCTTGGTGTTCTTGCCATAGAGAGGCATCTCAAGGTTCTTGTTCATGACAAGCTGGAGCTCGAAACCAAGAGAGTCTGTCGCATCGATATTGTCATAATATCCATGAACCTTCACATCCGCGCGGTTCTCACCAGCCTTGATAGTCACAGTATTGGACTCGAGACGATAGTGAAAATTCTCTATTGCATTGTTTCCCTTGTCTATGATCTCTACTCCGAAAGTACGGTCATAGTCCTTGACTACTGTAGAAACCACAGGGATGCTGAACCACTCCACATCCTTCTGAACAGGATATGTAGCCAAGGTATCAGCGAACATCACATACTCCTTGTCGGAATATGTCACATATCTCTCATAGCAGCCTGATAGTACAGAAGCTGCGAAGAGTATCATAATATATTTGAATATCTGCTTCATACTATCTGTTGCTTTCATTTGGTTGGATCTGCGATCCAGGTGAAACTATTTCATGATTAGGGATAGGCCATACAAACAACGGATTGTCCGCATTGATCTTAAGCGAACTGCCCTCTGACTGTGAGTGAGTCTGCGGAGTACGCTCGAAACCTTTACCCCAACGCTTCAGGTCATGAAGACGGAAACCTTCCATATAAAGTTCACGTACACGCTCGTCTGAGATTGTCTCAAGCCAGTTGTTCGCATTTACTGAAATCGATCCGCCGCTCGTGAATCTTGTCTGACGGAGAGCCGAAAGATCAGTCGAAGCTGCCGAGTATGAGCCCTTACGGCAATAAGCTTCCGCACGGATTAGATACTGCTCCGCAAGACGAAGAGGCTTAGGCATGTTCACATGATAGATCATATTTGTCATGAGCTGCTCATTTCCGTAGTACTTGATAAGAAGCGGCCATGCGAGCTGATGAGAATAACCTGTCTGTACATTTGCAAAATACACATCGTAACGAGCATCGCCCGATGTATAAAGATTAAGCACCCACTGAGCTGGAACATAATCAGGATAATAATATGTATAGTCGGTAGTGAAGTTCAAGAAGATTGAACCCTGTGCTCCGCCATACGATGTGGCAGTGTAGCCGATTCTCCATATATCCTCGTATGAAGCATCGTTGGTCCAGAGATACTGAAGGAATGTCTGGGTTGACGACGCATAACTGCGGCATGTTGCCAACGCGAACGCATCAGACTCGATAAGGATACTGGACTCCGCAATCGCCAAGTCCCAATCCTGCATGTAAAGCGCTACACGAGCATGAATTGCATGAGCTGCCGCATGTGTGAAATATGGAGCATCATAATAATCGTAATCCTCATCAAGCAGTTCCTCTGCCTTCTTAAGATCAGAGATCACGAACTGATATGAATCATAAAGACTTGCGCGCTTGGCAGGCTTCTCACCGAAATATGTATCAGCAAGCACAACACCAAGTTCGTCTTTTGCTGTTGCCGGATCATATGCCTTACAGAAACACTTGATGAGTTCCGAATATGCAAGAGCTCTAGCACAGTAAACCTCTCCGGTATAGTAATCCAAAGTCTCGATTGAATCATCATCAGTAATAGAGTTACGGAGAGCATCCACCTGATCGAGGAAGAAATTGCATCGTCCGATGACTCTGTAAAGAGCTGCATAAACAGACTCCACCTCCGAGTTTGTAGAACGGATGTCCCACTGCCAGATATTACCCATGGTGTTTGAGTTTCCCTGTACGGCATAAACAAGGTCTGACTGGATATCAGGACAAAGAGTAAGGTAACCGCTGTACAGACCGCTGCTCATATAAGCTGTATAGATACCGGTCAGCACCTGCTCTGCACCATTCAGACTGGTCATGCTCTCAGTCTCAGGGATATAGTCTCCCGGAGTCTTCTCAAGACATGAAGACAGTCCAAGAGCAACAGCTGTCGCAGCCATCACTCTGACAAATTTCATATATATATTCTTCATCATAAGCATTCTTTAAAACATTATGTCAAGACCAAAGGTAAACTGACGTGACATAGGATACTGCGCTGCATATACGTTTGCAACTCCCTCTGGATCAAGGCCTGAGAAGTTGGTAAATGTCAGCAGGTTCTGTCCCTGAGCATACACTCTGAGGCTTCTGATGAATCCTGACTTCTTAAGCAGGCCAGCAGGTAAAGAATACGAGAGCATCAGGTTCTTCAGACGAAGGAAAGATGCATCTTCAAGAAGTCGGCTGTCGAACTCTGTATACTCACCATGTCTTGGGATGTCAGTAATATCACCAGGATTCTTCCAACGGTTAAGGAGTCTGCTTGACTGGTTGTATGTCATGAAACGTCCGTTGGACTCGTCGAAGTAACGGTCATTGTTGATCATCCAGCGGTCACCTACCCAGCTGAACTGAGCGCTGAGGCTGATGCCTTTCCATGACAGATTGGTACCGAAACCACCCTGCCAAGGAGCATGGTAGGTCTTTCCTATCATCACCTTATCCTCATCACGAAGCTCGTTTGTGATGTTGCCGTCCTTGTCATACCAGAGAGCATCACCGTTTGCAGGGTTTACACCAGCGTAACGATTGATGTAGAACTCACCTACAGGATGGCCGACTACAAGCTTGGTACTTGTGTTTGAAGTCTCATACTCATCTACTCCGTTATAAAGCTCTGTCAGTCTGTTGTGGTTGTATCCGACATTGGCATTGAGAGTCCATAAGAAATCATTCTTCTGAATTACAGTTGCATTGACATTAAGTTCAACACCTCTGTTTACCATAGCGCCTACATTTGACCACTGATATCCATAACCATTTGACTGCGAATATGCCAGAGGAACTGACATGAGCATGTCAGTAGTCTTCTTGTTGTAAAGCTCAAGGTCAACATTAAGTCTGCTCCAGAAACCGAAATGGAACGCGAGGTTTGTTGTCCATGTATTTTCCCAAGTAAGATTCTCATTACCAGGCTGGATAGGAGCCACACCTGCATCACCGACATAATCTGAGCCGCCACCAACAAGTGCAAGATGCTCATAGTTAGGAATTTCAGAGTTTCCTGAAGTACCGGAACTGAACGCTATCTGACCAAGAGTCAACCAATCACGGGTTGATGCCATGAAAGCCTCATTTCTCATGTTCCACATAAATCCTACAGCGCCGAATACACCCCAGCGGTTGTTCTTACCGAAGCGCGATGATCCGTCGGTACGGAGAGATACTTCACCATAATAACGATCGGCAAAATTATACTCACCACGTCCGAAGAATGAAACTCGTGAATAATCTGAACTTGAAGTACTTGTCCATGAAGTGGCACGAGTACCGGTAGAGATGTCAGTAAGAAGATTATTGTTCTGACCGGCAGTGCTTACGCTGAATGCCTCGACATGATAGTCCTGCCACTCATGACCGAGCAGGAAGTTAAAATCATGTACGTTATCTATATCGAAACGATATGTCAAGGTATTTGATAACTGAAGGTTAAGTCCGTCACTGGAACTTCTTGCAGCACTACCCTCACCCTGATTAGGGGCATAGTCAGGGAATGACTTACTGATACCTGTCGTATGAGAGAAGTCAACTCCGAACTGAGACTTGAAGACAAGATTCTTATACAGAGTCAGTTCTGCGAATGCAGTTGAAAATATTTTATACTTCTTATAAGTGACAGGATTATTTTCAAGCCACTCAAGAGGGTTCTGGCCGGAACCGGTCCAAGTTCCATCATTGATCGAGGCAAGCGATCCGTCCTCTTTGAAAGGATTCCAATATGGAAGCATGAATCGAGCAGCGGAAATCGGTGTTACAAGAGTATATGCTCCTTCGTCCGCCTGGAGGATATCCTGATAATTGAACATGGTGTTAGTTCCCATCTTGAGCCATTTGGCCATCTGCTGCTCAAAATTGAAACGCATCGAATATCTCGTGAACTGCGATCCTGGAGCAATACCCTCCTGATCGTAATATCCACCTGAAATATAGTAGTTAGTAGTCTCCGTCGCACCAGAAACCGACAGTTCATGACTCTGAAGCATGGCAGAATCATTGAACACGGCCTCCATCCAATTGACATCTGTCAGTGAGAGATAGTTATAATTCTGACCTGCAGTCAGACCGAGTTCCTTCTCATACTGAATACGCTCGGCGGTATTCATCAGGTCCCAGTTTCCGTGAGCTATTGCCGACCAACCCATCTGCATACGATAGTTGATGTTCGGCTGTGACATGTTGCGTCCGCGCTTAGTCGTGATGACAATCACACCATTAGCAGCACGGGCACCGTAGATGGATGTAGAAGACGCGTCCTTCAGCACCGACATGCTCTCGATATCAGCCGGATTGATGGTATTGAAGTCTGATGCAGAAATTGCAACTCCGTCAAGAATATACAATGGCGCCGTTCCCGAATTGATTGAGTTTGTTCCTCGGATCGTCATTGTAGCGGACGAACTCGGCTCACCGGTACTTGAAAGGACCGTAAGACCCGCAACCTGTCCCTGGAGCGCCTGGTCAAATGCTGCAGTTGGTGTGTTCTCAAGTTTCTCTGACTTGACAGTCGAAACCGATCCTGCCACCGTTCCCTTTTTACGGACACCATAAGCAATGACCACCACATCATCAAGTTTAAGACTTTCCGGATGCAGCACTACGTCATGCTTGAACTCAGCCGCTGCCGGAACAATCACCTTCTGGTCCTCAAATCCGATACTGGAGAACGTAAGCTCAGTACCTGGAAGCACTTCGATGACATAATCTCCATCAAGGGAGGTTATGACTCCGCTGCCGGAACCAGTAATAACACCTACTCCCATCATCGGCAATCCGTCTTCGGCAGAAGTCACAATTCCGTTCACCTTCACAAGTGACTGGGCATAAGCAGAATACGACACCGCAAAAACGGATAGGATGACAGAAATAATCAATAGTTTAATATTTCTCATCTGTTTTAATTTGTTTTTCTTTTTAACAAAGCCCGCAAATATATTGATTATTAGTTTAAAACACAAATTTAAATTCACGGCTGGCAAAGATAGACACAGATGAAAAATAAGCACAACTTACAAACTGTAAGCAGCAACACAATCAATACCCGACAAAAGTCACATTATAAGCCGAATAATCCGCATTTATCTTACAATTATAAACCTTATTATCCTGAGAATGGAAATATTCTATTACATCATTATCCCATCTGACATAAAACGGATATAATTCCGTTTTCTTCTCACCTTCAACCTGAAAACCGATATCCATTTCGACATCTGTAGGATGCGCTCTGTGCAGGTACGCATCAGCTCCTAAGGGCCTGTCTGAATCCTTATATGAAAAATCATAAATTCCATCTACTGCCTGTTTGAGCTGACCATCATCTGCCCACACAAAATCTGCAGAAGATTTCAATGGAACACCTGTCTTTGAATAAGAAAATCCCACATGGCAATAATTATCCTGAGATGAGTACCATGTCCCCTTCGGATAAGTCTTTACATAACCATTGACCTGACCTTCATATTTCATGGTCAGATTCAATCCATATTGATCACCAAGACCGACATATGACATCACTGACAGCCTCCCGTAATCAATGGCATACATCATTTCAACGCATGCGGTTGCATTATTCCGACTTCTCTCATGCAATCTCTTCAGACGCCACGGGGTGACATATGGATATCCCAGACTGGCACTCGCCCCTGAAGCCATCAGCACATCACAGCTATATAGATAAGCCCCCTTATAGTTCCATGATTCGTCACTATAATAGAGATAGTCATACCTTGATGAACCATTACTCACCTTATCAATCAGGGACATATCACTTCCTATGACTCTATGACCGGAAACAGACACATCAAGAAGGTGAAACATTTCATGCAGACCTCTCTTATCATAACCCGCAGCCTGTATTATATCATCCGTTGATATTCCTTGCAGCGGATATATCAGCACATCACCTTCAGATATCGACTGATCTCCATAACTATTCCTCTCACTCATAAATGAAGACAGAGCGACATAAAAAGGCAGAGACGAGTTATAGAACTCCCCCGTCATATAATCAACATTATCCAGCACAAGGTTCTCTTCCACATATCTGTCATCTGCAGCAGCATAACTGCCATCAGTTGGAACCATCTGACAGAAAAGAACTTCCAAAGGAAGATTCGACGGGTTATCAACTTTGACAGACAACTGACTATCATGATATCCCGCCCAGCCATTATCCACTATAGTAAGCGTTATCGCAGGAATTCCAAGACCGATAATACATCTGCCTTCAATACCGAAATTACACTCATCAATCTCCATTACTGCATCACTGACAGCAGCATACACATCTGCCAGACGTAAATTACGCTGATGGTCAGATCCGGTATTCCAACACATGAACTCAACTTCTGCAGCTGCCATAGCAGGTTTCCGGTCAAGCAGATTCACATATACGTCAACCGTATTCAGCATATTTCCGTTGACATACGTGCCGCCGTCTTCAAACTCAAACAAAGTATTATCAAATCCATACGCAGACATCCCGTTCAAATTACGTCCCAGATCATCTGTAAGGTACAGATAGAAACGGGAGGATTCACCATTGATCTCACACTCCGGCATGAAGTTCAGCGCCTCAACGGGGCCATCATCATTCCACGACTGATATTCCGAAAGAATCACATTCGGCAGGGAGATAGAGACATCATCAAGAAATCCGAGATACTCACCATCCGGTCCTAAAAGGCATAACTCACCTTCGGACGGTTCTATACATGACATCTCTACATAGATGACACCATCATCAACCATGGGTTGACCCATGGAAATCCCGCCTGCATCATTGCCATAGCTCATCAAAACCAGACTGCATCCCTCTACTGAACCGCCAAGATATTCTATCATTTCATCCATGAAACGGACTTCATAAATGATACGTTCGCCTACGTACAAGTCTGACATATCATGCATACCTTGCGATACTTTGCCCTTGACATAACCGTCACGGACACCGACATCAGCATCTACCTTCCAGGAAAGTTCCTTGAGAGCATCTCCTGTCAGAAAGAGACTGACATTTATACACGAATTCCCTGGCATATCGAAACTGGTACACTCATCCAGCCCGAGATAAATCCTATAATCGACATTTCCCTGCAGTAAACCATTACCGTCAAACACACAATTGAGTTCCAGGTATGTACATAAATCCTTTTTACCGGGAATCATTTCCGGCACCTTGAGATTCGAGTCAGAATTCTCTGGCAAAAGAATACCTTGACAATTTTCCAAAGTATAAAACTCTATCTGTTCACCGTCGTTCAGTCTTAATATGTCATCGGCAGTGGCATAATCGCCATCTATTATCTCATCAGTGTTTTCCGCACAGCTTCCGATATACCCAGACGGAACAAACGGTCTGACCACGGAAGCCCCTTGGCGTACCTGCACAGAATTGATTTTCAATCCACTTAACAAAGATTCCTTATCTACGGATAGCACTACTTTCGACACCAGCCTTCTCATCTTGAGTGATACAGGCCTCATCATCTCACTCACGGTAAGGGTCCCATATCGGCAGCTCATCGGTATCACATCCGACAGTTCATTCAACGCACCAATTGAATATGCGAACTTTTCAAGAAACACAGATTCTTCAGTGAAGGCAGGACATCGGCCCATGTTTGCTACAGCATAGATAGAATAACTGCAACCGGAGACCAGATCAAGCGTCACATGCCCCGAATGAGAAGAATAGGCTTCATCAACAAGAATTCCATTACGGAAAGCATACACATTCATATCAGATATCGAATTCTCATCAGGGGCGACAAAACTCTTCACCTCACAAAGATCAGCGACAAAGCGGACTCTTACCGTCCTGTCATCTGAATCCGATACGGTTTCAGGAATATATTCAGAATAAGTACATGACAAGACCAGGAGAAGCCATGCCAGACAAATCACAATTCTTTTCATAGCAACTTATACTCTGAAACATTCTTGATTCCCGGTATCCCATAATACGCATCCACAACATCTCCTTTCAGATAGACCTTACGTCCGAGCAGATGCGGATTATCAACCAGATTCAACACGTCACGCAAAGATCCTGAAGGAAGCTGCACCGAAAGGCATGCACTCTTGTCAGATGTAGATGACTTCGGCCCAAGAAGTATATTTGTACGGGAGCTGAACGGTTCTTCAAAAGAAGCAGATGAAGAAGTCAGATCCCCGCCCACGATGTAGCCACAGACCCAGACATCTTTGGTCCCTACGGATGCTTGAGCCTGAAGGACAGTCATCGCGTCATCGGTTCCTTCACCAGCATGCGAACCGCCACCTATGACGTAAGCATCGGATATCCAATAACGCAGAGTATCAACTTCTATTGAAATGCGCCCTGATGGCTGAACAGATCCCGAATTTCCCGCCGAAGCCACACTTACCCCTAAAGACAAGACTTCCTGAGCAAGAAGCGTCCTTGTCATCAACACTTCATCATTTCCGTTCACAGCCAACACCAAAGAGACCCTTCCTGGAAGAAAATAAGCTATACGCTTCTCAGAATATCCGTACATCAGCTTGCCGGCATCCGACTTCAAATATAAGACGCCGTCTGAACACTGAGTAAGAAAATCTTTTGCGATACGAAGACGCACTCCGGAATTTGTCTGACGACAGACAAGTCTAACATCAACAACAGCCCCATCCGGAACTATAACACATTGTTCATCGCCGTATTGAGGCGCAGAAAAAGCCGGCTTTTCGAATTTTGACGAGACTGCCCTTATCGTATAATTGCCAGCCGGCACAGATAAAGACTCAGGACAATCGCCAAACTGGCCATCGTAGACGACCCTACCTTTGGAATCTTCTATCGTCAACAGATAATTACTGGTATCCGGATATTCAGACGAAGCTCGAGTAAACTCATCCGACAATGAAGAAAATGCAATTCTCAACTCTCCGGTCCCGTCAGACCTTGACCCAGACATTTCACACCCCGCCAGACAGACTAGCAGCAGGAAGACTTTCCATTTCATACTCTTTCTCCTCATTATTTAAGCGCCGCACCATTGCAGAACTGCGGCAAATGTATATGAGTAGAAACAGAAACAGTTTAAAAAAGAGAAAAAGAAATTATTTCTGTTTTTTAACGTATTTTTTTCTTTTTTTTAAACAAAAACCAGGAAATTATTATAGTGAAAACAAAGTAAAAACGGGGTATCGCACTCACTGCGATAACCCCGCTACTTAACCTAAACTTAAACTATGAAAAACTTCAACGCAAAATTAGTAAATTTTAATTATTGACCAACATTTATTACGCGAATTTTTGCATATTTTAATATTAAAATCTTTTCTCCATGGTCATCAAACGAGATTTTTGCCTTCAAATCCGACGAATTGCCTGAAATCTCAAGAATCTTACCGAATCCAAAGCGGTTATGCTCGATTCTCTGACCAGCCCTGAGCTGCAGGACCGGAGTCGGTTCAAAGTTATCATTGTTCACTTTCACAGGAACCGGTGATGGTCTTCTGACAGGAACAGGCTCCGGCCTCTTGTTAGCCACAGGCTGCGGCCTCGGCGCGCCTGAACTATCTTTCTTCCATAATTTGAAAGACTCTCTCTTTACTTCGCCGCTCTCACGCTCCTTCGATAAAGGATTTGCGATATACTTGGCGTCAACTTCATGGACAAAACGGCTCGGCGAATTCGACTCATGTTTTCCATTACGCATTCTTGTCTGTGCAAAAGAGAAAGCTACTGCCTTCTTTGCTCTCGTCATCGCCACATAGAACAGTCGTCTCTCCTCTTCAATCTCACTCTCGGAAGCCATCCAGCCTCCGGAAGGGAAGATATTCTCTTCCATGCCTGCAACATAGACATATGGAAATTCCAATCCCTTGGATGAATGTACCGTCATGAGCGTTATCTTATTGGATCCATCCTCATCGTCTTCCATATCCACTGCACTTAGCAGGGAAATATTCTCAAGAAAATCACCCAGAAGCACAACCGGCAGATCAGAAGAGGTAAGTTCCACACCTTCCCCTACCTGGCCATCAGCCTGCATCTCCTCGAACATCTCATTCTTTCTCTCTTCAATATAAACCTTCACACTATTGAGAAGTTCCTCAACGTTTGCAGTACGGGACTGTCCCTCAATACTGTTGTCGCTCTTGTAGAACATCAGAAGTCCGGATTCCATTGCCAATGCGGCAGCGACATCGTACGCATCTTCCTTCTGTGCACGCACAGCAAGACGATTGATCATATCACAGAACTCACGAATCTTCCTGACAGCCGCGCTCTTCAATCCGAAAGTCTCCAGATCTTCTGCATACGCAGCCTTGAAAAGAGATGTCTGATGATTTGAAGCAGCAGCCATCAGGGCAGCCACAGACGTATCTCCGATACCTCTTGCCGGCTTATTCACAATCCTTTTAAAAGACTCGTCATCATTGATATTGACAGCCAGTTTAAGATATGCCATCATATCCTTGACTTCCGCCCTTTCAAAGAATGAATTTCCGGAGTATATCACATACGGAAGATTTCTTTTCCTGAGCGCCTCCTCAAGGGCGCGAGACTGTGCATTAGTCCTGTATAAAATCGCAAAATCCTGATACTGAGCAGATACAGAATGAATACGTGAAACAATAGAAGATGCTATAAGGAGCGCTTCCTCCTGCTCTGTATAAGCCTGGATCAGGCGTATCTTCTCTCCATCATCGCCCATTGAATAACATTCTTTCGGTATACGCGCAGAATTCTTGGCTATAAGGGAGTTCGCCGCATCCACGATTGTCTTGGTCGAGCGATAGTTCTGCTCAAGGCGGAAAATATTATGTCTCGGATAGTCCTTCTTGAAATTCAGGATATTTTCGATCTTCGCCCCTCTGAAGGCATAGATCGACTGGGAGTCATCACCGACGACGCAGATATTCTGATGCTTCAGACTTAGCTTCTTCAATATCAGATACTGAGAAAAGTTCGTATCCTGATACTCATCGACCATGATATAGTCGAACCTACCGGATATGGTCTCACAGGCCTCAGAATTATCTCGAAGCAAGATATTCATATTCAGGAGGATATCATCGAAATCCATCACTCCCGACTGTTTACATTTGTGTGAATACAGATCGTATATATCCACTATTCTCGGCTTCTTTGCAGATGCATCATTCTGCAGGGCTGTCGCATTCCTGCGATAAGCTGCGGGTGTCACAAGATTGTTTTTCGCCATGGAGATACGCGAAAGCACATCTTTGGGCTTATAGATCTTTTCATCCAGATTAAGTTCCTTCAAACAAGCCTTGATGGCGCTGACGGAATCGCTTGTATCATAGATTGTAAAGGTCTGAGGATATCCGAGAGACTCGGCAAATTCCCTCAAAAACCTGATGAACACGGAATGGAAAGTACCCATATAAAGTCTTCTCGCACTCCTCTCCCCAACCATCAAAGCAATTCTCTCCTTCATCTCGGAAGCTGCCTTTTTGGTAAACGTCAATGCAAGGACTCTTGACGGATCTCCTCCTCTTTCAAGGATATACGCGATCCTGCTTGTTAGAACCCTTGTCTTTCCCGACCCCGCACCAGCCACAATCAGCACAGGCCCGTCCACACAACTGACAGCGGCCTTCTGCTCGCTGTTCAGTCCTTCTAAAATTGTACTGTTCCCATTTTCCATAACGGCGACAAAATTATACAAAACATTGCAATCAAAAAAGAAAACTTTTACTTCGTAAATACAGAAAAAATGTCTAACTTCGCGGGCGCATTTTGATATATTGAATATTATACTCAAAACGGTTTATATAATGTCAAACAACATCTATTTGAAAAAAGGGCTTGACCTTCCTATTTGCGGAGCGGCAGCCCAGACAACCAAGAAGGTGATCGTTCCTGACGTTGTGACCATTAAGCCGACTGACTTCAGAGGCCTCGTTCCGAAGCTTCTTGTCAGAGAAGGTGACAAGGTTCTCGCAGGTACACCAGTATTGGCAGACAAGATGTCTCAGAACATCCTCTTCGCGTCTCCGGTTAGCGGAACTGTAGCAGAGGTTGTAAGAGGCGAAAAGAGAAAGTTGCTTGAGGTCCGCATCAAAGCTGATGCTGAGCAGGAGTATGTTGATTTCGGAGTCAAGAGAGTAGCTGACATGTCTGCAGAGCAGATCAAGGAAGCTCTCCTTGCTGCAGGTCTTTGGCCTGCTCTCGTTCAGAGACCTTATGGAATCATCGCAAATCCGGAAGTGAAGCCTAAGGCGATCTTCGTATCAGCATTCACAACTGCACCTCTTGCTGCTAATCCAGAATTCACATTGGGAAGCGAGGTAGCTGACATCCAGACTGCCATCAACGCTTTGAACAAGCTTACAGATGGTGGTATCCACCTCTCGCTCAATGCTGACAACTATTCAGGTACACCTTTCCACAAACTTGAGAATGTGATTCCTCACACTTTCAAAGGAAAGCATCCTGCCGGCAACGTAGGAGTACAGATCCACCACATCAGCCCTATCCGCAAGGGTGAAACAGTATGGACAGTGTCTCTTCTCATGCTCTCTGCCATCGGTAAGCTCTTCAACACAGGTAAGCTTGACCTGAGAAGAAAGATTGCAGTTACCGGTCCAAAGGTTAATGAGCCTGCATACGTTGACGGATATCCTGGAATCTCAATGAAGGATATCAAGGAATTCTATGGCAATCCGGCTGAGCTCCGTTTCGTAAGCGGCGACGTCCTTACAGGAACAAATATCGGAGCAGAAGGTTATCTCGGATTCCATGACAATCAGATAACAATCCTCGAAGAGGTCGACAAGTACGAGCTTCTCGGATGGGCGAAGCCATTCAGACCTAAGCTCTTCAGTACATCACGCACATATTTCTCATGGCTTACTCCTAACAAGAAATATGACATGGACACCAACCTTCATGGTGGTCCTCGCGCATTCGTTGTAAATGACGTTTACAACAAGGTTCTTCCTATGGATCTTTATCCTGTACATCTTCTCAAGGCATGTCTTGCAAACGACATCGACAAGATGGAGAAGTTCGGAATCTATGAGATTCTCGAGGAAGACCTCGCACTCTGTGAGTATGTATGTCCGTCTAAGATCTATGTTCAGCAGATCATCACTGACGGTATCGCTCTTATGTTGAAAGAAATGTGCTAAAGCTTAGAATTATGAGTGGATTAAGAAAATTAGTAGATAAGATCAAGCCGACCTTTGAGAAAGGCGGCAAGCTCGGATTCCTTCATTCGACATTCGACGCTTTCGAGACATTCCTTTTCGT
>JAEIGA010009710.1_pt1 | contig 14577 bp, 11 predicted proteins | sample 9270691 | NCBI WGS metagenome assembly JAEIGA01 (sample SAMN17057246, study PRJNA624740) | gut metagenome | biome: biome; isolation source: fecal sample | host: Bos grunniens | place: China: Xizang | collected 2019 | reverse complement strand
ATGCCGACAAGAAGGAATATTGCGATTATTTGGATCTAGTACTGCCCTTGATGCAGGAAGGCGGATGGATATTGGCAGACAACACATTGTGGGATGGACATATAGTAGATCCCGCATATGACAAAGATAAACAAACGATAGGTTTGCGCGATTTTAATGACAAAGTCATGGCAAATGAGCACCTAGAGAAAGTGATATTGCCACTACGCGACGGACTGACAATCATTCGAGTAAAAACTCGATGAAATCGGGCATTTTATTTGTTCTCTGCAAAATATTTCCAAAGTGGCGCAGCATGCAATGCCTGTATAATATCGCCACTTTGAAGCAATTGCTCCACCTCATGTCGCTTCAAAATATGGATATGAATATCTTCTGAAGGCTCTTGATGTGGTTCGCAGATTTTTTCTACATCTGTAGCTAGAAAAGTATAACTTAGGTTCGTATGATTCGTTGGATTGGGCGATAAAACCATGAATTGTTGCCAATTTCCACCTCCAAATCCCGTTTCTTCGCTCAGTTCTCGTTGTGCAGCCTGAAAGGGAGTTTCTCCTTCATCTACCACACCCGCTACCAATTCGTAGTGCGTTTCACCTAAAGCATGGCGATATTGATCTATCATCACGAAATCACCCTCTTTCGTGATAGCAATCACATTAATCCAATTTGGAAAATCCATCACAAACCATGATGGAATAATTGTACCTTTGGGCAATTGCACTTCCTCTTGACGAACATTCAACCAAGGACCTAGATTCAATAATGGTGTGCTCTTGAGCACTTTCCATTTTCTATTTTCGAGTTTTTTTATCATAACCGATTTTTATTCTATCTAGATTTTTACATCTATTCTTTTAACATTGTACTAAGACAACGTAATATATTTATTCACAAGTGGTTTCCATGTAAAAGTAAGATAAAGAACACGGGCTATTAGATGCAAGAAATAAGCTACAAATAATGCATGTATACCTAACCAATGGCGAGTTGCGAGATAACCCAAAACAAATCCAATTGCAGCCAAAATCATGGCATTACGAATCTGTTTTCCAGCCGTTGCTCCCGTGAATACTCCATCCCACATAAACGCCAAAGTGGAAACTATTGGCATTGCTATTAACCATGGTGTAAAATGAGCCAAACGATTAACTACTATCAGTTCGGAAGTCATGAGTTCATAGAGCGGTTGTGCAAATATAGCAAAAATCAATGTAAAAACACAACCAACACCTAATGACCAAACAAAAAGCAAATTTACAAGCGACTTGAGTGACATACGATTCGATGAAATCGACTGATATTGGCCAATAAACTTTCCAACCAAAGCCTCTCCAGCATAAGCAAATCCATCCACAAAATAGGAGAAGAGCATGAAAAGTTTCATAAGAATACTACAAACCGCTAAATCCGTATCGCCATATAACGAAGATAAGGAAGTGAAACCAACATACACCACCATAAAGCATAATGAACGCACAAACAGATTGGCATTCAAAGAGATAAGCTGACGCACTCCAGTTCGCTCTTTCAGCATTTTCCAAATTGACACTCCCATCCAAACAGCACGGAACTTCCATAGCAAAATGATAGAAGCAAGCAACAAGCCCGAATACTGAGCAACAACTGTACCCGCAGCTACACCCAATGCTCCCATCGGAGTATATACCGCAAGGATGTAACTGACAGCCATATTCACCACATTTACCAAGATATCTACTGCCATCGGACTAACCGTGTCTTGCATGCCAATAAACCATCCCTTGATGGCCATCAGACTGAGTGTTGCTGGAGCCGCCCAAATACGGATGAAGAAGTATTGTTGTGCGAATAAAGCAACCTCTTGTGAACAGGGCACAATCGCGAGAGCAATCCGCACAAAAAACCATTGCAAAAGCCATATCAAAACGGCTCCTATTAATGCAATGCTTACGCTTTGCGTAAGAATGCGAGCACAATGCTGGTGATCACCTCGTCCAAAAGCTTGTGCGGTCATGCCACTAGTACCCACACGCAAGAAGCCAAAATTCCAATACAAAAGGTCGAATAACATCGTACCAATAGCAATACCACCTATGGCATGAACGTCGGATATATGTCCGACAATAATCGTATCTACTAAACCAACAAGCGGAATAGTAATATTGGCTAGGATACTGGGTATAGCAAGACGAAGTATTTGTTTGTTCATATCAAAAAAAGTAACTACAAAAAACTTGGTGCAAAGGTACAAAAAAAATTGCAGATAGACAAATTTCACAACGGATTTGTAGATTGAACTCATCACAAAACTATCTGATTATCGCAGCAAAACGAGAAGAAAATACCAACAAATATAGCATAAAACATAACGAATCACTAATTAATCACTAATTAATCACTAATTTATCACTAATTAATCACTAACTAAAGGAAGCATTCGGTTAGGAAAAGATGAGAATGATGCTGGGAACGAAAAATAGTGGGAATAGAGAGAGGTCATCATACAATTAATTCACAAAAAGCAACAAAAAATTTGGATATATCAAAAAAAAGCAGTACCTTTGCACGCTTATTTTGCAAACATGCGCGCATACGCGTACATGCAAGATATAAAACGAGGGATAAAGGCGACTCTATTTAAAAGAAAAATACCGAAAAAAAAGGACAAAAACGATGCACTACAACTGGAAAAATAAGGGAGCATTTCTACTGCTCGGACTGCTATTGCTGGCATTGCCAATAATAGCAGAAGACAGTATCCCTACCCTTATTGATTCGACTGTAGCGCATGACACTTTGCCTGGAACGATAGATTCATTAAGGAATCAAGATCCATTAGTGATGATGGATTCGATGGCTACTCCAAAAAAGAAGAACGCCCTTGATGCACGTGTGGAATATACCTCGCAAGACTCGATGGTGATGACAGGAAAAGGTATCGCCCATATGTATGGCAATGGCGAGCTGAAATATCAAGCATTAGAACTAACCGCAGGTTATATTCGGGTGTGCATGGATAGTAGCACCCTTTTTGCTAGCGGAGTGTTGGACACCATCGTAGATGAATGGCAAGGCTTACCCGTATTCAAAGATGCAAATGATAGTTATGAATCGAAAGAAATAACCTATAACCTCAAGACACAAAAAGGCAAAATCCGCCACGTAGTAACAGAACAAGGCGAAGGCTATCTGATTGCAGATGAGACAAAAAAGATGGAAGACAATACGCTGATGTTGCATGGTGGCAAATACACCACCTGCGATGATCACGAACATCCACACTTTTATCTGCAAATGACCAAAGGTAAGGTGCAACCGAAGAAAAATGTGGTGTTTGGTCCTGCATATTTGGTGGTTGGCGAAGTGCCATTGCCATTGGCGGTTCCGTTTGGATTCTTCCCATTTACAGACACCTACTCTAGCGGACTGATCATGCCAAACTTTGGCGATGACTATACTCGTGGTATGTATCTGCAAGGATTAGGATACTACTTTGCGATTAACGATTATGTGGATTTGCAACTGAAAGGCGATATTTACACCAAAGGAACATGGGCTATATCCGCTGCAAGTAGATATACTAAACGATATAAATTCCGCGGAAATGTGAATGTAAATTATCGTTGGGATATAACAGGCGAGAAAGATATGCCAGACTACAATGTAGCCAAGAACCTAAGCGTGCAATGGACTCATACTCAAGATAGTAAGGCCAATCCATATAACAATTTCTCGGCAAGTGTGAACTTCAAGACTTCGGGTTATAACCGTAGCAATATCAATAGTTACTATAACGTTCAAGCCAATGCAGAAAACACCACTAGTAGTACAATTAACTACACACAACGTTTCCCTGACAGTCCATGGAGCTTGAGCGCAAACATGTCGATTACGCAACGAACAAAAGACTCGACGCTGCAGGTGAGTTTGCCTAATATTAGTGTGAGCATGAGCCGCATCTATCCATTCAAGCGCAAAGTGCGTGTGGGCAAAGAGAAATGGTATGAGAAAATTAGTTTGCAGTATAGCGGAAACTTTTATAACTCAATCACTTGTAAAGAAGATTATTTCTTAAAGTCGAATTTTGTGAAAGATTGGCAAAATGGTTTGAAACATACGATGAGCAGTTCGGCTTCGTTCATGCTGTTTAAATACATCAGTATTACACCAAGCATAAGCTTTAATGATAGGATGTTCTTTAATCGTGTGGATCAACGTTGGGATGAAGAGACTTATGAAGTGAAGAAAGATACCGTTATGGGATTTTATAACGTATATAACTTTAATGCTAGCGTGAGCATGAGTACAAAGTTGTATGGATTCTATATCCCTAGCAGAAAATTGTTTGGAGACAAAGTGGATCGTTTCCGCCACGTAATGACACCTTCGTTGAGTTTTAATTATAATCCCGATTTTAGCGATCCGATGTGGGCAAAGCGTTATGGCGGTTTCTATGGCACTTACGATAGAATGTTGACTACATACGATGCAGCAGGAAATATAGTGCCAAAGTTAGATGAAAATGGATTGCCAATTTTTGAAGAAGTAACGTATTCGCGTTTCCGTGAAGCTCCTGGCCGAGGTAGTTCGGCAAGTCTGTCCTTCTCGTTGGGAAATAACCTGGAAATGAAATTGAGGAACGATAAAGACACCACGGGCAAAGAACCATACAAAGTGTATAGCATCATCGATAATTTGAGCATTGGTGGCGGATATAACTTTATCGCAGACTCGATGAATTGGCAAAATTTTTCGGTAAATTTGCGTATTAAGATACCTAAAGTGAATTATACCATCAACTTGAGCGGACAGTTTGATCCATATATGTACACAACCACAGCAAGCGGTAGTCACGTGCGCTGCAATGAGTTGTACTGGAATCATGGACGATTCCCTCACTTCTTAGGAACAAGTACAAGTTTTAGTTATACGTTTAATAATGACGTTGTTAAGCGTTGGTTTGACCGCGAAGAAAAGAATGAGGAGACAGAAGAAGAGATAGTGCCAGAGGCTACTATAGATCCGTTGACAGGGGAAATCATAGAACCAGAAGTACCAACAAAGAAAAAAGAAAAGGAGAAAGACGAAACAACAGAAGATGGATATCTATTCGCCGAGATTCCATGGAACTTGAGCGTATCATATAGTTTGAGATATGGTGCTGGTACAGAATGGGATGAGAAACGCAATTATTACAAGATGGAGTTTAGACACAATCTGAGCGTCTCTGCATCGATTGGCTTAGGTAAGGGTTGGAAAGCAAGTACCTCGTTGAGTTATGACGTAAATGCAAAGAAATTGGCATATTCAAGCATAAACGTAAGTAGAGATTTGCATTGTTGGAGTATGAGTGCAAGCTTTGTGCCATTCGGTCCATATAAGAGTTATACATTCCATATTGGCGTGAATGCCAGCATGTTAAAAGACTTGAAATACGACAAGAGTAGTGCAGATGCCACAGGAAAGAGAGTGAATTGGTGGTAAATAGTTATCAATTGACAGTTGACAGTTGACAATTTTGGGATTTTATAAAAATTAGAACATATGAAAATTGAAGCAAAAAAAGTAGTGACGCTGGAGTACGATTTGTATGTGGATGGCGAAAATGGACAAGAAGAATTGATGGAGAAAGCAACCGTAGAAGCTCCATTGGTATATTGCCACGGCGAGGGCATGATGTTGCCTGCGTTTGAGAAGAACATGGAAGGAATGGACGAAGGCGATTCGTTTGATTTTCGCATTGCCTGCCAAGATGCCTATGGAGAGTATGATGACGAGGGCGTATTGACCTTAGACAAAAAGATGTTCTACAATGGCGATGGCGAATTTGATTCTGAACGTGTGTATGTGGGTGCTATTGTACCAATGAATACTGTAGATGGACAAATTATCAATGCACAAATCGCAGAAATAACCAAAGAAAATGTGACTATAGACTTGAATCATCCGTTGGCAGGCGAGAATTTGCACTTTGTAGGTAAAGTACTCAATGTGCGCGATGTGACAGAAGGCGAATTGAAAGCCTTACACCATCGTGGTTGTGGTGGCGGTTGTGGCGGTTGCAAAGGTAGCTGCGATGACTGCGGTAGCGATTGCGGAGGGGGATGCAGTTGCAATTAATTGAATATTAACCAAATAAAAACATAAATTCTATGGCAAATATTTTAGCGATAGTGGGACGTCCCAACGTAGGGAAATCGACCCTTTTTAACCGCTTGACAAAGACTCGTCGAGCAATTGTGAATGATACGGCAGGCACAACTCGTGATCGTCAATACGGCAAGAGTGAGTGGTGTGGCAAGGAATTTTCTGTGATTGATACTGGTGGTTGGGTGGTAAACTCGGATGATACCTTCGAGAGCGAAATTAACCGCCAAGTGAATTTGGCCATCAAAGAGGCCGATGTGATATTGCTTGTAGTGGATGTAAACTCTGGTGTGACGCAATTTGATATGGAAGTAGCACACTTGCTTCGTCAAGCAAAGAAAGAGACAGTACTAGCAGTAAATAAGGTGGATCAGTTTGACCAGCAATATGGAGCTCCTGAGTTCTATAAATTGGGATTGGGCGAACCATTTATCTTGTCAGCAGAGAATGGATTGGGAACGGGTGATCTATTGGATGAGATTTGCAGCCGATTTAAAGATACTGTAGCAGGAGAAGATTTGGAAGAATTGCCACGTTTTGCTATCGTAGGCCGTCCAAACGCAGGAAAAAGTAGTATCCTGAATGCCTTTATCGGCGAGGAGCGCACTATTGTGACCAATATCCCAGGAACCACACGAGATAGTATTTACACACGCTATAACAAGTTTGGAAAGGATTTTTATCTTGTAGATACAGCTGGTATTCGAAAAAAAGCAAAGGTGAACGAAGACTTGGAGTATTACTCTGTGGTGCGTTCCATTCGTGCGATAGAAAACTCCGATGTGTGTATCCTAATGATTGATGCTACCCGTGGTATTGAGGCACAAGATTTGAATATATATCAATTGATTCAAAAGAATAAGAAGGGATTGGTGGTATGTGTAAACAAATGGGATTTGATCGAAAGCAAGACCAATGCCGACATCAAAGGTTATGAGCGTGCTATCCGTGAACGTATAGCGCCTTTCACCGACTTCCCAATTATCTTTACTTCTGCGCTGACCAAACAACGTATCTTTAAGGTAATGGAAACCGCTTTACATGTGTATGAAAACAAACAAAAGAAGGTATCGACCGCACAATTAAACGAGCGTTTCTTGCCATTGATAGAGAACTATCCACCACCTGCAACCAAAGGAAAGTATATCAAAATCAAATATTGTACACAGTTACCTAATACGCAAATTCCGACGTTTGTGTTCTTCGCAAACTTGCCACAGTACGTAAAGGAACCTTATCGCCGTTTTTTGGAAAACAAATTACGCGAATGGTGGGATTTTAATGGTACTCCAGTACAAATATTCATTCGTGCGAAATAAACGAAGAGTACATTTTTAAGAAAAATACATCTTTTTCTAAGAACATTTGCATAAATGCAAAAAAAATTGTAAATTTGCAGGCTGAATGAAGATTATTGGTTTTTGTAAAATAGAGAATGAAGTAAAGATGGTACTAAAATGCGATTCATCACTATTGGTGAATCGAAAACCGTTCTTTATTCCAGATTGGACCAATGATGTTCGCATGACTCCATGTGTGGTATTGCGCGTATGCAAATTAGGAAAGAATATAGCCCCACGCTTTGCACATCGATATTTTGATAGCATTGCTCCAGGAGTGAATATTCAAGCCGCTGATTGGTTAGCCAAAGGTGATTCAGTAAGAGGTTGGGCATTTGATTATTCGTTGCCGATGGGAACGTTTGTTGAACAAGAAAAATGGCAAACAACAAATCTCGTTATTTCATACGAAGAAGCCATCTATCGTGCAAGCGAAGTAATGACACTGAGACAAGGAGACTTGATCTTTATTGATTATGAAGTGGAATCACGTCCATTGGAGAAAGAAGAAGTACTCACATACAAACTAGATAACGACGAACTACTATATTGCAAAATAAAATGAAACGATTAGTACTAATTATCAGCATGATTTGGCTTTGTCTACCTATGTGGGCAGGCATTCATAGTTATGCAGACCACTCCGTACTGAAAGAAGGGAAAGTAATAAAGATTCGTGTGAGCGAAACGGGAGTACATTGCATTCCATACGACACATTGAAAGCATGGGGGCTACAACCAGAGCAGGTTCGAGTGTTGGGCTACGGAGGTAACATGCTCAGTGAAAACTTTCTTTTGAAGAAATGGGATGACCTACCTTCAGTAGCGTTTTATATGCATAAAGGTAGTGATAATGTTTTCAATAGCGGCGATTATATTTTGTTTTATGCTCGTGGAACGGTAAAATGGGAGTATAGTGGAGGACGTTGGCGTCATACTCAACACCCATATAGTTTGTATGGATATTACTTCGTTAGTGATGGTGCTGGCGAACAAAAACTAATTACTGAAGCGGAACCATTAGATGGGGATGGAGCTTATCCTGTAGATTGGAATCTTGAATACATGGTACACGAACGAGATAGCATTAACTTGGTTGATCGCTCGGGTGTTAGCGGAGGAGGACGAGAATTCTATGGTGAGACATTGCATGCCAATAAACCAAAACTAACAATTACTTTTCCTACCGAAAATGTATTGCAAGACAAGACAATGGCATGTTTTGTAGATGTGGCAGCTGCATCTAGTCAAGCAACACGTATCCACATTGATATGGCGGGGACGAAAGCCACGGCCTCTATTGTGCCAATCAGCGTTTCTGACTTTTACACCAAAGCAGAACGCGATTCAATATTTTTGGCGGGCAATGCAGTATCTACGGGCAACCAACAAGTCACACTAACTTTCGAAAATTCTGCATCAGGATCTAATGGTTTCCTCAACTATGTAGAACTGAACGTACCGACAAAATTAAAAATGCGAAGTAATGAGTTGGCTATCAGCAATGTAACATATCTTAATAGTAAGAACAATAGCCAGTTTTTACTGACTAATGCAACCGCTTCCACACAAATATGGCGTGTTACAGATGGTGTAAATATCGAGCAAATGTACACCACATGGAACAATGATACATTGACATGGATAGGCAGCAATGCGAAGGCAGAGCAATATGTAGCAGTAAATGTTGATGCAAAAAAGTGGAAGTTTCCTTATAAGGTAGGCGCTATTAAGAATCAAAATTTACATGCTCTTAAAGATATTGATTACGTGATTATCTGTCCAGAAGAGTTTAGAGAGCAAGCAATTCGTTTGGCTAAGAAACATGAGGAAGTAGATCACATTACTTGGGCTGTTGTAACCGACCAAGAAGTATATAATGAATTTTCTTCTGGAACACCTGATGTAACTGCTTATCGTTGGTTAATGAAGATGCTGTACGATCGTGCTAATGGTAATACGACAAAGCAACCTAAGAACTTGTTGTTAATGGGTAATGCATCGTACGATAATCGTAAGTTACTTAATGCATCGGGCGTCAGTCGCATATTGGTATACGAAGCATATAACTCTACAGTAGAAACACAAGCCTTTGCTGCAGATGATTACTGCGGTTTCTTGTTAGATAATGCAGGAATAGACTCTAATGGAAATTTTAGAGAGGAGCGTGCACAAATGAATATTGGTGTTGGTCGCTTACCACTGCGCACTTTGGAGCAAGCAACCAATGTGGTAGATAAACTCTGCACATATATGGATAATCAAATTCTAGGTAAGTGGAAAAATCAAATCTGCTTCTTGGCTGATGATGGCGACCATGGATTGCATGTACAGACAGCAGAGTCTGGCGCAGAAAAAATGCGCAAAGAGAATCTGGACTTTGTGGTGAATAAGATATATCTGGATGCGTATACGCAAGAAGTCAATGCCGCAGGTGAGAGTTATCCATTAGCTAAAAACCAATTTGACAACTTGATGAGTACAGGCGTACTATTTATGAACTATTCGGGACATGGTGGATATAACAATATTACAAACGAAATGTTTATGTCAACCAAAGACATCCAACGTATGAATAATGCCAATCAAGGTTTTTGGTTTCTCGCCACATGTAGTTTCTCACACTTTGATGGTGGTATCCCTTCTGCTGGTGAAGAAGCTGTGCTAAATCCTAATGGTGGAGCGATTGGTGTATTGTCTGCATGCCGCACGGTATATGCTACCCAAAATACTATTATTAACCGTAATCTCTGCGATACGATTTTTGGACATAAGAATCTCTTCTCTTACAATATGACATTGGGAGAAGCAACCCGCATTGCAAAGAACATGACGGGTCGTGATGTCAATAAAATGGCATATGTATTACTTGGTGACCCTGCTATACGATTGAATTATCCTACTGACTATCAAGTCAAAACAACAACCCAAATTGACACTTTACATGCATTAACAGTACAAACTATCAAGGGGTACATCCAATCTCCCGAAGGTGATACTGCAACATGGTTTAATGGCAATTTAGATGTAACCATCTTAGACAAGATGCAACAAATCACAACTCGCGATAATGATGCATCTGATGAGGCTAGCAAAGTGAAAATAACCTATAACGACTATCCAAACACACTATTTGCAGGTAAGACTTCAGTAAAAGATGGATTGTTTGAATACACCTTTATGGTGCCAAAAGATATTCGATACAACTATGGTAATGGACGTATCGTGTATTACGCTTGCGATGAAGATGCCCGTGAGGAGGGTGTCGGACATTTTGAAAACTTTGTCATTGGTGGAAGCAGTTCGGTGGAGATTGTAGATACTATTGGCCCCGAGTTGAACTTGTACTTAAATAATCCTGCCTTTATGAACGGCGATCAAACCTATGAGTTCCCACATTTCTATGCCGATGTATATGATGAGAATGGTATCAACACAGTGGGTACTGGTATCGGACACGATTTATTGCTAATTATTGATGAAAACCCAAAGATGACATTTGTGTTAAACGATTACTTTGAAGCACAAAATAATAGTTATCAACAAGGTAAAGTTAGTTATAAAATGCCCGAAATGGAGGAAGGAACACATAGTTTAACATTCCGAGCATGGGACTTGCTCAACAATAGTAACACAGCTATGTTGAATTTCCAAGTAGTGAAGGGATTGGATCCTAATATCTATCAAGTTGTTACCTACCCTAACCCAGTAGCAAGTACAGAGACATTAAACATACGAATTGAATTTGATCAACCTGACGAAGCCATCCAAACTACCATCTATTTGTATGATTTAAGTGGTAGATTAGTCAAAGAACATCAACAAAAAGGTACAACAGGTATTCAGTTGAACTTGAACGAGATGAATGTACAACCAGGAATATATGTATATAATGTAAAAATAAAATCTTCTACGTCGAACTACGTATCGAAAGCAGGAAAGATTATTATCTGTGAATAATTGCCTATGAAACATTTTTAGAATCAAAATTAGATAACTAACACAAAAACTAAAGAACATAAAATACTGATATTGATTAATATAGAACAAATCGCAAATCGGTATAAACAAGTATAAACAAAAACAATATTATAACAATGAAAAAAATTCTTTTATCAATCATGACCTTTATTGGTCTTACATTGCCAGTATTGGCAACTAATCCTATTTCTCCAGCAATGCCTTCCCTTACTATTGCTCCAGATGCACATGCCGCAGGTATGGGTGATATGGGTGCAGCAACCAATCCTGATTTGAATTCACAACACTGGAACCCATCTAAGTATGCTTTTATGGAAAGTCAAGGTGGATTGACAGTAAACTACACCCCTTGGTTGACAAAATTGGTAAATGACATTAACTTGGCATACATTGCAGGTTACTACAATATCGGCGAAATGGCAGGTACAGTATCTGGTAGTCTTAGATACTTCTCGATGGGTGATGTAGCTTTGGTAAACGGTTTCGGCGACACTTTTGCAAAAGCACGTCCTAACGAGTGGGCTATCGATGTGGCATATTCACGCAAACTACATGAGTACTTGAGTATGGCAGTTGCTTTGCGCTTCTTGTATAGCGACTTGAATAATGGTATAAACTCGTCAGCAAATAACAACTCCACAGAAATGCACCCAGCATGGACTATGGCAGCAGATGTATCGTTGTACTATCGTCAGCCAATCGCTTTGCCTATGGGTGAGAGCTATTTTGCATTGGGTTTCAACTTGAGCAACTTAGGTGGTAAGATGACCTATGATGAAGGTTATACTGAAAACTTTATCCCTGCAAATATCCGTTTGGGTGCAAGCTATGAGTTGCCTTTTGATGACTACAACCGATTGATGTTCAGCATGGAAGCAAATAGAATGTTGATTCCAACTTATGGATCTAAATACGCAGCGAATGGTGATCGTTTGACCCAACAAGAGTATTCTGATATCTCTTCTACCAAAGGTTGGTTTATGTCATTCCATGATGCTCCTGGTTATTATGATGATAAAAAGGGTAAACAAATATCTCCAGCCATGGAAGAGTTGCAAGAAATTCAATGGAGCATGGGTTTGGAGTATAGCTACAACAAACAATTCTTTGGTCGCGTAGGTTATAGCCACGAGAACTTCTGGAAAGGTAACCGTCGCTATGTAACCTTGGGTGCAGGTTTCAAATTGAGTATCTTCTCTTTGGATTTTGCATACTGCATTGCTACAGCTCCATCTAACCCACTTGATGCGACAATGCGTTTCACCCTTGGCTTTGACCTAGCAGGTATCAAAGACCTCGTAAATAACCAAAAGTAATGCGTATCGGATTCGGATATGATGTACACGCATTTGCGCCCAACCGCGAATTGTGGTTGGGCGGCATACGTGTGCCAGCCGAACGAGGACTCCTCGGACATTCTGACGCGGATGTTTTGATTCATGCGCTATGCGATGCATTACTTGGTGCAGCTGCTATGCGCGATATTGGCTATCATTTCCCACCAATTAAGGGTAATGAATATGAGAATATAGATTCAAAGATTCTCCTTGGCAAAGTAATGGCAATGATTCGCGAAGCAGGATATGAATTGGGAAACTGCGACTGCACCATATGTGCTGAAGCACCAAAACTCAATCCACACATCCCCGCCATGACAGCTTGCTTGGCGGAAGTGATGGGCGTGAATGAAAGTCAAATTAGTATCAAAGCCACGACTACAGAACATTTGGGATTTGTAGGTCGCAAAGAGGGTATGGCTGCACAAGCCGTTGTGCTTATAATTAAGAAGTAAGAATTTTGAAATCTTTACAGTTGAGCATATTAATCGTTCTTTTTACTTGCGTAGTGAGTCCATGTTCGCTTGCTGAGCAAGTTACTATTCACGAGCAAAGCGACTCAACTAGCGTTTTTAATGATGAAGTAGCATGTGCTACACCTACTAGCATTCGAGATACGCTAATAACCAACGATAGTATTATCGTTATTCACACCATATGTGCGCCAATCTGTTCCTCGCACGCGCGTGTATATAATAAGGAATGGCAAGAGATTGGAGTGCTGAAAGCACCTTTCAAGTCTATTTTTCCAGAAGCGTATATTGATGAAGGAAAAATTCTGTGGCGCGATAACGATAATTTTGACTATACACCACAACTTTAACTGCGAATTTTGTGAAACTACCTATCTATTTAATTGGCTACATGGCCGCAGGAAAGACAACTGTTGGACGGTTGTTGGCAGATCGCTTGGGTTGGCATTTTGTCGATTTAGACGAGGCTTTTGCAGAAATTCATGGACAAACACCCGCTGAATTTATCCGCGAACATGGCATTGAGGAATTTCGCTACAAAGAAAAATATGTTGTAGAAGACCTGGCCGAACTACCCATTGAGAAAGTGATTTATGCAACAGGTGGAGGCTATCCTTGTTGGGAAGATAACATAGAATGCTTGGCAGAATTGGGCACAAGTATCTACCTCAAATGGGAACCAAAGCATTTGGCTCAACGATTGATGCTCACGGACTTAAGTACTCGTCCTGTACTACAAGGGCGTAGCGAAGAAGAGTTGCTTAACTTTATCACTCCACAACTGCAAGCCCGCGAGCCATTTTATATGAAAGCAGATTATGTCATAGAAGCTCCTGTAAAAACAATAGCAGCAGAAGATGACCAGCATATAGCAGAAATGTTGTATCAAATGATTATTAAAGAATGTTAAATATACATATTGAATAAGTATTCCATTCCTTCAACAAAGGTAGTACAAGGGTATACAAAATTCAAGAAGAAAGCAATTATAAATAAAAGTTAAAATTGACTATGTTGATAAACGATATACAAAACGAGATAATAGAAGAGTTCAGCAGTTTTGATGACTGGATGGACCGATATAGTTTGCTTATCGACTATGGAAATGGATTGGATACTTTTCCAGAATCCGATAAAACCGAACAAAACTTGATTGATGGTTGTCAATCAAAAGTGTGGTTCACAGCAGAAATGCAAGAGGGTAAGGTGATTTACCATGGTGACTCGGATGCTATACTAGTGAAAGGAATTGTAGCATTGCTGATTCGTGTGTTGAGCAATCACACTCCAAAAGAAATCGTAGAAAGCGAACTGTATTTT
>JAEIGA010009709.1_pt1 | contig 14578 bp, 12 predicted proteins | sample 9270691 | NCBI WGS metagenome assembly JAEIGA01 (sample SAMN17057246, study PRJNA624740) | gut metagenome | biome: biome; isolation source: fecal sample | host: Bos grunniens | place: China: Xizang | collected 2019 | reverse complement strand
TGCTCGATGCCGAGCCTGAGGTGATGCACCATGTCGTACTCATGCGCTACAAGGACCAGGCCGAACGTTTCATCGAACGCTTCAAGGACTACGCGAATGTCACATTCTCCGTCTGCGACGATATAAAGGAGATGGTGACCCAGGCAGACGTCATCGTAAGTTGCATCACCGAAGCGCAAGGACTGCTGTGCGAGGAGGACAGCCTATACAAAGAGGGCTGCCTGGTCGTCCCCGTCCATACCCGAGGATTCCAGAACTGCGACCTCTTCTTCGACAAAGTATATGCCGATGACACGGCACATGTGTGCGGGTTCAGATATTTCTCCCAGTTCAGACAATTCGCAGAACTGCAGGATGTAATCGCCGGCAAGAGACCCGGGCGCGAATCTGACAGGGAGCGCATACTCAGTTACAATATAGGCCTCGGCCTACACGACGTGGTGTATGCCAGTAAGATCTATGATTTGCTGGAGGACTCCTCTCACGACACTCCTATCGATAGGGAGACGGAGAAGTTCTGGATATAAGAGTACGATAAGGTATTGCTTGCATGATGACGATACGAAGGGCATTAAGATACATATTATATAATACGGCATTCCCTCTATACCAAAGGCTCCTGGTATGGCGGCTGAGGCACAAAGAGCAGATCAATGTGGTCTTCGTCGGGATGTCTCTCCCGATGTGGCGCTATCAGAACCTATATGAGGCAATAAGCAAGCATCCCCGCTTCAACACCACCATCGTTGTCCTTCCCTGTATAGCATATACGGAAGAGCAGCAGAAAAAGGATATTGACGAACTCGTGGCATATCTCCGTGATAGGGAGTGCCGCTTCGTCCTGGGCGACAAGGACTCCAACGCCATAGAGGAACTGCAACCGGACATCCTCTTCTATCCGCAGCCATACACCAACTATCTGGAAGAGAGATACAGCCACAAGAACTTCAAGTACAGGCTGTTGTGCTACTACCCCTACGCCTTCTGGATGAGCAGGGGACAGTGGTCGTACGATCAGCCTCTGCACAATTATGCGTGGAAATTGTTCTACTCCACCGACCTGCACCGTAGAGATGCGCAGGCCTACGCGTTGAACAAGGGACGCAATGTAGAGGTGGTCGGCTACCCCAATGCCGACAACTTCTTGCGTGGCAATCATCATGACATCTGGAAACCCCAGGCAAAGACGAAGAAACGCATCATATGGGCTCCACACTTTACGATTAAGCCCGGTTATGTGACGCAGTCCAATTTCTTATGGATGGCGGAACTGATGTCGGAAATGGCTCATAGATACTCGGATAGGATTCAGTTTGTCTTCAAGCCTCATCCCCGACTGTTCACGGAACTCTGCAAGCACGAGGACTGGGGGGAAGAAAAGACGCGACAATACTATGAGGCATGGCACTCTGGAGAGAACACCCAACTGGAAGAGGGGGACTTTATCGACCTGTTCATGACCTCGGATGCGATGATACACGATAGCGGTTCCTTCTGCGTAGAATACCTCTATTCAGGTAATCCGGTGATGTATGTCGCACAGAACTTCGAAGAGCAGGTCGCCGAGAAGGGAGAGTTTGGCCAGTTGGCCATGCGCAAGCACTATGTCGGACGTAACAGGGAGGAAATCGTACGCTTTATGGAAGAGATTGTACTGGCCGGCAATGACCCCATGAGAAAGGAACGCGAAGAGTTTGCAGAGCGCTACCTCATCCCACCCCATGGCAAGACGGTAGCGGAAAACACAATGGATGTACTACTAAAAGCCTTTTGCTAATCTACTGCTATGCTCGGATTCTACATTCTGATAGTCTTACTCGTGCTCCTAAGCCTACGGCCCCACCCCAGGGGATTCAACCCGGAGTACCTGGACATATCCACGACAAATGCCGTGAAAGGGATCTTCATCCTATTGGTATTCATCAAGCATATAACCCCCTATATCCTGAAGTCCGGTTACGTCTACGAAGGATGGGAAGGGGAAATGTTCAGATACATCAATGCGCATGTAGGACAATGGATTGTAGCCATGTTTCTCTTCTATTCCGGCTATGGCATCATGGAGGCTATCTCCAAGAAGGGAGATGCGTATATAAATGGAATCCCCAGGAAGAGAATACTCACCGTGGCCGTTAATTTCGCGATAGCCGTCGCTGTCTTCGCTATCGTGGGCGCCATGCTGGGCAGGACATACACTATCCAACACTACCTCCTTTCGTTGATAGGATGGGAATCTGTAGGCAACAGTAATTGGTATATATTTGTCATCATGCTATGCTACCTGATAACCTATGTCTCATTCAGGATGCCATCGTTCGTAGATATTGACAATCATTATGGTAGCGCCATTAGATGTGTCATCCTGCTCTCGCTGGCTGTACTACTCTTGTCATTCCTCAAACCCGGTTACTGGTACGACACCATGCTGTGCTTCGGTGCGGGATTGCTCTATTCCCTCTCTAAGGGGAAGGTGGAGGGATTTGCCAGAAAGCATTATTGGAAGGCAGCGGGTGGACTCGCGCTGCTACTCGTCGGGACCTATTATGCCCCATTCCATGCAAGAGGGATTACATACAATGCCTTTGCCATCGTGTTCTGCCTGATGACTATACTCCTGACCATGCGCTGTAATATCAATAGCAGGATTCTGACATGGTGCGGAGCAAACCTGTTCCCGCTCTATATCTATCAGCGTATACCAATGATCATATTAGCAGAAGTCGGGCACGGCAAACTCGTGTGCACATATCCTGTACTCTATATATACATTTGCTTGACGGCAACGATACTCATCGCCCTTTGCTATAGGTATTGGGCGGTCAAATTATGAATCAAGATGGGCGAACTAAAAGAAAAGACGATATCAGGTGTCAAGTGGAATGCTCTGGGGCGTTTCTCTACGCAAGGCATAAGTTTTGTGATAGGACTACTGTTGGCACGTAGACTCTCTCCTTCCGACTATGGAGTGGTGGGTATGCTGGGCATCTTCTTTGCTATAGCACAGACATTTATCGATAGTGGGTTCGGGTCGGCACTCATCAGAAAGAAAGATTGCTCTGACGAGGACTTCTCTACCGCATTCTACTTTAACATCGCAGTGGGAATTGTCAGTTTCATCACCCTCTTCCTATCGGCTCCCTACATCGCCAAATTCTTCGACACACCCATACTCCTGGATGTAACCCGCGTGCTGAGTATCAACCTTTTCATCAATTCGCTTACTATAGTACAGCATGCCAAACTGAATACAGCCATCGACTTCAAGTCCCAAGCCAAGGTGAGTCTGCTGAGTACCCTCATCTCCGGCATCATCGGCTTGGCCATGGCATACTCGGGCTTTGGAGTATGGAGCCTAGTGTATCAGTCGGTCTCCTTGGCTATCGTACGAGCCATCCTGTTGTGGCATGCCACTCAGTGGCGTCCGCAGCGCACCTTCTCACGTGACTCTTTCCGGTACTTGTTCGGATTCGGCAGCAAGATACTGTCAGCAAGCCTTCTCCATACAGTGTATGCCAATCTGACCACGATACTCATCGGAAAATTCTACACCGCAAAGGACCTTGGATACTATTCGCGAGGCGAGAGTCTGGCGACATTACCCAGTTCCAACATCACCGGTATCCTGCAAAGTGTCACATACCCCATCTTGGCAAAGATTCAGGACGACGACACACGTCTGATACAGGCATACCGCAAATACATCAGCATGACCTCCATGGTCATCTTCTTCGGCATGTGTCTGCTCGCAGCATTAGCCAAACCCTTTATACTCACACTGCTTACAGACAAGTGGGCCAATTCGATTATCTACCTGCAGATCTTCTGCTTTGCCTGGATGTTTGACCATCTCTGCGCACTAAACCTCAACATCCTCTACGTCAAAGGACGAACAGACCTGGTATTACGACTTGAAATCATCAAAAAAACCATCTCCATATCCATGATTGTTGCAGCCATCCCGTTTGGCGTGTTGGCAATATGTATCTCGCGAGCCCTATATACGCAGATAGCAGTAGTCATCAATACCTACTATACCGGCAAACTATATGGTTTGGGGTACTTTGACCAAGTACGTGACTTCATAAAGTACCTGCTATTCTCTCTGCTCGCAGTTGCTCCAGGCTTTCTTCTTACCTACTCCGCGATACCCCCTATAGCAGCGCTTGCCATTGGCAGCATATCAGCATGCGGCATCTATCTCTTACTGTTACGCAAGGACCCTAATCTAAAGGAGTGCCTGGAACTGATAAGAAAGAGATAGCGATGAACCCCGAATATATTTTATACTCGCTGAGAGTAAACGTTGTTTATTCGCATCTTTGTATATATCTTTGTAAGGAATTGCATAACCTGAGTAAATGAGCCATCCCAAGATTTCCATAATCGTTGCTGTATACAATGTGGAGAAATATCTAAGACGTTGTATAGATAGCCTATTGGCACAAACCTTTGTGGATTTCGAGATCGTGCTGATTGACGATGGCAGTGCTGATGGCTCAGCCGAGATCTGTGATGAGTATGCAGCAAAAGAAAGCCGCATACGTGTATTCCACCAGAAAAATGCAGGAGTAGCCTCGGCACGACAGAAAGGTACAGATGAGGCACGAGGGAGATACTCAATCCACGTAGACCCCGATGACTGGGTGAAGCCTACAATGCTGGAAGAGATGTATCTTGAGGCATTAAGTGGAAACTCTGACATAGTAATATGCGATTTCTACGAAGTAACTGCCGGCCAATCCCGACATAAGGGACAAAGGCCCCAAGCACTCGCTCCCGATGTAGTCATCAAGGACATCCTGTCGGGAAGGCTTATGGGATCATTATGCAACAAACTGGTCAGGCATGACCTCTATGAAAGATACGGAATACGATTTGCCACAGGTATAAACTATTGCGAGGATGTATTGATATGTGTGCAACTGCTGCTGAACGATGTTAGAGTGGCATACAAAGGGAATGCATATTACTATTATGACATGACTGGTATGAATTCCATCACAAGGAATTATACGGCTTCAACGTATGACATGAGGAAGCGCTATATCGCAGCACTACAATCAATATTGCCGTCATCATACCAGGAGTACATCGATTATGCAGCGCTACAGGTTAAAGTCGGAGCATTTGTCCATGGGGTAATGACAGCAGAGGAATATAAAGCATATTATCCACTATCTATACATCGCATCCTCTCTTCCATTCATTCCCCTCGCATCAAAGTGGCTTTTGCCCTAGCCAATATGGGCATGTTTGGACTCGGGAAATGGTTTTATAAACAATATTCGTCTATGATGTCACATAGGCGAAAACGAACATATATATTGATGTGGGGCGACTGCGAACTGAATGCAGGCCCAAGTAATGTACATCGCTCACTTGTCGCTCATTCGAATGGCGAGTTGCACCATGCAGAGGGAAAAAACAAATATCTGAGGTATGCCGAACTGATATGGAAATGTCTTCTGGCAGATGTGGTCATATATCCAGCTTTTGCCTCGAAACAGGATGTACGACTGATGAAACTCATGTGCCGCAAACGCATGTGCATCTCTCATGGTTGTCTCAAATTGGAAAGCGTCATCAACGAAAAAGGACGTGGGAAAGAAAAGGTGGAAAAAGGCGAAAGATTTTCTTTCGAGGCTGCGGGCAAGATTGTATGTGTGTCTGAAAAACATATGCAACTAATGCAACGAGAGTACCCCGAGTATGCCCATAAAATGACCTTTGTCAACAATGGAGTACAGATAAATCCACGTGAGCGACAGGAGAAAATACGTTACAGCATCGCACTGAGTGGAGGCAATCGAAATATAAAGAATAATGTTTACGTTTGCCAGGCCGTACAGAAACTCATCGAAGAGGGATACTCATGTAGCGTTAATGTTTTCGGAAGAAGATACTCCGATGGCGAGGATCTGGAACGTTATCCCAATACCCGACACATGGGACAGTTGGATAAGAGTATGTACTATACCCTACTGGACAAAATGGAGATCTTTGTCATTGCGTCTGAACTGGAGTCTTTTGGTCTAGCCGTTGCAGATGCCCTCAACTGCCATTGCTCCATACTGATGTCCCATAACGTAGGTGCGTCATCAATAATGAAAACCTGCAAGGAGGATTTTGTGAATAACCCCCACGATGTGGATGAACTGGCCTTGCGGATTAAATACTTGCTCGATCATCCTAATGCCGATAGATTGTTGGAGTCTGTTGATGTGCAGGCCTGCTCGGAGCAAGAAGCATGGAATCGAATAAAAGCATTGTGTGAAAACATGTAAGCCTATGATTGATGAAACAACACAAAATGGCTTGCGTAGTAGGTACAATCCCGAGGGGTCGCTCCTCCGCAAAGGGCAGATGCGCATGCTCGACATCTTGAAGGTGGTAGATAAAGTATGCCGTACACACAACATCCCTTATTGGCTCAGTTCTGGCACACTATTGGGAGCAGTACGCCATGGCGGATTTATTCCCTGGGACGATGACTTAGACATCGAGATGCTGCGGGAGGATTATCTTCGCTTGCTCCCTTTACTCCGTAAGGAGTTGCCCGAGCAGTTTATGGTTCATGACAAAGAGACTGACAGAGATTACCCCTACCTCTATACCAAAGTACGTGACAAGTATTCTTGCATAGAAGAGGACTATGAGTTCAAGACCCAACATACGGGCTGTTTCATCGACATATTCCCATTAGAAAGATCCCCGTACCCTTTGTTCCGCATAGCCAACCGCCTATACGTCAACCTATGCCACTATAAGGTATATAAAAAGGCACGCGTACTATATGAGTTAAACCACACGTTGCTGACGCATGTGATGTTCCCTCTATTAAGAGGTTGGATCTCACTCTTCCATCCCCATAGTGATTTTCATCACACTTTAGGCATGGTGTTTAAGGCCGAAAGAAAAGAGGAAGATATATTCCCTCTAAGCGACATTGCATTTGAGGGTTACACCTTCTATGCGCCTCACAATACACATAACTATCTGACACGAATGTTTGGCGACTATATGAAGTTGCCTGAAGATATCAAAACACATGGACTCATTCAATGGGTTGACAGCAAAGAACTATGAAACTATCCATCATCATCCCCGTATACAATGTAGAGCAATACATAGAACGTTGCTTGCAGAGTTGTTTACAGCAGCCGAATGTCACGGCCGATGACTACGAACTGGTGATTATCAACGACGGCACCAAAGACGATAGCATGACAATCGTAGAGAGGATAACAAACGGACTTCCCAACATCACCCTCATCAATCAGCACAACCAAGGCTTGAGTATGGCGCGCAATGCGGGCTTGAAGGCCGCAAAAGGAGATTATGTCTGGTTTGTCGACTCGGATGATTGGATTGAAGAGAATTGTTTATACAGAATTATCGAACGTCTAGGGGAAGCAGAGGTTGATGCCCTGCAACTCCAATATCGCAACGTATACTCAGACAACACTTACAATAACGAGTGTTATGCTATAATCAAAGGAGTCCTTGAAGGAAAAGACTGGCTTGTAAAAGGTCAATTCTTCGTTCCTGTCCAGTTTATGATATATCGTAGAGAATTTTTACTTCATCATCAGTTATCATTTTATCCAGGAATATACCACGAAGACAATGAATTCAAGCCACGTGCGCTCTATCTGGCCGACTCATGCGCCTCGTATGACAAAGTCGCATACAACTATTTTAGAGGTAATCCTAATAGTATCACCTCGACACTTCGACTCAAGAACGGACTCGATTATTTTGTCGTCATGAATCGTTTGTATACATTTGTTAATGAACACAATATAAAGAGGAAGTATCGTCGTGCTTTCTATACACAAATAGGCAATGCCATGAAGATGGTACTTCGCACTCTGTTAGTCGTATCTTGCGAAGACGCTGACATCCTGGTTCGTCTTATCAAAGAGAATAGGCATTTACTTAAATGTATGTCCAATGCTGATAAGTTAAAGATACGATTGGGAGGCATACTTATGTATACAAACCTTACTTTAGGACTACGCATATTCAAGTTATATATATAACAGCACCAAGAGATAAATGTACAAGATTACGTTAGTTATCCCCATATACAATGTCTCCACCTTTATTGAGACATGCTTAGGCTCGCTCATCGCTCAGACCATAGATGACATCGAGGTATTGCTCGTAGATGATCATGGGAATGATGACAGCATGGAGCGTGCACGTGAGTTTGTTGAGGCTCATCCGAGCAGTAAAACCTTCCGTTTCCTCTCCACTCCCCACAATATGGGACCTGGACCTGCTCGCAATATAGGCATCGAGTCCGCTTTAGGGGAGTACATCGGCTTTATCGATAGCGACGATGTGGTATCCCCCGACTTCTGCGAGAGGCTCTATACGGCAGCCAAACTATATGATGCGGATGTTGCCTATTGTCAAGCAATGTTAGTTAGAACTGCAGGGACCACTCCAATGTGCAATCCTGTCATAGAAAACGGGGAGTTCAGTAGCGACAAGCGCCATTATTTCCTTACCCATTATGTCACTATGATGTGGACTTTCCTCTATCGAAAGTCACTACTAAACGAATATGCGATTCGTTTTCCTGCAACACGTAGTGCCGAAGATAGTTATTTCCTCACCTGCTCATTATTGGCAGCCAGACGCATCGCATGCGTTGACAAACCTCTTTATCAATATCTTGTGCATGAAGAATCGCTTTCCGAAGTACGTAATCCCTATCGCTATCTCGACAAGATAAAGTCGTTTGATCTACTTATGGAGTTTGCCCGTAAACGTGGACTCTATGAAGCCAATCGTGATGAACTTGATTATATCTATTTGAAGAAAGGTCATATACTTGGCATTCTTACCTATATTTACAATGAAGAACATCCCCAAATAATAACCGTGTGTAAACTGCACAATCACTTGCTTGACTATGTTCCCGAATATAAGAGCAATCCCTACTATCATGCCGACCGCAAGTTGCGACTTCTCCATACAATGATTCGCCAAGGATTGCGCTTGGCCTTCAAAGTGTTACCTTGGTATATCCGCAAAACGGGTATGAGATTATAATAGTACCGATAGGAATAGATTAGATGCCTATCCAGGCATTAGGGATGAAGCGAATGCGTTCAAGCAGATAGGCAACAAAGTAACTGAGCAGGAATGACACAACTGTAATAAGAATCGGCCTTACCCATAGTGGGCACCACTCCCATATATTGAGCATACATAGCATAGATACAATCAATATATGCACAAAATAGATTACATAAGCGTATCTACTTGCCGAGGTTATAAATCCTAAGAAATGAGTTGGCACTACAAGTGACTTCAGTAACAGAAATATCAAAATTGTTATAATGGCGTGTATTGGAATTACGTTAAAACCAACGGCAAGCCCTACAACGTTGAGCACATAAAGAATGGGAAGGGCAATGAGAGCAATCAAGCAATTGGTATGGTTGTCTGTAAGATAATTGACACAGTAGTATCCTGCTAAGAAGAATCCGATATATCTGAATCCTAAACAATTATAATAGTGCAGTGAACCAAAGAGAGGATAATAGGCTCTCAGCAACAACCATGACATCCAAAGAATAAGCCCATATTGGAGCAACCGCTTGGAATAAGGCATCCATAGCGCACACTGCAAAAATGGAGTGAGTAGATATAAGCCTATAATGGCAAAAACGTACCAATACGAAACATTTATTTCGCCCGATAATAGGTAAGGGATATATCTTCGAACAGCATCTGATATCGTAACGACATCTGAATACTTATGCATCATTGCAGAGATGATGTAAATGATTGTTGCCCATAACAAATATGGGAGAAGCAGACGACGGAATCGTCTATGGAGGAATCTCCCGATAGGCAATGGTTCTGCTCCAAGCAACAAGGCTCCCGAGAGCATGAAGAATAGAGGCACACCAATGACAACAATTGCTTGATAACAATAACTCCCGATACCCATGTCTGGCTCATCCAGCAATAGTCCAGACCATGAATGTTGCATAATAACCAATAGGATAGCAATCACACGGATAAGGTCAAGCGAAATGATGCGTCGGTTATTCATTGTAGAGACGTATACCGGTTATGCAGTTTTACGTTTTCGTATGGCACCATATACCCCCATTGCCACAATGAGCAAAACTATACCATACATTGCAATGATACATATCATGGCTATGGCATCTCCCTTCTTTACGCTATCAGGAGCGAACTCCATGTGTATGTTGTGTGTTCCAGCAGGGACATTGATGGCACGGAGCATATAGTTGACACGATAAATATCAGCCTTTTCCCCATCAATCGTAGTTTTCCAACCATACGGATAATAAATCTCAGAGAACACAATTGTACCTGGCTTGCTCGTTGTATATTCATAATCAATATAGCGAGGAGTATATCGTGTGAGGCGTACGTCAGCATTAGGATCATGTTCTGGAGTGAAGTTCTCTACGTACTCGGCAAACTCTTTGTCTAATACTGCGGTAGTGCTTAAGTCAATATAGTTGAGCGCCTCGCTCTCCTCATTTGCAGAGTTCACGACCAGCAAAGTATCTACAAACCAGGCGTTACCCATAGCATAGGGATTGCGTTGCACTTGAGGTTGACCACTTTTCTTATCTGGTAGAATGAAATACTTGGCATTAAGCATGCTGATGACGTTCATGTTCATCTTCGAGATATGCTCATCTATCAAGTCCTGGTAACGGCGTAACTTGGCTGCATGGTATCCACCGATAGACTTTAGGTAGTATGACGTGCGTGCATCATTAAATGTGTTAGACGCAAGATTGAGCACTCGAAAGTGTGGATCTACATCTTGTAATATCTGTTTCTCGTAGGGTTGCATCTCGAAAACGGCTGTATTTTGCTTCTTCGTCACAAAAGCATCATCATTAAAGTAGCGTTTGTTGACGGGCCACAAGTCGGTCACCACCAACACTCCGAGAATGATTACCATATATCCCCATTTGAGTTTTCCTTTTACAAAAAGCCATAATGTGGCAGCAGCCAGGACGATAAAGAGAAACGAACGCCAAGCATCACTTTTCATCAAGGTTTCTCGTTCAGTTAGGATTCCTTCGTAAACAAACCCTGGAATTTGTGATGCAAATCCTGCATCAGTAGGCGCAGCGAAATCAAAGATCGCTCCACCGAATAACGCAATGAAGAGGCAGATGCCTGCAGTTACTCCTGTAGCGATATATATGCCCTTGATAGCCTTTTCTTTAACTACATTTCCATCCATCAGTTGCTTAACGGCCAAGAAACCTAATAGAGGCATTGCAATCTCTGCTACGATAAGTATAGATGATACTGCACGAAACTTGTTATACATGGGGAAGTACTTGAAGAAGAACTCCGTAAGAGGCATGAAATTATGTCCCCAAGCCAAAGCCACCGAGAAGAGTACTGCAGCCAATATGGCCCATTTATAGGCTCCTTCAATGATGAATAATCCCAAAACAAAAAGAAAACAAACAATAGCACCCATATAAACATTACCTGCCGTGAAGGGTTGGTCTCCCCAATAGAGAGGTACGTTGGCACAGAACTGTGCTGCAGTTTGACGAGGAATACCATTCTTAACCAACGACTTATATAGTTCAGAATCAGTACCAATATCAACCGTTGATGCACCACCCTTCACTCCAGGTATTAAAAATGACAACGATTCATCTATACCATAACTCCATTGCGTAGCATAGTCGAGATCAAGCCCCTTGGTCTTATTCCCTGCATCATCGGTTTTTATCAAATCTGAGTGACTCCCGCGCATTGTCTGCTCGGCATATTCAACATTAACGAATGTGTTGGCCAATCCTGTGCCTAAGCCGATGAGCATCGACCCACCAAAAAGCAGTGTGCCTATAGCCAAGTCTTTGTAGCGCTTTTCCTTGATATGTATGTACAACTCGGCCATGTAGAATAGCCCTATCATCATGAACAGGTAGTATGACATCTGTGGATGTACGCCATAGCCTATTGCTGTACATAGCATAGTGAGTACCACTCCCCAACCATATCTTTTGCGAAAGATAAGGTATACACCTCCAACAACCACCGAGATAAGTGCGATAGATGTAGGTTTAGTGTTGTGTCCCGCAGCCAAGATAATCAAGAAATAGGTCGATAGTCCTGTGGCAAGAGAGCCTACGATGCTTAACCATTTGTTGATGCCGAATGCCCGCATCAATATAAAGAAACATACAAAGTAGATGCCAAGGGCCCAAGGAGCACTATTCTGCCCCTTGTAAGTTATTTTCTTTAGAGGTCTCAGCCAGTCGCTCGACTCGTAGTGTCCACCTCCAATCTGATAGTTGGGCATGCCACAAAACATCGACCCAGTCCAAAACGAATGATCACCCGTTTCTTGGGTATACTGCTGTACCTCTTGTGCTGCACCTCACCAGTTGATATTGTCTCCGGCATGCACTACCTTACCCTCCAACGCAGGCCAACAATAGATACATGCTATGGCCACAAAGAGCACCAACGCAAAGGCATAGGCTGCATATTTCTGCAAGAAACTTTCTTTCTTCATATCGTATTTATTCTATAATGATTAATTGTTGCGCAAAAGTACACTTTTTTATCGATTTAGTGTGAATACTCCTCTCTATTTATGCTGTTTGCGAGCAATTCTCTTACTGTTTCTCTATCTTCTTCCAACTGTTCGGTGAGTTCGTCTACACAGGAAAACGAACGCTCCTCTCGTAAACGACGGACAAACTCCACAGTGATGATTTGTCCATAGAGCGAATCATTGAAGTCGAGAAGGTGCACCTCAATACTGCGATTCTCTCCATTATTCAGCGTGGGGCGATAGCCGATGTTAAGCATTCCTTTAAACAAAGAATTACTTGAATGCTGCTTGTCATTCGTTGATTGTTGGCAATGCACCCATACGGCATATACTCCATCGGCAGGAATCAGTTTCTCCTTATCTGCGATGTGGATGTTTGCCGTAGGGAAGCCCATTTTGCGTCCTTCTTTGTACCCATCAATTACCTCGCCATATAGTCTATATGAATAGCCTAGTAGATGAGCCGCTTTATCCACCTCACCCTCAGTCAGAAGATGACGTATACGAGTGGAACTTATAGGTTCATCATTCTCCGAGCAGACCTCTCCACGCACAATCTCGATACCTAATTCCTTGCCATAACGTACATAATCGCTAAACCCTTCAGTACGGCCATGCCCAAAACGATGGTCATATCCTATGACCAGCACCTCCACGTTCAGTTGCTCTCTGAGTACTTGCTGCATGAAGTCTCGTGCAGACATCTTTGCCATCTGGGGTGTGAAATCGAGTAGTGCCACCTCATCCATTCCTAATTGATGAAGTAGGTGAGTGCGCTCCACCGCAGAGGTTAACTGTGGAGCACTTGCTGTTCCCAATACGCTCTTGGGAGAGGTGCCAAAGGTGATGGCCATAGATGTCAAATCACGCTCAGCAGCGATGTCGCGTACCTGATTCAGCAAACATCTATGTCCACGATGTACCCCATCAAACGAGCCTAGGGTAGCAACGCAACGACCGATTTGCCCACTTAGAGGATTTTTTTCGACTCTCATCTTTGATTTCAATCCCTATGGGGTCGACCTAAAGGTTCCACGTCCAATTCCCCACACCAATCCGTATTAGCCACGGGACAATAAGTGTAGAATCCCAGAGCCTCGGCCGATTTGCAATTTATCTCCAAATCATCAATAAAGAGCGTCTCTTCAGGCTTAATACCAGCCATTTGCGCTACTTTAAGGAATGCTTCGGCTGAAGGTTTCAGTTCATGTATTTTGTGGGAAAGGAATATCTGATCAAAGAAATCTTCCGCCTTATAGCCCTTGTAGTCAAATCGTTTGCGCCCTTCTCCCCAATGCAAGGCATTCGTGTTGCTCAGCAAGAACAGTTTATACTGTTGTCTCAGTTCCAACAGCATATCCAGTTTGTATTCCGGTATATCAAGCAGGAGTGCATTCCAGGCATCATCAATCTGCTCATCGGTGAGTTCAGGAGCATAGATACGGCGTACCGTATCGTGGAACTCCTCTATCGTCATCAGTCCCCGCTCGAAGTCCATCAGGTCGGCTCGCTGCCCATAGGGATTGGTCAACTCGTCGCTCACCTCCACTCCTAACTCCCGGAAAGCCTCCGTACAACGCGTTTTGTCAAGATGGATGAGCACTCCGCCCCAGTCGAAGATAATGTTTTTAATCATAATCTACAAAATTAGTGCAAGGTGAGTGAAATGCCAAATTAATTTGCGTTTTCTCTCTGTTTACACTAATTTTGTACCGAATTAGCAGACATATACATATGCAAGACATCAGAAACATTGCCATTATTGCGCACGTTGACCATGGTAAGACGACCTTGGTAGACAAGATGATGCTCGCCGGAAACCTGTTTCGTGAGAACCAGAACGGTGGGGAGTTGGTACTCGATAACAATGACTTAGAGCGCGAGCGAGGAATAACCATCCTCTCGAAGAACGTATCTATCGATTATAAAGGAACCAAGATCAATGTCATCGATACTCCGGGCCACTCGGACTTTGGTGGTGAG
>JAEIGA010009708.1_pt1 | contig 14578 bp, 12 predicted proteins | sample 9270691 | NCBI WGS metagenome assembly JAEIGA01 (sample SAMN17057246, study PRJNA624740) | gut metagenome | biome: biome; isolation source: fecal sample | host: Bos grunniens | place: China: Xizang | collected 2019 | reverse complement strand
TGTTTGAATCGGTTGTCACGAATACGATCTATTACGGCATTGCATTCATCCTTTACGCAACGAACGTGTGGACTCCTACCCTTACCGGTATTGCTTTGTTGTTCGGTATCGGAAACGCCTTTGACAGCATCGTATCCTTGGTGGCATTTGCTTTTCTTTTGAAAAAAGAAAAAATCAATATTTTAAGCGTTGAATAAAGAAAAATCCCCGAACAGCATCGTACCCTGGTGCCATTCGGGGACTTTTCTTGTTTTTTCAAAGCATCCAAAAGCCTTTTGACAGATGATAGGTTGACACGGCGTATCAATCGTGGTATAATATACAGAGGTACATTGCACTTCATACTTTTAGGATTTTGAAGAGGAAGGGATTGTGTTATGCTGAATTGTGACGTAAAGGCCTACGGTGCCGTGGGAGACGGGGTGACCAAGGACACGGTGGCGGTACAAGCCGCTATTGATGATTGTTCCGCTCACGGTGGTGGACGGGTCACACTGGCTGAGGGGCGTTTTTTGTGCGGACGAATTGATCTGAAAAACGGTGTGGAGCTGCATTTGGAACGGGATGCGGTATTGCTCGGTTCTACCGATGTCAACGATTTTCCGGAGGTTGTGACCGATTTTTGGAAAACCGAATACGCGCCGCGATTTAACAAAAGATGCTTTATTTACGCGGAAAACTGTGAAGACATTGCCATTACGGGTCGAGGCGCCATCGACTGTCAGGGCCATGCCTACGTGGAGCCTATGACCGAGGAGGAGATCGCCGCGCGTCCAACCATGTCGTATACGCGCAAGCCCTTTCCCCTGCCCGAGGGAAGCGAGCCGCTCGGGGAGGTTATGATGGTTGGTGCTTATCCCCATCCCTTGGATCCCCGCTCCACCAGTCTTGCTCCTGCCCGTGTGGTGATGATGATGGGGTGTACCAATCTTTTGGTAGAGGACGTGACAATGCGTAACCAGCCTGCAGGCTGGAGCTATTGGATCTGCGGTTGCTCCAACGTGCATTTCCACCGAGCGCAGATTCTTGCCGCCGTGGATATGCCAAACAATGACGGAATTCACATCAATTGCTGTCGCAACGTGACGGTCTCTGATTGCAACATTACCTGTGGAGACGACTGTATTGCCGTTCGTGCCTATTCGGCCCCTCTGGGCAAAAACACGGTCTGCGAAAAGGTTGCCGTCACCAATTGCAATCTGACAAGCCATACCTGTGCGGTTCGCGTCGGATGGATCAACGACGGTGTGATGAGGGACTGCACCTTCTCCAATCTCAATATTACCGAGTCCAGAACGGGACTTTGCATGTATCTGCCCTCCAATCCCGCCAAGGCGCGGATGAGCGACCAGGGCTTTGAGGCGACGCTGATTGAAAATATCAGCTTTTCCAATATCACCATTGACCGTAATTACCAGCATCCTATCCGGATCCAGATCGAAGAGAACAACCTTTGTACCGCCATCCGGAATATTTATTTCAGCGGTATTCATGCGTTTTCCGCTTGGATGCCCAGGGTGAGCGGACGGGCGGACTGCCACGTGCAGAACGTATCCTTTAACGATTGCCATTTCTCACACTTGCGCTATGAGGACATTCCCACAAAGTTTGCAGCCCGTATGCACGAGCAAGAGCTTCCCCTGGAGGCACCTGTATTCCGCTACGTGGATCAGCTTCATATGAATGCTACCTTCTTTTCGGTTCAATAAGACCGATTTTTAAAAATCAGACAAGTGCCGGGGGAGGGGATCTTTATCCCCGAAAAACAGCAATGGATTTTAAAAACGGAATGAAATTTTTATTTATTGGAAACAGCGCAACCTACGTTCACCAGATTCCGCAGACACTTCAGCGTCTGGCAAAGGAATGCGGATTTTCGTTTGAGGTGGAGCAGATCACCCCGGGTGGCTGCGAGCTTGCTAAGCACGCGGATACATCCATTGAGCATGGCAAGCGTGTGTTTGCTGAGATCGCAAAGGGGTATGACGTAGTGTTTCTCCAGGAAAACGGCAGCTGTATGTCGAGTGATGAAAAGCGTGCGGCCTGCTTTGATGCGAGCCGCAGACTCATCACGGCAATACGCGAGAGTGGGGCGGAGCCGTATATTTACGTTCGCCCGCCGTGCTTTAAGGAGTATTACGGATATCAGACCCTGGAGCAGTGCGAGCGCTTTGACGAAATATTCGGCGCGATAGCCCGGGAAAATGGCGGCGTAAAATGCATATACGTCAATCGCGCTTTTGCCTACGTAAAAAAGAATTTGAGCTATGATCTGTGGGGAGACGACAGGGCTCACACCAGCCTTTATGGGGCCTATCTGATCGTTTGTACCTTCTTTGCAACGCTGTTTGGAATTTCGGCTACCCGTCTGGTATCCGATACCATAGACGCGTCGGATGCCCGTATTCTTGCCGAGGTAGCGGACAAGGTTGTTTTTGAGGGGGAGAGAGGATCCCCATCTCGGCTGTATTCGGATCTTGAAAGACTTCAGGAATTGGAGATCCTGTTATCACCCTGAGGGCTGTTCAATATTCAAGTCAAAGCAAATCAACTATGACCTGGGATCAAAAAAACAATACAATAGACTCGTATGGAAGGAGAAAAAATGTTTGGTGAGATTGGAACGACGGTAGGGCAGCTTTTGAGCCTTGTGGCGGTTGCGACGGGATTTGTTTCCTATCAGATGAAAACGGCAAAGGGGATCCTATTCTTTCAGATCGTCACAGCCCTTGTGTTCTCGGCTCATTATCTTTTGATCGGTGCTATGACGGCTGCGGCACTGAATTTTATTGCGGCGATCAAAAGTGTTTTCTACTATGCGCGTAACAAGCGAGGGGGCAAGGGGCTGTTTGTTCCCATCTTCTTTACCTCACTGTCATTCCTCACCAGCCTCTTGACCTGGGATGGTTGGTATTCCATCTTTATTACGGCAGGATTGCTGGTCAATGCCGTCGGGCTCTCTCTTTCTAACCCGCAAACCATTCGCAAGCTGACCCTGATCAAATCGCCTCTTTGTCTGATCTACAATCTTTTGGTTGGGTCGATTGGCGGAACGATCTACGAGGGTGCATCCCTTTTTTCCGCCATCCTGGGAATCGCAAAGAACCGCAAGGAAAAGGCGCAGAAAGTTTTTACAGAATAAAGGCCAGAGGTGGACAATCCGTTTGGATTGCCCGCCTCTTGTTTGTTACTCCTATGTTTTTTGGGTAGCGAAGGGGCGTCAAGTTTGTCAAAAGCCTTGACAATCCTTTTTCAAACTGATATAATTTTTATAAGGCAAAAAATATTTTTTGCCTGCAAAAGAACGAATGTTGAACAGCAAAGTAATTCCAAAAGCTAAGCAAAGCGCAAGAGGATGAACGTATGAAGCTTACCGAATTTTTAAGCAGGGATCGCCTGTCTCTTTCCTTTGAGGTCTTTCCTCCCAAAACAGATACCGCCTTTGAGAGTGTCAAGCACGCTACCGAAGAGATCGCCAAGCTGCGCCCCTCCTTTATGAGCGTGACCTATGGTGCGGGCGGTGGAACCAGCCAATACACCCTTGACATTGCCAAAAACATCAAGGCCAACTATGGGGTTCCCACCTTGGCGCATCTGACCTGCGTCTCCTCTACCAGAGAGACGGTATGTCAGCGTATTGAGGACATCAAGGCGGCGGGGATCCAAAACGTGATGGCTCTGCGGGGAGATATTCCGCGAGAGCTTCAGGATGCGGACCGCAACAAATGGGATTACCGTCACGCCGTGGAGCTGGTTCGGGAGCTGAAGGCATCGGGTGCAGACTTTTGCATTGGAGGTGCCTGTTATCCCGAGATCCATCCCGAAAGCGCAAATCAAAGGGAGGATATTGCGTATCTGAAGGAAAAGGTAGACGCGGGCTGCGATTTTTTGACCACGCAGATGTTTTTTGATAATAATCTGCTCTATAATTTCCTCTATAAGATCCGTGAGGCGGGAATTACCGTCCCCGTGATCCCGGGTATTATGCCTATTACCAACGGCAATCAGGTTGCGCGTGCCGTGGGACTGTCCGGATCCTTTATGCCCCAGCGCTTTAAGGCGTTGGTGGATAAGTTCGGCACAAATCCGGACGCCATGAAGCAGGCGGGGATCGCCTATGCCACCGATCAAATCATTGATCTTTTTGCCAACGGCATCTCCCACGTACACGTCTATTCCATGAACAAGCCCGACGTAGCAGAAGCTATTCTCGGCAATCTATCACATATTCTGGGGTGAATATGGAGTACGCTGTCTATACAAAGACTCTGCCGGCTTCGCCTCTGTGTAAAAGAGAGATCCTGCGTTACGCGGGGATGAGGGCAGAGCCCTCTGCCGAGTTGTCGGTCCTCCTTGAGGAGTGCCTTGCGGAGGTAGCGGATAAGCTTGTCTATCGACTTTGCTACGGGGAGCTTCCCCTGACGTGTGCTGATGACGGAGCGTTGGATCTGGGCTTTTGCAAAATCGGGTCCGAGAGTCTGCAAAAGAATCTTGCGGGGTGTCACAGCATCGTTCTTTTTGCTGCCACGGTGGGGCTGGAGATCGACCGTCTCATCGCGCGGTATTCCACCCTTTCACCCACCAAGGCGCTGCTTTTTCAGGCCATTGGTACCGAGCGCATTGAGAGTCTTTGCGATGCCTTTGAGAAGGAGCTGCGAGAGGAAAAAGCAAAGCAAGGGCAAATGATCCGTCCGCGCTTCAGTCCGGGCTACGGGGATCTTTCCATCGAGACCCAACGAGAGCTCTTTGCGGCGCTGGACTGTCCTCGCAGGATCGGTCTTGCCCTGAACCAAAGTCTTTTGATGTCGCCGTCAAAATCGGTTACGGCGATCATAGGAGTAGGGAGATAATATGAACATTACCGAATATATCAAGGAACATCTTTTATATCTGGATGGGGGAATGGGAACCCTTTTGCAAGGTCAAGGACTTTTGCCCGGGGAGCTTCCCGAGCGTTGGAACCTGACTCATCCTGAGGTGATCACGGCCATTCACCGCGCCTACTATGATGCGGGGAGCAACGTGGTCAACACCAATACCTTTGGGGCGAATTCTCTCAAGCTTTCTCCCGAAGAGCTGGAGGACGTGATCCGTTCTGCCATTGCAAACGCCCGCCGTGCCGCAGCCGAGAGCCGGGGCACACAGCCCAAGTGGGTGGCCCTGGACGTTGGCCCCACGGGACGGATGCTCAAGCCCTACGGCGATTTTGATTTTGAAGAGGCTGTCTCGGTCTTTGCGACAACGGTCAGACTTGGCGTCAAGCACGGAGCCGATCTGATCCTGATCGAGACGATGAACGACAGCTACGAGACCAAGGCCGCGCTTTTGGCGGCAAAAGAGAACAGCGATCTGCCCGTGTTTGTTTCCAACGCCTATGGGGAGGACGGAAAGCTGATGACGGGAGCCGATCCCGCCGCTATGGTAGCCATGCTGGAGGGGATGGGTGCCGATGCCATTGGCGTCAACTGCTCGTTGGGACCCAAGGCTCTTGCGAGTGTGGTGGAGGCCTATCTGCGCTGCTCCTCCATTCCCGTGCTGCTCAAGCCCAATGCGGGGCTGCCTCGGGCGATGGAGGGAAAAACCGTCTACGACGTGACTCCCGAGGAGTTTGCCGCCGACGTTGCCGCTTTGATCAAAAAGGGCGTTCGGATCGCCGGAGGCTGCTGCGGCACCACACCCGAGTATCTTTCGACTCTGGTCAAGGCCTCAAGGGAGATCGCTCCCGTGCCTATTGAGCCCAAAAATTTGACCACGGTGTCCTCCTACACCCACGCCGTGTGCTTTTCCGACGCGCCTATTCTCATTGGCGAGCGCATCAACCCCACGGGAAAGAAGCGCTTTCGCGAGGCCCTTCTTGCCAACGATATGGATTATCTCCTCAAGGAGGGCATTGCCCAGGAGGAAACCGGCGTGCAGATTTTGGACGTCAACGTGGGTGTTCCCGGCCTTGACGAGGTGGGAATGCTGACCCGTGCCGTCTGTGAGCTGCAGGCCATTCTGGATCTTCCCTTGCAGATCGATACCGCCAATCCCGTTGCTATGGAGGCGGCTTTGCGCCGCTACAACGGCAAGGCCCTGATCAATTCGGTCAACGGAAAGCGGGAGAGTATGGAAGCAGTTTTTCCCCTGGCCAAAAAATATGGCGGTCTTGTGGTCGCTCTGACCCTGGATGAGTCGGGGATCCCTCAAAGGGCCGAGGGGCGCCTGGCCATTGCCCGCAGGATCCTGACGTGCGCCAAGAAATACGGTCTTGACAAAAAAGATCTGCTTTTTGATCCTCTTGCCCTGACGGTCAGCGCCGACGGGAATGCCGCGAGAGAGACGTTGCGAGCCGTGGGACTGATCCGAGAGGAGCTGGGATGTCATACGTCCCTGGGGGTTTCCAACGTTTCCTTCGGTCTGCCCGCAAGGGACGCCATCAACGGAACCTTCTTTGCTCTGGCTTTGGGACAGGGGCTTTCCGCCGCCATAATGAACCCTTATTCCGCCGAGATGATGAAGACCTACTATGCCTACAGAGCTCTTTCGGGGCTTGACAAAAACTGTCAGGGGTATATGGATTTTGCAAGCACGCTTCCCCAAAGCGCGCCTGCTGCGGCTCCCGTCGCGGCAGAAATGAGCGGGAAGGGTGAGGACAATCTCTCGCCTCTTCAACATGCTGTTGTCAAGGGACTCAAGGAGCAATCTGCCCGTCTGGCGGGAGAGCTTTTGGATCGGGGAGCCGAGCCTCTTGAGATCGTGCGGGAGGAGATCATTCCCGCTCTGAATCTGGTCGGCCAGGGTTTTGAAAGCAAGCGGGTCTATCTGCCCCAGCTTTTGATGAGCGCTGAGGCGGCAAAATCCGCCTTTGAGGTGATCAAGGGGAGATTTGCGGGTAAGCAGACCACCGACAAGTGTACCTTTGTCATTGCCACCGTCAAGGGGGACATTCACGATATTGGAAAGAACATTGTCAAGCTGATCCTGGAGAACTACGGCTTTTGTGTCATCGATCTGGGACGCGACGTGCCTGCGGAGGTGATTGCCGAGGAGGCGATTCGCACCCACGCGCCCATTGTTGGCCTGAGCGCTCTGATGACCACCACCGTGCCCGCCATGGAGGAGACCATTGCTCTGCTGCGGCAAAAGGCACCCTGGTGCAAGATCATTGTGGGTGGAGCGGTGCTCAACCGGGACTATGCCAATGCCATTGGCGCCGATCAGTACGCCAAGGATGCCATGGATGCCGTACGCTACGCCCAAAGGATCGATGAGGATTTGAAGAGGTCTCACGATTAATCAAAAAATGCAGCGTTCACGCTTAGCATGAACGCTGCTTTTTGTTATGTTTCCCTTTGCATAGGAGGCCTCAGCCCTGGTGGTAGCGCTTGCGGAATTGGGTGGGAGTTACCCCAACGCGCTGACGGAAGGTGCGGCTAAAGTTGCTCTCATCTCCAAAGCCACACAGATCCACGATCTCACGGATGCTCCGATTCCCCTGCGCCAGCTCACGCTTGGCCTCGGACAGCCTGCAGGCCTGGAGATATTCCATGGGGGCATATCCTGTGATCTGCTTGAACTGATGGGAAAGATGGGAGGGACTGACGTGATAATCCCGCGCCAGCTCGGCAAGCGTTATGGGGGTTTGGAATTGCTGCTCCAGCCTTCTTTGGATCTCCTCGGTCAAGGAGATCCCCCGAGTGTTTTCGGTAGCAAAGAGATGTGGCAGATGACGGTAGAGCAGAATGGTAATTCGTTCCAGCTCCAGACCCAGCATTTCCTCGTAAAAGGGAGGCTTTTCTCGGTGCTCCTTTACCATGCGAGCAAAGACCCTCTCCAGCTCCTCCTCCGCTCCCACCGGGTGCAGGATGTGACAAAAGCTTTTGGCACGGGCGATCACAGAGGAGAGCCGAGATGCGCCTGACGAGCCCTCGGGGGATAGACTCAAGGTATATCGCTTATATTCCTTACTCAGGGGTTGGATGGCGTGCTCTGCCAATCGGTTGAGGATCAAAAGGGCACCGCCCTCGGCAATCTGCTCATTTTCTCCCACGCGAAGCAGGATTCTGCCTGAGGCCACGTAGAGGATCTGATGGCAATCGTGATAGTGATTGCTCAGCCCCATGGGCTCCTTGGAATAGTTGACCGACAAAATCTGCATGGAACTCTCCCTTCTTGCTTAATTTACATACCAATTATAGCATAGATTTTGAAAAAAAGCAAGATTTACATATAAAATAGCAATTTCAGCATTGCATTTTCAGAAATAATCCTGTAAAATAGAACTATAAGATACCATAAGGAAGGTAGATATCATGAACAGACGGGTTTATTCCGATCAAAAAGCCTTTTTAGAACAAAACCGAGAGCTTGGAACGGGTCTCCCCTATGCCGAGGACGTCTCGGTGCTGGGAAAGACACTTGCCATTGGCTCCCACGTTGCTCCTAACCGCCTTGCCTGTCAGGCGATGGAGGGCTGTGACGGAAAAAGGAACGGTGCTCCCGACGAGCTGACCCGGAGACGCTATCTGCGCCTTGCCAAGGGGGGCGCGGGAGTGATCTGGTTTGAGGCTACCGCCTGTTGTCACGAGGGGCGAGCCAATCCCCGTCAGCTCTATTTGACAAAGGAGAATGCCGACGAGTTTCGCACTCTTTTGGAGGAGATCCGCGCGGTCTCTATGGCAGAGAATGGCTACGCGCCTCTGATCATCATGCAAAATACCCATTCGGGTCGCTACAGCAAGCCCGAAGGTACCCCTGCTCCTCTGATCGCCTACAACAATCCTCTTTTTGAAAAGGACAAGCCTATTGAACCCTTCCGCATCCTTTCGGACGAGGCTTTGGATCGGGTAGGAGAGGCGCTGGTCAAGTCCTCCCGTCTTGCCGAGTCTGTTGGCTTTGACGGTGTGGATATCAAGTGCTGTCATCGCTATCTCAACTCCGAGCTGCTCTCCGCCTTTGAACGAGAGGGACGCTACGGAGGATCCTTTGAAAACCGCACGCGTCTGTTGCGGGAGAGCGTAGAGGGCTCTTTGGCTACCTGCGGAAAGGATTTTATCGTTACCACCCGTCTTAACGTCTACGATGGCTTCCCTTACCCTTATGGCTTTGGCGTAAAGCGTGACGGCAGCCTGGAGTTTGATCCCGAGGAGCCTATAAGGCTTCTTGAAGTGCTCCGAGACCTTGGTGTGGAGCTGGTCAACGTAACCATGGGTAACCCCTACGTTAACCCCCACGTCAACCGCCCCTTTGCCAAGGGGGGATATGAGGCAGAGGAGCATCCTCTGCAGGGAGTGTCTCGGATGCTCCTGGGGATTTCAGATCTCAAGCGGGCCGTTCCCGAGCTGAAGCTCCTTTCCTCGGGGCTTTCCTACCTGGGTACGGTCGCTCCCAACGTGGCAGCGGCGCTGATTGAGGAGGGGGGCTTTGATCTTGCGGGCTTTGGCAGGACCGTCTTTGCCTATCCCGATTTCGCAAGGGATATTCTCAAGGAGGGCAGAATGAATCCTTCCAATCTGTGCATCTGCTGCTCCAAGTGTACCGAGCTGATGCGCGGCGGCTCCACGCCCGGATGTGTGATCCGCGATCCCCTGTATCGGGATCTCTACCAGCAAAAAACGGCCGAGAAACAGGTCTGATACATAGCATTCCGTGGGAAAATGCCACGAACAAAGGAGAACAACATGAAAAAGATTGCAATTGTTACCGGTGTCTTGGGCGGGATCGGCCGAGCAAGCGCCCTGCAGCTTTGCCGCGTGGGGTATGCCGTAGTGGGCATGGACGTGGTGGATGCTGCGGATCTTTCGGATTTTTTGGAATATGATTTTACCTATGTCAAGGGGGATCTCTCCTCCTCTCAATCCAGAGAGGAGCTGATACGTATTGCCAAGGAGCAGGGAAGCCTCTCGGCTTTGATCAACGTGGCGGGGGTTGCACCCAAGGTGCGCCGTGACATTCTGGAAATGACCGAGGAGAGCTATGATTTTGTAATGGGCATCAATACCAAGGGAACTCTGTTTTTGACCCAAGCCTTTGCCAATGAGCTGGTCGCCCAGGGAAAGGGAGGATCCATCGTTAATATTTCCTCCTGCTCGGCCTACACCAGCTCTACAAGCCGTGGGGAGTACTGCATCTCCAAGGCGGGAGTCAGTATGATCACCAAGCTTTTTGCCGACCGTCTGGCATCGGAAGGAATCCTGGTCAACGAGATTTGCCCCGGTATCATTGCTACGGGAATGACCGCCGCGGTCAAGGAGAAATACGATCGCCTGATTGCCGACGGATTGGTTCCTTTGGGACGCTGGGGAATGCCCGAGGATATTGCCAAGGCGGTGGTGGCGCTTTGTGATGGAACCTTTGGCTATACCACGGGTCAGTCCTTGATTCTGGATGGAGGAATGCATATCAGAAAGCTATGAAAAACAGATATCATACCCTGATCATTGGTACGGGCTGTGCGGGCTACAACGCTGCCGACCGTCTGTACGATTTTGGCATCAAGGATATTGCCATTGTTACCGAGGGACGCTATATGGGCACTTCCCGCAACACGGGAAGTGACAAGCAGACCTACTACAAGCTCTCTCTTTGCGGCTCGGATGGAGACAGTGTCAGAGAGATGGCAGACACCCTCTATTCGGGAGGCGGTGTTATGGGAGAGCATGCGCTTTGCGAGGCGGCCTATTCGGCGCGCTGCTTTATGCGCCTGGTGGAGCTTGGCGTTCCCTTTCCCACCAACGAGTACGGGGAATACGCGGGCTATAAGACCGATCACGATCCCCGTACCCGTGCCACCTCCTGCGGCCCTCTGACCTCCAAATATATGACCGAGGCCCTGGAGCGCTCGGTACTTTCCAAGGGGATTGAGATCCTGGATTTTTACCGCGCGGTGAAGATTCTGACCGACGGTGAGGGCGTCACGGGCGTAGCCTGTGTCTCCACCGTGACGGGAGAGTGTCAAGTGATTGCCTGTCAAAATGTGATCCTGTGCACCGGTGGACCTGCCGGGATCTATCAGAATACCGTCTACCCAGAAAGCCAGCACGGAGCGATGGGACTTGCCGCAGAGGCGGGCGCCTCCTTCTCCAATCTGGAGGAGTGGCAGTACGGAATTGCCAGCACCAAATTCCGCTGGAACCTCTCGGGCACCTATCAGCAGGTGCTTCCTCGCTACATCAGCGTGGATAAGGAGGGTGTGGAGCGGGAATTCCTATACGACGCCCTGGGAGAAGAATCCCTGGGATTGATCTTTCTCAAGGGCTATCAATGGCCCTTTGATGTGCGCAAGCTGGAGGGCTCCTCCAAGGTGGATATTCTGGTTGCCGAGGAGATCAAGGGGGGCAATCGGGTCTACCTGGACTTTTGTCACAATCCTCGGGGGCTGGAGCAGGGCTTCTCGGTGCTGCCTACCGAGGCCTACTCCTATCTGGAGCGCTCGGGAGCCCTCTTTGGAACCCCCATTGAACGCCTTGCCAAAATGAATCTGGGTGCTATCGAGCTTTATTCCGATCACGGCATTGATCTCTACCAAGAGAACCTGGAGATCGCCGTCTGCGCTCAGCATTGCAATGGTGGCGTGGCCGTGGATGCCAACTGGCAGACCGAGATCCGGGGGCTTTACGTGGCCGGAGAGGCTGCGGGGACCTTTGGGGTCTACCGTCCCGGCGGAAGCGCCCTCAATTCCACTCAGGTGGGAAGCCTTCGTGCCGCTGAGCATATTGCCAAGCAGGAGCGACGGGAGCGTTCCGCGCCCACCTATGCGCTTCCCGTGTTTAAGCTTGGAAAAAACAACGTTGCCGATCTGCGGCGGGAGTTTCAAAATCAGATGAGCTGTGTTGCCGATTTTGACCGAAGCACCCATGGAATGCAGGCGCTTTTGGAGCGGGTAGAATCTCTTTGCGAGAGCTTCTTTGAGACCGTTCTTTTGGATGACGTTTCCCAAACGGCCGATGCGCTTCAGCTTTATGATATGCTTCTGACCCAACGTGCGGTGCTCTCGGCCATGCTCTGTTCTGCTCGCGAGATCGGAACCCACGGATCTGCCTTGGTAGACCGTCAGCCCGATCGGAGCGGTGGGGTCAAGCGTATGACCCGCACTCTGACCCAACATGGAAGATCTAAAACCGAACAGATCTCGCCTATGCCCGAGCCTGAGCTTTGGTTTGAGACTTTGCTTGCTAAAAAGAAGGAGGAGCTTGACCGTGCAAGAAAATAACTATCCCATAGGACTTGTGTCCATCTCTTTCAGACCCCATTCTCCCCGTGAGATCCTGGAGACCATGCAAAAGGCCGGACTCTCCTTCATTGAGTGGGGAGGCGACGTTCACGCCCCCTGTGACGATCTCCAAAGGCTGGAGGAATTGGTGGCTTTGCAAAAGGAATACGGCATAAAATGCTCCTCCTACGGTACCTATTTCCGCATTGGTATCAACGCCATTGAGGAGCTGGATGCCCATATTGCCGCTGCCCGTATGCTTGGATGCAATGTTCTGCGTCTGTGGTGCGGAAAAAAGAACTACGAGGATTTTACCAAGGAGGAAAAGGAATTCTTCCTTGATCGGGCGCGTCAGATCGCGGCTCTTGGAGAGCGGGAGAATGTGATCTTTTGTATGGAGTGTCATAACAAGACCTTTACTAACTGTCTGCAGGGAGCCCTGGAGCTGATGGAGGCTACCCATTCTCCTCATTTTCAAATGTATTGGCAGCCCAATCAGTACGTGGATTTTGATACCAATCTGCGTTATGCCAAGGCCATTGCGCCCTACACCAAGGTGCTTCACGTATTCAATTGGGAGGAAAAGAATCACTATCCCCTCAAGGATGCCGCAAAAGCCTGGCTTGCCTATCTTGCATGCTTTGACGGCTCCCAGTACTTGTTGCTGGAGCATATGCCCGACAATCTTTTGGAGAGCCTGGGAGAGGAATCCAAGGCTCTGAAGGCTATTCGCAAAACCTATTTTGAGAAGGGGAATCAGCAATGAGATCGATTCTGGTATGTGAAAAAGAAGAAAAGATCACCCAGGTCTATGAGGAGAGTCTTCTTCTTGATCTGCGGGAGCAAGCAGGGCTGGATCCTGTGATCTATTCCAAGGAAGATATTCTCGCCTCTCCCAAGGATTTCTCGGACGTGGACTATCTGTTTTCTACCTGGGGAATGCCGGTCTTTTCCGAGGAGGAGATTGGTGTCTGTCTGCCCAATTTAAAGGCTGTCTTTTACGCCGCGGGCACGGTGCAGCGCTTTGCCCGTCCTTTTTTGAAGCGGGGGATCGAAGTCTACAGCGCCTGGGCGGCCAATGCCGTTCCGGTTGCCGAATATACGGTGGCGCAGATCCTGCTTGCCAACAAGGGCTTTTATACCCAGACCCGTCTGATGGCGCAAAAGCGTCTGAAGGACGCCAATGCAAGAAAAAAGGTCTGCATTGGAAACTATGGGGAGAAGATCGGCCTGGTCGGCTGTGGAATGATCGGCTCCCTGGTTGCCAAAATGCTTGGGAGCTATCACTTGGAGGTTTTGGTGTTTGATCCCTTCCTGTCTCAAGAGCGGGCGAAGGAGCTGGGAGTGACCTCGGTCTCTCTGGAAGAGCTCTTTGCTTCTTGCCGTGTGGTCTCCAACCATCTTGCCAATCATGAGGCAACCAAGGGGATGCTGACCTACCGTCACTTCTCCTCAATGCCACAGCAGGCCACCTTCCTCAACACGGGACGCGGTGCGCAGGTGGTGGAGGCTGATCTTGTAAGAGCCCTTGAGGAGCGAGAGGACCTGACGGCCGTTTTGGACGTGACCGATCCCGAGCCCTGTCCCATCGATCATCCCTTTTATAGCCTTTCCAACTGCTTTTTGACTCCTCACATTGCGGGAAGCCTTGGAGATGAGACACACCGGATGGCGGAGTATATGAAGGCGGAATGGGAAGCGGTTGTATCGGGGAATCCGACCCACTATAGCGTCAGTGAAAAGATGCTGGAAACCATGGCATGAAAAGGAGAAGAGAATGAAGGAGATCTATATTGATCTGATGGAGCAGATCCTTAGCGCCTACACAAAGGAGCACATCCTCCGTTATTTTGACGAGGTCAAGCGGGATGGGATCACCGAGCACGGCTTTCCACGTCTGACGGCCAACATCGGTATTCTCATTTCCCATGGCAGACGGAAGGATCTCCTGCCATTGTTTGTGGAGATGATGAGCTTCTGCTGCAAAATGTTTCTGCGCCCCTACGTTAAGGCGGCAAACGAGTTCTCTGTTCGGGAGATTATTGGCTGTATCCTGGAGGTGGAGCGCGCGGAGCTTGTTTCCGCGGACGTGCTCCGTGGATGGAAGGCGGATCTTGCCGCCATCGTTCCCAAGGAATGCTACAACAAATATGAAAGATCCCTTGCAGGTCAAACGCGCAACTGGGCTATCTTTATGACGCTGAGCGAGCTGTTTCGTCAAAACCTTGGACTGTGTGACGCAAGAGAATTTATGGACGTGCATCTTTCCCATCAGTTCCAATGGCTGGACGAGAACGGAATGTATATGGATCATGAGGCATGCGACGTTCATCAGCCTATGACCTACGATCTGGTATCAAGAGGTCTGTTTGCACTCCTTTTACA
>JAEIGA010009707.1_pt1 | contig 14579 bp, 16 predicted proteins | sample 9270691 | NCBI WGS metagenome assembly JAEIGA01 (sample SAMN17057246, study PRJNA624740) | gut metagenome | biome: biome; isolation source: fecal sample | host: Bos grunniens | place: China: Xizang | collected 2019 | reverse complement strand
CATATATTGGGGTGATGGAAACCAGACCTCACTCTCGACCTCGTCAGGAAGTTATATGTATTGGGATAATCAGCCATCTCATACAGTTGTAACAAAGAGCGAGGGTGCGACATCCGTAGAATTTCCTTCACTCAAGGGTGTGACTGAAATCAATTTCTCTAACTTCTAAACCGGACGATTATGAAAAAGATATTGTTTATTCCATTGTTGTTCATTGCTTTGTGCCTTTCGGCTGCTCCGGTGGGAGAGAAGAAAGCAAGAGAAATAGCTGAGTCATTCTTTACATCAGCAGGAACGCGCTCAGTAGCGGCCGTACTGGAGCTGGAGTATGTTGAGAGCATTTCAGGCAAAGATCATATCTATGTATATAATCGTCAGGGAGGCGGTTTTGCTGTGATTGCAGGAGATGACAGATTCTCGCCTGTCATTGCGTTTTCACATGTGAACAGCTATGATTCCGAGAATATGCCTGTTGCTGCAAAGAATCTTCTTCAGTGTTGGGCAAGACAGATTGAGGCAGGTAAGGTTCCGACACAGGTCAACTCAACTTCCGAGTCTGAAGGAAATGTCATTGTGAAATATGATACTCCTTCATGGGGACAGGGTGATCCTTACAATCTTGAATGTCCTATAGTAGGAGGCAGCAGGAGTATCACCGGCTGTGTCGCTACAGCAATGTCTATAGTCGCTTATCATAACAAATGGCCGTTGTCCGGAGAGGGTGTCACCCCGGGATACTCATACAACTATAACGGATATTCAGTGTCAGTGCCATCAAATGCTTTGGGACGCACTTACGACTACGACAAGATGCTCATGAGCTATACGGGCTATGAGACAAGTGCACAGAGGAATGCAGTTGCAGCTCTTATGAAGGATATGGGAACTGCTATCAAGATGTCATATTCTCCTTCTGCATCAGGTGCTTTCAGTGAAGACATACCGCTTGCAATGAGTACATATTTCCGTTACTCAAAGTCAGCTTCTGTTGCAAAGGCAGAAGGATATGATGAAAGAGAATGGATTGAGGCCATCCAGCAGAATCTCAAGAAATGCGGACCGACCATAATAAGCGGACAAAGTGCAGAAGGCGGACATGCCTTCATCTTCGACGGATGCACTGACCGAGGTTATTTCAGTGTGAATTTCGGCTGGGATGGATATTCCAACGGCTATTATATGTTGCCGTCCATCGAATACAATATGTATCAGGATGCAATTTTCGGACTGGTGCCTGACAGGGACGGAACCAGCACATACGAGGACAATCTCAGCTTTATCCCTCTCTACGATAACAACAATAATCCTGTATATTACGGTATAGTGACCAGTGAATCACAGTTTCTTCCTGGTACAAGGTGTTATTGCAACATCGGAGCAATTCAGAATTTCGGTCCTCTGAAATTCAAAGGTGTGTGGAAAGTGTCCATCTGTGATGAGGCCGGCAACATAAGAGAGGATCTGACAGGTGAAATCGGCCTTGAATTCGATCCAAACTACTACACATACACTTCAAAATACATTACTATACCACAGGAGCTCAAGGACGGTGACAGGATCCGTGTGGTTTACAAGGGACAGAATTCTAAGGATTGGAAATGGGTCCGCCGAGCAGGTAACGGTATCATTGATGAGATCATTCTCCGTGCAAATGCAGAAGAAATCGCTGAGGCTCTCGGACTCAAGTATGACAAGTCTGCCAATACGATCACCCTCAGATCTCAGATTCCTGTTCAATACAGTTTCTCTGATTACAACTCCAACGAGATAGCTTCCGGAAATGTGCCGAGATCTGTTGATACGTCATTCGATGTTTCCGGATGTGCGTCAGGAGTATACGTGCTGAAAGTCACTTCGGGCTCATCATCTTACAGTGTTGCAATCACACTTTGATAAATGGAGCTTGTGCGACTTTTGCCCGAAACTCGCACAAGCGGTGCCCAAAACCTTGTGTTTTGATATGTTTTCAGGAGTGCTTGTGAGAGTTTGATTAGTTTCTCTCACAAGCACTCCTGGTATTATTTACGATAGTCACATCAAGTGCTGATTCGATAAGGTCGAGAATCAGATCCAGGTCGTCTGTGTGGAATTCTCCGTTCAGCCTCTTTGAAAGATCTGTTGCTGCGAATGAAACATTGTAATGTCTTGAGAGACATTCGAGAACTTCTTTGAGAGGAGTGTCTTCAAAAATGAATGAACCTCGTTTCCATGCGATGGCATTTATGTCAGATGTCTGGTTTATGACAGGCATTTCATGGCCTTCCGAGAGCGTTGCATCCATACCATCTGTCAGGATGACTCCTTCTGCTGACTTGTCTTTTGCGAAAAGCACCTTGCCTTCGGTAACATAGACTTCTTTCATTGTCTTCTTTGATGCGTCAAGCATGAACTCGGTTCCAAGTACCCTGACAAATGCTCCGTCTGCAATAACCTCGAAAGGTCTGCTTTCATCTCGAGAAACGTCAAAGTAGATCTTGCCTTCCATCTTCATTTCTCTGCTGTCCTTCATCCTATAGCTCAAGGTTGAGTGAGGGGAGAGGGTAACGACGCTGTTGTCCGGAAGAACGAATTCCTGCTGGATTGCATCAGCATGAATATGGGTCCAGCTGCGGGATTCGTTGAGGCTATATAGGATGACTCCAAGGAGAACTGCTGCTGCGGTCGGAATCAGGTAGAATATTTTCTTGAATTGTTTGCGTGGTAAAGAACCGGTATTATGTGCAGCCTTGAAGCGTTCGATTGCCTTCTGAGTGTCGAATGCTCCCTTCTTGTAGTGCTTAAGCACAAAGTCAAGATGTCTGTCTTCTGTATGTGACATAATTCTTTAGATCATGTTTCGTCATTTAGACGGTGACGTTCCGAAAAAGTACTACCTGAATCAGAAAAAACTGATGATAAATGAATAAATTTTCCTGGCTCCGTTCTTGAGCGTGTTAAGTGCCTTGCTTATCTGATTTCTGACAGTGTTGACTGACAGACCAAGTTCTTCTGCAATCTCTTCATATTTCAGTCCGTCTCTCTTGCTCATAAGAAAGACCTCTCGGCATTTTTCCGGGAGTGAATCGATTGCCGTCCACAGGTTGGCTTCTATCCTTGACCTTTCCTGTGCATCGTCATCATCTATGATTCCATATGTGTCATATGGGTTGAGGGATTCCGTCTGCATGCCTTTCTTTCTGAGACTGTCAAGGCATCTGTTGCGGACACTCAAATAGAGATAGGCACGTCTGTTTGCTATTGGAAATCCTTGCTCGAGTTTTTCCCAGAGTGTGGTGAAGCACTCCTGGACTATATCTTCTGCTGAATCCGTGTCGTGCAGATAGTGAAGGGCATACAAACAAAGAGGCCTGTAATTATATCTGTACAGGTCCTCGATATTGATATTCTGTGTTGTTGACATTAAATCCCTTCTGCTGTTTGCTTCGCAAATATAGTCATTTTATGAAGACTTCGGCAAATCAACTTTCATGATACGATTTTTGGTGTGCTGCAATGATTCGGGTACGGTTTGTGGTATGTCGCTGTGCGTTGTCCTGTTGGATGATGAATACGAACATTAACTTTTAGATTCGGAAATTATGAATACAGGTAATTCATTTCTATGCTTTATGGCAGGTGCAATGGCCGGAGCTGTGGCTGCGGTTCTGCTTGCTCCGGATTCGGGTGAGAATACCCGTGCAAAGATCAGAAAAGGTGCGGCAGGCATCGCCGGAAAAGCTAAAAGCAGGATTGCTGAGGGTCTTGAAATAATTGAAAATGCTCTGGAGGAAGAGTGATGGAAGGAACTCGCAGTCCATTGAACAGTCTGTCTTCGGCAATAGGTGAGTACCTGAGTCTGAGGACAGACGATTTTAAGAAAAATGTCGTTACAGGACTTTCTATCGGATTCAGCAGAGTGCTTTCCATCCTTGTGATGGTTATGCTGCTGATTGTTGTTCTCGCTGTATTTGCCCTGGCTTTTATCATTCTTCTTGGTGAGGCGATCGGAAGCCTGAGCGGGGCGGCCTTTATAGTCGGAGGTGTCTATCTGATTGCATTGGCTGTCCTGTTTCTCCTGAGGAAACGCCTGTTTCTGAATATGTTCACCAATCTCTTTACCGGAATCATCGACTCCGGTACCTCCTCGGACAAGTGGAAAACCATGGCACTTGTTGCAGTCCGTTATCTTCGTGGCCTTACAGGAGAGTAGTCGTGTGGACTGATTTCACGAGTGATTTCCCGTGGATGGACTGATTTTGCAGGGAAAATATATATGACGGCCATTATCAGAATCATGGCTACTCAGCCATGAACTTCTCCTGCTTGACGTACTGGATGCTTTCTTCGACGAACTTATAACCTGCTGTTCCCGGTTTGCCCAGCCTGAGGTAGCGCTCGTAATATTCGAGAGCTTTCTTGTAGTTCTTTAGCCTTTCGTAGCAATAGCCGATTGATGAAATTGCGGAGATGTTCTTTGGATTGTACTTGAAGCTGAGTTCATAGTACTTTATGGCCTCTTCGTACATCTCTACCTTGTGACGTGCCATGCCCATGCTGCCGTATATGCTGTGCATCATCTGTGGCGAAGGCTCCAGCATTTCCATGGCCTTGGCGTATAGTCTCTCTGCCTCTGGGTTCAGGACGGGCTTTCCATTGCTGTCAAAGGCAGGTGTATAACTCTTGGCATGCGCCAGCTGATAGACTAGAGTGACGTCAGATGAGTCTATCTGATAGGCCTTCTCCAGTTCCGGGATTGCGCAAGTCCAGTTGTTCATCATATAATAGTTCAGACCGAGATAATAGTGGACTGAATATGAGTCGTCACCAAGTTTGAGCTGATGCTCGAAGGCTTGGATGGATTGGTGATATAGATCCTTAAGATAGAGGGCAAGTCCATAGATCGGGAGCATCGTCATGTTGTCAGGATCCTCTTTGAGATATTCCCGGCTCATGTCTATGACAGTGTCGTATTTCTTGTCGGAAAGTAGAATGTCAGCCTTCTTGCTTAGTGTCGTGACATGTTTTGGTTTCAGGCGGAGCACTTGATTGTAATATACCAGCGCGGAGTCCGCCTTTCCGAGGTTCTTGAACGCATCTCCTGTCATGGATATAATCTCCGGAATGCTGTCCTGTGCAAGAATTTCCCTGCACGCAGAGATGCTGCCGCCATATTGCTTTTCGCGGTATAATATGCGAGCCTGGCAAATCTTGAAATATGGGTTATGCGGCTGCATTTTCGAGAGCTGGACATATAACTGATATGCATCCATCGTGTTCCCGGCCAGCATGTGTGACTCTGCAAGATCTGCAATCAGTTCGATATTGTACTGATCCAGATGGAGCACGCTTGCCAATGCAGCTACAGCTTCCTGCCCGCGGTACAGTTTGCGCAGACATTGTGCCTTCTGACGTGCCAGAGCAATGGCTGCATTTCGGTTCGCGGCTATTACGCTACTGTCAGCCGATTGATGCATACCCTCAGCACTGCTCTCCAACTGGCCTGGCTCCGCGTTGAGACTGTCGATAATCTCCAGTGCAGCCTTATAATCGTATCTCGAAAGTGCATATTGCAACCTGTCCTGGCCATTGCTGACATCAGTCAGAATGGCCAGGAACAGACATATTACAAGTTTGCTGATCTTCATTGAGAATGTGTCAGTTATCCAAGTTTGAAGACAATAGGGAAGGTGAATGTTACAGGAACTGCTTTGCCATCTTCAGTCTTGCCAGGAGTCCATGCTGGAGACGCCTTCACTGCGCGCACAGCCTCCTCGTCAAGTGCTGGGCATACGCCTCGGAGAACAGTTACATCTGTAACTTCGCCGACATTGTTGATAGTGAACTGAAGTACAACTCTACCCTCGATCTTCTCGTCAATGCACTGCTGAGGGTACTTCACCTGACCATAAACCCATTTTGCAAATGCGTTTGCATCATTACCTTCGAATGTCGGCTTTTCGAAGACCTCTCCGTATGGAAGGCTCTCTCCGCTCGTCTTGCTGATATTCAGCTTTAACACTGACATGCTGCGGAGTTCATCTTTGAGAGCGTCAATAACTTCCTGAGGAGTATCCTCTGCATACTTCACTTCAACCGACATGTCCGATGCAGCTCCGCCTGCATTTTCAATCGCACTTGTCAAGTCTGCTGATGTGAAATCTTCAAGATCCACTTTTGTTGTGTTTGAGCTGATGTGAACGCTTACTCCTTTGTACACCATGTCACCTTTTCTCTGTGAGCAGCAGCACATTGCGCCGATAATCGCCGGGATACAGATTATGTATGCCAGGCGCATCCATCTGTTGGTTTTCTTCTTGTTGATCATAATAATGCGATTTTTGAGTTTTGAATGATAGAATCCGTTTGCCATTTGAAACTGTTTTGCGTCCACTGTCTTTTTGACAAGGAGCAGCTGATATTGGGCTGAACTGATGCCGGTCTTGAGAGTCAGCTCATCAGCCTGATACTCATGCAGCATCTTCAGTTCCATTCTCGCAATCCATACCAGAGGGTTGAACCAGTGCATTGTTGTTATTATGCTATGCAGCATCAGATCAATTGTGTGTCTGCACTTTATATGCATCCTTTCATGTGTGAAGATTGCAGGGCTTGACTCCAGATCCGAACGACTTATGACGATATATCTGCCCCAACTGAATGACGGCATGTCCATATCGACTCTTAAAACCTTTATGCCATCTATGCACTCCGCCTGATTCATGTGCAGAAGTTTGTATAGTCTGATATACGATGCGATATTCGATCCGAGGACAGTGATAAATCCCGTAAAATATATAGCGCTGACAATGATCAGCCATAGATTTATAGGTATCGGGGTAATGGTGATGCCATCGAGTGTGGTTGCATATGCCGGGCCGAGTGCTTCTTCGATAGCGTTCATTGGCATATTGACACCGTCAAATATTGACGGTGAAATCTCCACAGCAGGCAGGATGAAACACATGGCAGAAGCAGCCAGGAAAACTATGCGGTTGAATCTGAAGAATGTAGTATTCTTCATGAAGAGGATGAAGAATGCGTAGAACACAGAAAGGTAGACCGTGCTCTTTATTATGTATATGAGGAACTCCGTCATTTTCTTCTGTTTTCAATCTCTGCAATCAGCGCCTTGAGGTCGTCGAGATCCATTTTTTCTTCTTCCACGAACTGAGATACTACGCTTGCGTATGAGTTGTTGTAATATTGTCTGACCACGCTGCTGATGGTTTCTCCGCGATATTCTTTCTCGGAAACAGCGGGGGTGTAGAGGAAGGTGTTAGCCACCGGCTTTCTTACCACGAACCCTTTCTCCTCCAGAAATTTCACGAGGGTTGCCACTGTGTTATAATGTGGTTTAGGCTCTGGAATCCAGTTTACAAGGTCTCTGATGCACATTTGTCCGTGTTCCCAGAACAGTACCATCAGTTCTTCTTCCTTTGCTGTAAGTTTCTGCTTCATAATGTTTTTTAGCTAGTCTGCAGCAAAGTTAGCAATAAAAAGTAAAACTCCTAATAATTTTAGGAGTTTTACTTTTTATTTTAGGAGTTTTATTATTTGTTCTCGGAGATATCTGAAATTTATTTGATTCCGTACTTACGGAGAATCTTCATGATTTTTGGCGTGATGGAGTCTAGCATGCGGGTAAATCCGAGATCGGTAGGATGTGACCCGTCTGATGTCGCGATGTGGTCGTGACCCAGGAAATCGTCAGATGGAATGAAATAGATATGCTTGTCTGTCTTCATTCTCTCCTTTATTTCCTCCACAGCTGCAGCTTGTTTCACAGCCTCGAATTCCTCGCGCCATGTGTCGAAATTTCTGCTCTCACGACGCTCTGTCTGCATGAATATGAGTGGCGTTTCAGGATGTGCGGCGCGTATGATGTCTACGAATCTATCGAAGTTTTCGTGGATGATTTCTGCAGACGGGTTTGAGAATGCGTCGAATATAAATGCATCAGCTTCGATGTCGGCAAGGTACTTTGCATATTCCGGCTGCAGCTTTGACTTGCCGCTGAAACCGAGATTGAAGCAGTAGAACCCGTGATCACGACCGAAGCGTGCTCCATATGTCATACCCGGACGCGAAGCCGCAAGTCCGTGTGTCACGCTCGATCCCTTGATCACGATTCTGTATTTGAACGGATTCTCGATAGATTCGATGTATGAATCCTTGCTGATTCCGATTTGGAGAGAGTCAAGTCTGTCATAAAGAGGAAGGTAAAGCAGACACTCCTTTCTGCCTGGTGCCATGTCCTTGATGATTGTGCTCACATGGCGGTCGTATGACGGACCATTTTTCATTGATGGCCTGCCCACCCCGGCAAACACCCATTCGCCGTTCTTCTTTATATAGAGGTCCAGACCTTTCTGAGCTATGGCTGTCATGTTCTCAGCGGCATTCTTCGGTGAAGTCACCCATTTTGCCTTGATGAACGGACTGTCTGTAGCGAACAGCACTGCAAGTCCTGTCGAATGACATGCATATTCCTCAATAACCTCGTCATTGAACTTATATGCTGCAGTGTCAATCCTCGTAAAATCCTTTGAGGTCGGAATTGCCTTTCCGATCACATTAAGCTCTGCTGCATTGTAATAACGGACTTTCTGTCCGAACGCTGCAACGCACAGGCTCATAGCCAGAACTGTAGCTAAAATCTTTTTCATGATGCAAACTTAGTTTTAATCCTCAGCTGCGAGGCTGATAAATATCTTTCGATTGACAACACCAAGGATTACAGCTATGAGAAGCGCAATGCAGTAGAACCCGAATGGTAGGGTTTCCATTGTTGCCTCTATGGTTCCGATAAGTGCATTTGAAGCAGTCAGAACCAGAACAAATGTTCCCAAGAAGACTCCTGTTTTCTTGATGTTTGTGTACTTTTCGTGATGCAATCTGATTATTTCCATAGGTTTGCCTATAAATGACAAACCAGCATACGTGCCTATAAGGAGAGTGGCGATCCCTGCACCAACCAGCGACAGACCCTTCGGGGTATCAGTCCATAGCAGCAATAGGAAGAATGCCACAAAAATGAACACTATAATCGCAAGGGGAATGATAAACTTTTTCAATTGTATGATCAGAATTTGATTTCATTCAGAATCATTGTCGAGATCAATTTTCCGTTCTTGTCGTAAGTGATCTCTTTCACCAGGCCGATGCCATACGCATACCATGACTTGGTTTTCTCTACCTCCTTCATCAGGAATACCTTTGTGGTCATGGTCTCTTCCAAGATAAAGCAATCAAACGATCCGGCTTCAGTCTGAATTGTTTCTGTGCCGACAATTCTTCGATCCTTGCCAGATATCTTCATGCTTAAAAAGCTGTACTTGGCTCTGAATTCGTAATCCGGAAGTTTTCCGACTACAGGATAACGTGGTATGCCTCGTGCCTCGCCGGATAAATTTAAAATCTCGGATTTTGTCTTCTCGTAAACTTCCTTCTTTTTGTTTTCTGGGAGATCAGGATAGTTCTCTTTAATGGTGCTGAGAATAAGACTGTCTAATTCGTTGCCTTCAAATAGATTGTCTTCCACTCCAGCGCACAGGTCCGCCATGTACTCTCCATCCCTGAAACAATAGACGCCTAAACTCTTGATGGTATCTTTTGGAGTTTCTGAAGGCACTTCTTCAATACGCACTTTTATCCTTCCATTCACGCCATCTCCTTCAATAGATTCGATAGAATTGTAAACTGTTGCTACCTGTTTTCCGTTGCTGTTTGTTTCAATATACGACCATCTGGCAGTCATTGGGTTTGAAATAAGGTAGGTAGCTTCCTGGTCAGAAGTCTTGTCTTGCGCATCTGCTTCACAATAAAAACTCAAGCAGATGGTTGATACAAAAATTGCAAAGATTCGTCTCATAGTAAAATTTCAATTTATCCCTGCAAGTTAGGCAAAATTTCGCTGATGTGTAGTGTTCTGATTAATATTTGTTGTGTTATTTGAAATCAGGGTAGTACACAAAATGCCAAAATTGTGTACTACCCTGATTCGAGGACTGCTCTGTATTATTGACGCTTAGGATTCATCTTGATGACGATGCCGTGCGACTGTTCATATGGAACTTCTTCAGTAACCGATTCATATGAACCGTTAAGAGTGCCATCTATATCCGTACATTCAATAATATACATTGAAGGCAGTGCGTCTGAGGTACCTCCCATATCGAAAGAACCATCTGAGGCTGTGGATGTCGAGAAATCAAAAGGTTTATGATTCGAACTTTGATTTACTTCTCTGACTCTGACCTTTATGTCTTTGATCGGCTGGTCGGTTTCTGCATCCATAACACGGCCCTTTATGTCGAATGGTGTGTCATACGGGTCATATGGTACGCCATAGCATGCAGTCACAATAGTAGAACAGCCGAAAATCGCAAAAATGCGACTGAAATACTTAATGAAAAACTCTCTCATATTATTGCAGTTTTTTTAGATGACACATAATCAGTTTGCCATTTTCGTCCCGAAGGTGCATTCCGTTGCCCTGACAATATCGGAAATATTTACAATCGGCGCATTCTCCGGAATTCATCCAAGCTCGGTCGCGATATGGCTGGTAGCGGTTTTCCCAAACATCTATGAAATCATCCGTGTAGATGTTGCCTTGAGCCAGATCGCTACGGATACTTGCACAGGCAGAGATGGATCCGTCTATCATCACTGAACTGATGGACATACCTGCCTGGCAGGTAAACAGATGGTCACGGACCTGACCTTCATATTCGCCAAGGAATCCCTCACAACCATAGCTTGCCATAATCCGGCCTTCTTTTCTGGTCTGTCTGATGAATTCCATGAGACCGCGGAAACGTTCGTTGCTGAGCTGCAGTTCAGGATCCTGAGCAGCGCGTCCGACAGGGAAAACCGTGAACAGACGCCATGACTTCAATCCAAGTGAGATGAGATATTCCTTGAACTGCGTAAGCGACTCATAATTTCTGTTATTCACGCAGGTCACGACATCAAACTTGATTGTAGGCTCATTGGCCATAATGCGGATGGCCTCCGATGCATTCTTGAAACTGCCCTGTACTCCTCGCATCCACTCGTGCTCCTGTTGGAATCCATCAAGGCTGATAGTAGCCGAGCGCAGGCCGGCCCTCAGAAGTCCCTCGATCTTCTTCGGTGTCATCAGTAGTCCGTTGGATACCATTCCCCAAGGAAACTCCATATCGTAGATGGCTCGTCCGCACTGTTCGATGTCCTTTCTCATCAATGGCTCACCACCAGTGACAATGATCATTATCTTATGAGAATCATACTTCTCCTTGATTCTACGGAGTACCTTTGCAAAGTCATCAAACGGCATGTCAGGATGAAGAGAAGATACCTTGCAATCACTTCCGCAGTGGCGGCATTTCATATTGCACCTGAGCGTGCTTTCCCAGAAAAGCTGCCTGAGAGGATGCTTTTCTGCGCTGTCTTTAACCAGCTGACGCTGAAGCTCGAGAGCAATCTTTTGCTTGAAGGATAATCCTGACATAGTGTTATTTATGGCATTAGATTCAAAGGTGGATCTGCTGGCAAAATCAGCAACTTCCGGTAATATGACGATGAAAACAGGAAATAGTACTATCGGAATTTCATGAAATTTTCTCCGGGCAGCCTTGAATGTCTGTGAAACTGGTATTTATAATTTCCATCGTAAAGTGAGATATGCTCCTTCCGAAAGAACATGGTTATTTTACTGATTGATGTACGATATCAGCAGATCTATTTCGGCATCAGTGGTCGTCCAACCCGTCACGAAACGCACGACGCTCTCGGTTTCGCCTCGCGGTCCCCACATCTCGAAGCTTACATTTTCCTTCAGTTTGTCAACTACTTCGTTCGGCAGTCTGAAAAACTGCTGATTGGTAGGGGAGTCAACCTCTACACTATAGCCTGCTGCAACAAAGGCATTTTTCAGACGGACGGCCTTCTGGACTGCTCTGCGGGCTATTTCATAATACAAACCGTCAGTGAACAGCGTCTCGAACTGCACGCCCAGCAATCTGCCCTTGGCCATCAGGGCTCCATGCTGCTTGATAAGCGGCACAGGATGCTTCAGCAATTCAGGATTGGTGATCACGACTGCCTCTCCGAAGAGCGCTCCGACTTTTGTGCCTCCAATATAGAACACATCGCTTAGTCTTGCAATGTCAGAGAGTGTGACATCATTGCCCTCAGCAACAAGACCATATCCAAGACGGGCTCCGTCAATGAACAGAGGAATTCCTGCATCATGACATGCTTCGCTCAGATCCTCCAATTCTTTCAAGGAATATAAGGTTCCGTATTCGGTTGGGAAAGATATATACAGCATGCCTGGAGCAACCATATGCTCATATGTGTCATCGCTGTAGAAACTGCATATGAAGTTTCTGACATCTTCTGCCTTCACTTTGCCGCCATATGATGGTAAAGTGAGGATTTTATGTCCAGTAGCCTCAATTGCTCCTGACTCATGCACATTTATGTGCCCGCTTTCTGCGGCAAGAACTCCTTCATGACGTTCCAGCACGCCATCTATTACAGTGGAGTTTGTCTGAGTGCCTCCCACAAGAAAATACACTCTGGCATCCGGAGCAGAACAAGCCTGCTTTACAAGTTCCTTTGCTCTGAGTGTATAGTGGTCGCTACCATATCCTACAGTCTGCTCTGCATTTGTCTGCAGAAGTCTTTCCATCACTTCAGGATGGGCTCCTGCCATATAATCTGTGTCGAAGTATATCATGTTTCTGTGGTTTTCCATATCAGTGCAAATATCGCAAAAGTTTTCCGCTTTTATGATATCCGCCATTTCATTGATACAAAGTTAAATAAAAAAGCCCGGCAAACGCCAGACTTTCATCTTTCAGATTGCTGTTCGTCTCTAAGGGCTACCAATGTTATGGATATAATGTCGCATGATCAAAGTCTGTAACCTTTTCGCGATATATTACTCTTGAGTCATAATCACCTTCATTCCGACTATTGCCTTTTCATAACATCTAAGTGATTCGCAAATGTCTAAATCACTATTTAGAATCCGATTCCCAAATGAAGACCGAGACAGTTTAGGGCGATGGTCGGGCCGAGGAAGATGTGGAGATTTCTGTAGCACCTGACCCTGATGCCTGGCTGCCAGCCGCATAAAAATCTGACGTCGCCGACATTATCATCGATAACCTCCCACTGTTCACCGGTTTCGGTGTTCACGTGATATTTGCCATTCACCTTGTATACCCACGCGGCTCCCGCATAGATGTCGCTATAGACTGCAAAGGTCTTACGTGCACCCAGGTGCCAATATCTGCGGAAGCACAAGCCTGTTGACATAGTGTAGATGTCTCCCGGAGCATGATCGACATAGGTCTCACCCTGGCTCAGAAACAAGCCAAGCGTACGCTTTTCGTCGACTCTGATACCTTCGGTAAGCATAGGCCCACTGGTGACAAGACCAGTGTAGTACCTGGCTGTGAACTCCTGCTTCCAAGCCCTGACACCCTCTCTTGAGAAGGCCTGTTTCCACTCATTGGCCCACTTGCCGGCATCGTCGGCAAATGTTTGTGCAGACGCACTTGCGAAACCTATAAATAGCGTGGAGATTACTAACAATATGCGTTTCATTGTGGTAGCAATTTAGAAATTCATCTTTATGACGACAAAACCGGTATAAAGTGCTATGGGAATTTCAAGAATATCGGATTCTATTCTTGGCGGGAGGTCTACGGATTATGTTTTATAATCAGCCTGCGGACAAAGAATGCGATTGCTGCAATGACGATCGGCATTGTCGCAAGATGAACTATGGAAATTTCGGAGAGTACTCCCTTTGTGATTTGAAATGAAGAACTGCATATTGCAGCGCAGACAAGGGCATTCGCTATGGTGAATCCCCATCTCTTGACAGTGGTGACGTCATCAGACAACTTCCACCACATGTTATATTTCGGATTCTTTATGGCAGGGATAAGCACATAGATAGCACAAAGCAGCGCTGAATATCCAGCTCCGATCACTGCGATTTCTCTCGTGCGCTCTGTTGCAGAAAGGCCAAGATACATGAATATGAACCAGCCAATGATGACTAGAATGGGGCCGACTAACTTTTTCATAATTGCTATTTGTCTCCGGGTGTTCTCCTTAGCTCAGGAATTCAAATCTCTTATCCTTAGCTTCGAAATATTTAATCTGCCTAAAGGTACTATAAATTTCTTTAATAGGCTTGGCAATTTTGAGTATCAGATAGTATTAGTCTCTGCTGGTGGTATATGACGGTGTAAATCCAGGACGGAAGTTCATTGTACAGTAATCAACCTGTTCATTCTCTTTGGAAATTTCTGTTATGAATTTTCCGCTGAAAGAATTTTTCTTGTAAGGGTATGATGTACCGACACCCTCCCAAACCTTACGTAGTATCATGCCTTCAGATGTGGTTGATGCCACAGAAGTCATTCCATTCTTTGCTGTCTCGTTACATGATGCAACAACACGCCAGCATTTCAGCGAGTCTGATGGCATCAGTCTGATTTCGCTTGTGAGCCTATCCTCAATCGAGAATGTCCATGTGCTATCCTTCTGTGCTTCCTTGATGAGTGTAGGACCTTCTGGAAGATTGAATTGAT
>JAEIGA010009706.1_pt1 | contig 14579 bp, 10 predicted proteins | sample 9270691 | NCBI WGS metagenome assembly JAEIGA01 (sample SAMN17057246, study PRJNA624740) | gut metagenome | biome: biome; isolation source: fecal sample | host: Bos grunniens | place: China: Xizang | collected 2019 | reverse complement strand
TCAAAATGCATAAAATATTACACCCCACTAATTACTCATTACTCATTTAATTTTGTATCTTTGCACATTAAAGCGACTATACAATGAACGAAGATATTTTACAAGGATTAAACCCAGCACAGCGTGATGCTGTCACTAACTTCGAGGGGCCCTCGCTAATCATTGCGGGAGCAGGCTCTGGTAAGACACGTGTGCTCACAACACGTATAGCCTATATGCTTGCTAACGGCGTGAAGCCCAGCTCGATACTTGCTCTTACGTTTACCAACAAGGCGGCACGTGAGATGCGTGAGCGTATCGAGAATATGGTAGGCCCCGAGGCACGATTTATACGCATGGGCACATTTCACTCGGTCTTCTGCCGAATACTACGTGAGAATGCCGAGCGCATAGGCTTTCCGCAGAGCTTCACCATCTATGAGCCTAACGATGTTAAGAACCTTATCAAGAGCATTGTCAAGGATAAAAACCTATCGGACGAGAGATACAAGCCTCAGAATGTTGCAGCACGTATATCGATGGCTAAAAACTGCCTTATCACGCCTGGTGCCTACCTCGCCAATGCATCGCTCGTAGCTGAGGATCGTGAGGCCAAGATGCCCGAGATTGCCGACATCTACAACGAGTATTGCATACGCTGCAAGCGCAACGGAGCTATGGACTTCGACGACCTGCTGTTACAGACAAATATCTTGTTGCGTGATGCCCCCGAGGTGTTGGAGAAGTATCAGGATCAGTTCAAATATATCCTTGTGGACGAGTATCAGGATACCAACATGGCGCAGTATATCATCGTGCGTCGCTTGGCATTGAAGCACTCCAACGTATGTGTCGTGGGCGACGATGCGCAGAGTATTTACGCCTTTCGTGGTGCTAAGATCGAGAACATCTTGTCGTTTCAGCGTGACTACCCAACAACCAAGGTCTATAAACTCGAGCAGAACTACCGCTCGACACAAACCATCGTAGATGCTGCCAACTCGCTCATTGCGCACAACTCACGCCGCTTAGAGAAGCGCTGTTTCTCGGCTGCTGACGAGGGCGAGAAGATTAAGGTTGTGCGTGTGTTGGAGGATAGCTACGAGGCTGTTGAGGTGGCTATGGACATCAAGGACAGGGCACGTGATGGCGCTGAGTGGCGAGACTTCGCAATCCTCTATCGCACCAACAAGCAGCATGGTTTGTTCGAGGCAGCACTAACACGAAGAGGCATTCCTTATCGAGTGTATAAAGGTATGTCGCTTTTGGAGCATAAGGATGTGCGCAATTTGTTGGCATACATAAGCCTTATCATCAACCCTAATGATAATGAGGCATTTAAGCGTATTGTGAACTATCCAGCACGAGGCATTGGCGACACGACAATAGCCCGTATCGAGGATATCGCTCGTCAGAAGAATATGTCGATGTGGCATGCCGTAAGCGAGCTTATGCAGTCGCCAGTATTAGACCAGGTCGAGAAGGTTGTTGTGCGCAAGGTTGGTGACTTCATGCGCATGATATCGGAGCTTGCACAGCTGCGCACGACGATGGGTGTCTGCGACTTCGGTAAGGAGATCATGGCACACTCGGGAATATTGCACATGCTCGAGGCTGAGAAGAAGCCCGAGAACGATACGTCGAAAGATTATCTCGACCAGCTACTCTCGATGATGAGCTCGTATGAGGAGGAGTGTGCCAAGGATGTCGACGAGGGCTTGCGTGATGCCGAGTTTGAGCCCACCATCGACGAGTGGATGCAGAACATAATGTTGCAAACCGACCAAGATGAGGAGGGCGACGACAATCGTGTTACGCTGATGACCGTACACTCGGCTAAGGGCTTGGAGTACGACTATGTATATATTGTAGGTATGGAGGAGGGCCTATTCCCATCGAGCCGCTCGGCAGAGTCGCTTGCCGACCTTGAGGAGGAGCGCCGACTGATGTATGTGGCCATCACACGTGCTAAGCGTGCTGCCATGTTGTCGTTTGCCGAGATGCGTAGGGTGTGGGGTAAGACCGAGAACACATCGCCCAGCCGCTTCCTGCGTGAGATCGACGAGAAGTATCTCGATGCTAATTTCCGTCTTTCAGAGCTTCGTGGCCGCAACCGTTGGGAGAGGGCCGATGTCGACCTTGACGATGATGACGAGCCACGCACATCGAAGCCACAGCAGCGCTACGACACACGTCGTGGCGAGGTTCCTGTGCGTCGTCCTGTGGCCCAGCAGCCACAAAGACCACGCCCCGAGATTATTGCAACGCCCAAGCCGCTCGATCCAGCACGTGCAGGCATGCGCTCGTTGGGTGTACGTCGTGATGGCGAGCAGCAGGCATCTGCGGAGGAGTGTGCTTATCGTATTTCGGAGCGTGTTGAGCATCCTAAGTTTGGTGCTGGCACAGTGGAGCGCATCGAGGCATTGGCCTCCGACCATAAGGTTGTCGTTGCTTTCGACCACTATGGCACAAAGACGCTGCTTGCTAAGTTTGCTAAACTCAGAAAGTTGTAGCTATGCACGAGGTTATGCTCTCGGTGGTTATGACCACCTACAACCATGAACGATATATTGCCGAGGCTATCGAGAGTGTGCTTCGCCAGCAGACCTCGTTTGGCATTGAGATCGTCGTTGGCGAGGATTGCAGCACCGACCGAACGCTTAATATTGTCCGCAGCTATGCCGACATGTATCCCGAGGCTATACGCATCATCCGCTCGGAGCATAATGTTGGTTGGCGCAAGAACTATCGTCGCACGATAGAGGCGGCACGTGGCAAGTATATAGCTATGCTCGATGGCGACGACTACTTCACACACCGCAAAAAGCTGCAAATGCAGGTCGACCTGTTGGAGCATAATCCCGATGTGGGCATGTGCTATGGTCGCTCGGAGCGCAAGGACGAGAATGGCATGACGACGATGTATCCCGAGAGCGAGGATATGCCTACCACGTTCGAGGCTATGCTCAGGCGCAACCCTGCCGAGAACTGCACTGTCGTAGCACGCAAAGATCTTGTTATGCAGTACTATCGTGAGATAGAGCCCGAGAACCACCCCGAGTGGCTTACCGACGACCTACCCATGTGGCTGTGGTTTGCGGCTAATAGCAAGTATATGGGTATCGACTGCCCTATGTCGGTTCATCGAGTGCTTACTTATAGCGTTAGCCACAACCCCGACTACCGCCAAAAAATTGCCTTTGTCGACTCGCTCGTAGATATAAGCCTCTGGTATGACGAGCGTTATAATGCTTGCAAACTGCGCAACGAGCTGCTTACCACCAAGCACAATACAGCCCTATGGGTGTTGTCGTACAATGGTGGTGTGGGCGAGTATCTAAGGCGCTGGCGCAAAGACATTAAGGAGCACAGACCACTAATGAAAAATATTGCCTCATACGGACTCTTCGCCAAGAAGATATTTTGGCGTATGTGGCGCAAAACGAAGTAATCTATGAGGCTTCAAGAACGATACAACTACGTAATAAAGTATTTTTCGGAGGCTATGCCCACTGCCGAGAGCGAACTCAACTACCGCAACGCCTTCGAGTTGTTGGTGGCGGTTGTTCTCTCGGCACAGTGCACCGACAAGCGTGTCAACCTAACTACTCCCGCCCTATTTGAGAAGTGGCCTACGGCAGAGGCTATGGCCAAGGCCAAGGTTGAGGAGATTTATGAACTTATAAAGAGCATATCCTATCCCAACAACAAGGCTAAGCACCTGTCGCAGCTATCACGCCAGATTGTCGAGAAGTTTGGTGGCGAGGTGCCGAGCGATCCCGATGACTTGCAGTCGTTGCAGGGTGTAGGTCGCAAGACAGCAAATGTTGTTGGCGCTGTGCTATGGGGCCGAGAGGTCATGCCTGTCGACACCCACGTATTTCGTGTGGCAGCACGCATAGGCCTTAGTCGTAACGCCAAAACACCATTGGCCACAGAGCGCCAACTCGAAAAGGGTTTTCCAAAGGAACTACTCCCCATTGCCCACCATTGGCTGATATTGCATGGTAGATATACGTGCTTGGCACGTAAGCCTAAGTGCGACAAGTGTGGCATTAGCGAAGTGTGTAAATATTTCAAAGACAACAGCATATAAGCTATGAGAAAAGTTATATATTTGGCCATACTGCTTATTGTGGCATGTACTCAGCCCCATTATCCCGGTATCGACAACCCGAATTTTGGTGGCGGCACAACTCTCGATCGTGACATAATCTCGTATATCGATAAGCGTCTTGTGGAGGAGTATTATTGGCTCGATGAGGTTGTCCAGAAGAGCAATAGCTTCAACCCAAACCTTAAATGGTCGGACTATCTCAACACCTCTCTCTCGCTGCTGACGACTAATACCGACGACGGATATGTGAATGGCAAGGGACAGCGAGTATTCTACTCCTATATTCGTGAAGTAGCGTCGCAGACACGTGCCAGCGTCACAGGCTTCGGCATTGGCCTACACTATACCATTGCCACCATCGACTCGGAGAATGGCCACTACGGATTTGTCATCGAAAACGTATATCCCTCGTCACCAGCCCACGAGGCAGGAGTGTTGCGTGGCGATGTGATAACAATGATTGGCGGTTCGTATATCAATGCCAACAACTACAACTCACGCTTCCTATCTATCGAGAATAACACAGCAACAGAGCTTACACTAACGCTTAGACGCCAGACCGATGGTCAAGTCTACGACGTGACACTCAGCAAGGGCACTTACCACGAAACCCCTGTGGTGCATAGCGAGGTCATCGAGGTGGACAACACCAAGATAGGCTACTTGGTATATACAAGCTTCGATGCTGAGTATAACGAAGATATGATTAATGCCATAAGCGAGCTAAATGCTGCGGGCGTTACGGAGTTTATCCTCGACCTTAGATGCAACAGAGGAGGCTCAGTAAGCTCGGCTGTGAAGCTATGCTCGGCACTTGTTCCTGCAACATTTGAGGATAAGGTGTTGTGCCACGTGGAGCGTAATGCAGGCAATGTTAAGCTGGATCAATCATCTGATTTCTGCCTCGAAGCTACAGGACAAATACTTAGCCTTGATCGTCTTACGGTCATCTGTTCCGACTATTCGGCCTCTGCCTCCGAGCTTGTTATCATGGGCCTTCGAGGCCTCGACTTCCCAGTGATGCTTATCGGCTCGCAGACCGAGGGTAAGAACTGCGGCATGGACGTTACACGTCGCACAATAGGCGACATCACGGTGGAGTATGCCCCCATCACCTTCATGTGCTTCAATGCCAAGGGCTACGGCGACTGGGGCGAGGGCATAGTACCAGATATTGACCTTAAAAACGACCTTAACGAACTCGGCATCAGCGACAAGTACTATCCTTTGCCACGTGCCGACTGGGGCGATTTAAACTATGATACAGCACTTGTTGCGGCCGTTGCCAAGATAATGAATAGGAGCGTCGCAACACGTAGCACACACTCGCCACAAAATAGCATTTCCGCATCAGAAATAGCTATGCCTCAGGAGGTTGAGGGTGTGCGCAACTATGTTGACTAATACAAACACTTTATAACTATGACTTTACACAACATTTTGAATTACAGCGCATTGCTACTATCAGCTGTAGCAATGGTTGCTTGTTCGGGTGGTGCTATCACTGTCGACAAGTTTGCAGTTTCGGAGAAGCCTATCGAGGAGATGAGCTACACACCCGAGAGAACGATGTTTGAGGTATGGGGCCCTACGGCTGAGAGTGCTATTGTACGTCTTTACGATGGCGACAATGTCGTAGACGAGAAGGCAATGGAGCGTGCGGAGTGCGGCCTATGGAGAGCAACATTTGAGGGCGACAAAAAGGGGTTATACTACGCCTTTGAGCTTACCGTAGATGGCAAGCCATTGAAGGAGACCGCAGGAATATTCGCCAAGGCGCTCAACGTAAATGGCGACCGAGGTGCTATCATCGACCTTCGTGACACCGATCCTGAGGGCTGGAACGAGGATCGAGCACCTAAGTTCAAGCCATCGGAGCGTGTCATCTACGAGATGCACTATCGTGACATGACAGCTCATAAGTCGGCAGGTGTCCTACACCCAGGCAAGTATCTCGGCATGGCTGAGCGTGGCACACGCTCTGAGGAGGGCTTCGCAACAGGCCTCGACCACCTTGTGGAGCTCGGCGTGACACACGTCCACCTGCTACCTACTGCCGATTTCGGCTCTATTGATGAGAGCAAGCCTACAGACCAGTACAACTGGGGCTACGAGCCTAAGAACTACTCGGCACCCGAGGGTACATATTCGACAAATCCTGCCGATGCTGAGGCTCGTATCCGTGAGCTAAAAACCTTGGTCAAGGCTATGCACGATGCAGGCCTTTGCGTGGTGCTCGACGTAGTATATAACCACACTACATCGGTTGAGAATTGTGGCTTCGAGCTCACAGTGCCAGGCTACTTCTACCGCATGTGCGAGGATGGATCGTTTGCTAATGGCTCGGGCTGTGGCAACGAGACAGCGAGCGACAAACCTATGATGCGCAAGTATATCGTCGAGTCGTTGGAGTATTGGGTTAAGGAGTACCACATCGATGGCTTCAGATTCGACCTTATGGCCATCCACGACATCGAGACCATGAACCTTGTGCGTGAGCGCCTTACAGCTCTTAATCCCAACATATTGCTCTATGGCGAGGGCTGGGCAGCAAGCAACCCACTATACGACGAGAAGAAGCTTGCCTTCAAGCGCTACACCTATCAGATGCCAGGCGTGGGAGCATTCTCCGACGATATTCGCAATGCTTTGCGTGGCACTCTCGACCTTAGCCAGGGTGGCTTCATTCATGGCGTAGCAGGCAACAAGGAGGCGTTGAAGTTTGGTATTGCTGGTGGCGTTGAGCACTCTGAGGTTAACCACTCGGAGAAGGCGTGGTGTGCAGCACCTTCGCAGCACATAAGCTATGTGTCGTGCCACGACGACCACAACCTTCGTGACCGCCTCGAGCACCTGTCACCAAAGGCTTCGGAGCAGGAGTTAAAGCAGATGGTTAAGCTTGCTCAGTTTGGTGTGTTCACCTCGCAGGGTATTCCTTTTATCTTCTGTGGCGAGGAGATGTTCCGCACAAAGCTCGGCGAGAAGAACACATATAATATGCCCGATAAGTACAACGCTATCGACTGGGCACTCAAGAGCGAGCACAGCGACTTGGTGGAGTACTACAAGGGCTTGATAGCTCTGCGTAAGGCTCACCCAGCATTTGCACTCGCTACGGCTGAGGATGTGCGTGAGCACCTATCGTTCATCGAGCACGACAACGAGGCTGCTGTGGGCTTTGTGCTCAGCGGCTTGGAGGGTATCGACTCGGCAAAGCGCATCGTAGTGTTGATGAATGGCTCACGCCAGAAGGTTGAGTTTGCAATACCTGAGGGTAGCTACAAATTCATCTGCGACGGCGAGAAGTGGACTCTCGATGGCGGCAACGATGCTCCATCAAAGAGCATTGAGGTTGAGCCTATCACAGGCATCATCATCGCTGAGTACTAATAGATTAAGGCATGACAATAAAGGGCTCGTCCGTGTGGATGAGCCCTTTAACATATAATGTAGAACGTTGTTATCTTCCCCAGTTCTCTCTGTCGAGTGAGCGATAGCCGATAGCCTCGCTAATATGTTGGGGCTCGATGGCCTCTCTATTATCGAGATCGGCAATGGTGCGGGCAACCTTGATTATTCTGTCGTAGGCACGTGCCGAGAGGTTAAGCCTCTGCATAGCACGCTCCAAAAGGTCGCTACACTCCTTAGTAAGGGGCGCAAACCTACGTAGCATCGAGCTATTCATCATGGCATTGCAGTGTATATCCAGCCCCATGAACCTCTGGCGCTGAATCTCACGTGCGGCAACAACCCTCGCTCTTACATCTGCGCTACTCTCCTCACGCCTATCCGACGACATATCTTTGATCGACACAGGAGTAACCTCGACATGAATGTCGATACGATCCATAAGAGGTCCCGAGATATGCGACATGTAGCGATGCACTGCCGCTGCCGAACATGTACACTCCTTTGTGGGGTGGTTATAATATCCACAGGGGCAAGGATTCATCGAGGCTATGAGCGTGAAGTTGGCAGGGTAGTCCACCGAATATTTAGCTCGTGATATGGTTATGTGCCTATCTTCCAGCGGTTGGCGCAACACCTCCAAGACGCTACGCCCAAACTCGGGCATCTCGTCGAGGAACAACACTCCATTGTTAGCCAACGACACCTCGCCAGGCTGTGGATATGTACCGCCACCAATAAGCGCCACCTGCGATGTTAGGTGGTGTGGGGCACGGAAGGGACGCTCGAGAATTAGTCCGCGGTGTGCACCTATCTTACCTGCCACAGAGTGAATCTTTGTTGTTTGTAGTGCCTCGTCAAGAGTCATCGGCGGCATGATAGTGGGCATGCGGCGTGCAAGCATCGTCTTTCCCGAACCAGGCGAACCTATCATAATAATGTTGTGACCGCCAGCCGCCGCAATCTCCAAGGCACGCTTCACATAGGCCTGGCCATTGACATCGGCAAAATCTTCGGCATAGAGCGACTCCTCAGCCATATCTACACTACTTATAACATGCTCGGCAGGAGTATATGGCATTCTTCCTGATAGTATCTCGCAAAGCTCCACGAGGCTACTTACACCGATAATATCGACACCATCGACAACAGCTCCCTCCGACACATTTTCGTTAGGGAGAAATACTCGCTTAATACCCTTTTCGCGAGCCATAGCAACCAAAGGAAGCACACCCTTAACCGAGCGAAGCTCGCCATTGAGCGACAACTCGCCGATAAACATCGAGTCATCGACATAGTTGGTAGATAGCTGCTCGGTAGCCACCAAGATACCTACGGCAATAGGCAGGTCGTAGACCGAGCCCTCCTTGCGCAGGTCGGCAGGGGCGAGGTTAACAACAATCTTCTTGGCCAAGAGCCTATAACCACTATTCTCAAAGGCAGCCTGAATACGCTGTTCGCTCTCCTTGATGGTGTTGTCGGGAAGACCAACAATAAAGAGGCCAATGCCGCCACCAGCGACATTAACCTCTACACTTACCTCTACGGCCTCGATGCCCGAAATAGCTCCTGTATGTATCTTAGTAAACATACCACTATATATTAAAATGGTGCATTATCATCGTTTGGCTTCATAGGTGTCATACCTATATCAAAGTCGCTTGGCACACCACTCATGCCGCCAAAGCCTCCCATCTGCTCGGGAGCTGCGCCCATAGGTGGCAACGCATTGGCACTTGAGGCTGCATAGTCATAGTCCTCGGTATAACCACCACCACTAAGCACATTAGCAGTAACCGACGAGTCGGCATCCATAAACTTGGCCTGCTCCTTAACAAAGCGCAAAGGAACATCCGTAACCTCGCCATTACGGTGCTTGGCGATGATAATCTCAGCCATACCCGCAGTAGACATTCCCTGCTCATCTGTTGTAAGTCCATAATACTCAGGACGATGGATAAAAGCTACAACGTCGGCATCCTGCTCGATAGCTCCAGACTCACGAAGGTCCGAGAGCTGTGGTCGCTTCGAGCCACCACGATTCTCAACATTACGGCTAAGCTGCGAAAGGGCGATGATTGGCACATCCAACTCCTTGGCGATAGCCTTCAGCGTACGTGAAATCAACGACACCTCCTGCTCACGGTTGCCTCGTGTCTCGGGCGAAGCAGCGGTCATAAGCTGCAGGTAGTCGATGATGATTATCTTAATGTCGTGCTGTGTTTTTAAGCGTCGTGCCTTCGAGCGGAACTCATAGACCGACAAGGCGGGAGTATCGTCGATATATAGTGGCGCACGACCAAGCTCCAACGTCTGCTTTTCGAGGTGAGCCCACTGCGCTGGCGAGAGGTTACCCGTGCGCAAATCCTTAGAGTTTAGCTGTGTCTCGGCAACGATAAGACGGTTCATAAGCTGCACCGACGACATCTCCAACGAGAAGAATGCAACAGGCGATTTAAGCTCCACAGCCATGTTGCGTGCCATGGTAAGCACAAAGGCTGTCTTACCCATAGATGGACGTGCAGCGATGATGATAAGATCCGAGGGCTGCCAACCAAGGGTTATACTATCGATGTCGGTAAATCCTGAACGTACACCATTGTACTCACCCGCAGTCTTGGCGGCCGCCTCAATCTGCTTGATGGCCTTATGCAAAATGTCGGATGCCGACTGCACCGAGCGCTTAACATTACCCTCCGACACCTTAAATATCTCCTGCTCGGCAAAGCCAATAAGCTCGGTAACATCTACCTCGTCGTCGTAGGAGCGACGCTGAATCTCTGTTGCCGAGCGAATAAGCTCACGCTGAACATACTTCTGCGCAATAATCTTGGCATGAAACTCAATATGGGCTGCCGATGCCACACGCTGTGTAAGTTGTGCAAGGTAGGCCGCACCACCAACCTTAGTAAGCTCCTTTTGCGACTTAAGCTTCTCTGTGACAGTGAATAGGTCGATAGCCTTCATCTCGAACGATAGATCCTGTATCGCCTTGAAGATGATTCTATGCTCCTCGCTGTAAAATGTATCGACACTCAAATACTCCTGAACGTCGACAATAGCATCTTTCTCGAGCATCAACGCACCCAACACCGCCTGCTCAAGCTCAATAGACTGAGGAGGTGTAACACCCGTAATATCAGTTAGTTGAGTAAGTGCCTCACTATTATTTTTCGAAGCTTTGTTATATTGTTTTGCCATACCTTAAATAAGCACAAAAATTTTCACATCCACAAAATTAAGAATTTTCTCGAAAACAGCAACTATATTTCATCCATAAGTTATGATTAGTTATTCTCGGGTTATCAACACAAAATTGTTTATAACACCCAAATATAGGCTTCGTCTATAAATTTTATGTATATAGTTATAAGAAAATAATATTAAAGAAAATAGATATAAAATATTTGAAATAAAATTTTATTTATACTTTTGCAGCGGAATAAAGTTTGTAATGTATTTAGTAGATATAATAAATAAGTTAAGCATTAATAATAATATAAGTATGAAGACAACATATAAGAGCTGTGGTTGCAAGTGCAACGCATCGAAAAAACTATACGATTTCGAGGTAAAGAAGCAGGATGGTAGTATGCTTAAGCTCGACACCCTTAAAGATAAGGTGGTTCTTGTAGTAAACACCGCAAGCAAGTGCGGCTTCACACCTCAGTATGCCGATCTTGAAGCACTCTATAAGAAGTATCACGCTCAGGGCTTAGAGATTCTCGATATGCCATGTAACCAGTTTGGTGGCCAGTCGCCAGAGAGTGATAGCGAGACCACGCAGTTCTGCCAGCTAAACTACGGCACAGAGTTTCCACAGATGAAGAAGTGCGAGGTGAATGGCGCTAACGAGCTACCGCTATACACATGGCTCAAAGCTGAGCAGCCATTCCGAGGTTTTGACGAGGGACATAAGCTCTCGGAGATTCTTGACAAGATGCTTCGTGAGGCAGATGCCGACTACGACAAGAAGAGTGATATTAAGTGGAACTTTACAAAGTTTCTTATCAACCGCCAGGGCGATGTTGTTGCCCGCTTCGAGCCTACTGCCGACATGGCAAAGGTTGATGAGAGTATAGTAGCGCTTCTGTAAATAAAAGTAGAGAGCCTGACCGCTAATCATAAGTTGGTCAGGCTCCTATATTTAAAAGATATTACTCCTCTTTAGTGATAGGCACTTTTCTTTGCTCCAAGTCAATAATATCATCTTTGAGATAATCCTTGACATATTTTCCAGCACTCTTGAACTCAGCTTCGGTATAGCGAGGAGCACCCTCACCCTCCAACTCCTCTTCTGACTCATTGCCACTTAGGAAGGTGTCGCGTCTATCATTAGTAAGGTCGCTAATATTTATCACGCCAGACTCCTCTCTTACCTTCGCATAACTTGGAAGACCATTTACAAAATCATCAAACACCCTAATAGCTATTAGCTTAATCTGATTATTCTCCAATATATAATATCCATAGGCAGCCTCAAAATAGTTGCCATACGCCGACCAATAGCCATTGTCATAGATATTCAAAGGACCATTCCAACCAATATACCATATACCAGCGATATCCTTGGCTGTTGCTTTACCTGTATAGGCCACTGTTGGCTCATCCTGCACAAAGCGTGAAGGGACAAAGCCTCGCACACCATTATAATTTATCTCCATCCAATCACCGAGGTTCTTAATAAGTGTAGCTCCGGTAGGACCATTCTTAAACTGACCAACCTTAGCAGCCTTAAAAGAGGCTGTCTGGCGCATATTTACATAGCCGTCGTAGGCACAGCTATATACCTTGTCGCCTGGTTGTGCATCGCCACTATATTTCACATTGGCATTTTGTGCCGATAGCATAACGGTGGATAGTAGCACTGCGAGTGCTGAAAGTAGTAATCTTTTCATCTCTCTTATTTTGTTTTTAGTTAGTAGAATCCATGCCACACTCTCTATTTATAGAGAGTAGAACCTTCGTCACAACAAAGTTATCTATTTTTTCCTAAATAATCAATGCCTCAGCAAACATTAAGTGAATTGTCGTTGAACACCCCAAAGCTAAGCTACGGGTAACTACTCCCTATTTCTCGAATATTGGCCACCCCGCCAAGTTGTCAACATTATATTTTTATTTTTTTATACTTATATATATAAATTAAAATTAAATAGAAATAATAATAGCTGTTGATAGTGTCAATAACTTTTGAGTAGGGTAGTTCTCAACATTTGTTATTTTTATTATTTATTACTTTTTATATCTAAATCATTAAAAATAAAAGAGATATATAGATATTAACACTATAAACAAATATATTATCAACATCTGAACACTCTTAAAATATTAACATCAGCTATTGATAACCACGTGATTTAGGGTTGATAACTAATATGAAAGATTTAACTAATTTTTCTTGCAAACAAAGAGCGGCCGTATATACAACGACCGCTCCTAATTTTGCAAATCTTTTTATCAAAAATTTACCGACACTTACTAACACCTTTTTTAACACTCCGCAGGCAACTTTTCAACAACCCTATCGGCGATGTTAGCATAATACTCCTCGACACGTGGATCAAAACCTCCAGCAGGACGTCCCTCGTCGCCACCCTCCATGATAGATTGGATGATAGGCACCTGACCTAAGAGCTCGATGCCTGCCTCCTCGGCATAACGTGCAGCACCACCCTTACCAAATAGGTAATAGCGATTATTAGGTAACTCCTCAGGAGTAAACCATGCCATATTCTCAACAACACCCAACACAGGAATGTTAACCTGTGGGTGGCGGAACATCTCGACACCACGCACCACATCGGCAACAGCAACCTGCTGAGGTGTCGAAACAATCACTGCACCCGATATCTTTAACTCGTTGATAATAGAAAGGTGAATATCGCCAGTTCCAGGAGGTAGGTCGATAAGCAAGTAGTCGAGCTTACCCCAGCGTGTCTGGTGGATAAGCTGGTGCAAAGCATTAGAAGCCATACCACCACGCCACATAAGAGCATCGGTAGGCTTAATGAAGAAGCCGATAGACATAACCTTGATGCCCAATGACTGCGCCGCAATCATATACTCATTACCCGCCTCATCCTTCTCAGCCTCGGGAATATAACCCTCAACACCAAACATCTTAGCCTGCGAAGGGCCGTAGATGTCGGCATCGAGAATACCTACATTATAGCCATGCTGGCGCAATGCCACAGCTAAGTTAGCGGTGATTGTTGACTTACCTACACCACCCTTACCCGAGGCAATGGCGATGATGTTGCAAATCTCAGATGTTGTTGTCTGCTGCTCACGACGACGTGGTTTTGGTGCTGCCTCACGGATAATTACCATACACTCATTCTCGGGGAACGACTGCTTCATAAGCTCCTCAACCTGGCGCTTTACCTTCTGTGCAAAGGGGTCACGAGCCTTCTGAAAGCGTAGAGTGATGGCAATTGAACCATCTTCACCCCTGTCGGCACGATCAACAAAACCACTATCTATGATGTTATGCTCGGTCTCGGGGTGTATGATTTGACGCAATAGCGCCTCTAACTGTTCATTCATATTTGGGTTCTATCTAAATACTAAAAGTTAATTTCTATTTTCTGAGGCATCTCCATTAGTATACCTGTGTGAGTAAAGATGTATAGATTCTCCTCGACGAGATTATTTAACTCCTTACCATACATATTATAGTTGATACCGCACGCCTTGGCTGTTATCATGCCCATAGACTCGAGCCACGCCTCAAAAGGAGTTAGAGGAGTCTTTATCTCCTTAAGGCTGAACTCAGCACCGAGATCGGCAAGGTTGGCAGCCTTAGCTATAGCCTCGTGCAAACCACCATTAGCATCTGCCAAGCCGTTGCCTACAGCCTGATTACCACTCCATACTCTACCCTCAGCAATGTCGTACACCTGCTCGATTGTTAGGTTGCGTCCCTCAGCCACCTTGCTTGTAAAGGTGGTGTAGATATTATCTACGCTCTGCAACAAAACCTCCTTCTGGCGCTCTGTCATAGGGTTAAGGTAGCTCATAGGCATAGCCTCGGGCGATGTTAGTGCATAGTCTACAGTAATACCGAGATGGT
>JAEIGA010009705.1_pt1 | contig 14580 bp, 13 predicted proteins | sample 9270691 | NCBI WGS metagenome assembly JAEIGA01 (sample SAMN17057246, study PRJNA624740) | gut metagenome | biome: biome; isolation source: fecal sample | host: Bos grunniens | place: China: Xizang | collected 2019 | reverse complement strand
CTTCGGCTTTCTGCTGCTCCATCATCTCCACCAGTACGGCAGTTCCACCGGGGGCAGCCAATCGTGCGTGTACTTCCGATGCGAGAGCATTCTCATTGTCGGCAATGTCGGCATACGCAGGGTTGGTGCGTACCTGCTCCCAGAGAGGTGTCTGCTTCAACAATGCTACACCTTCCGCCCACAACTTGGGATTCTCCCTTTGGCACACGGCATCCCAGATGTGGGTGTACTCGTGTATGGGTGTTTCGGGGTTCAGTCCTTTCTCGGTGAGGTAAATCTTGCCATTAGCAACCCAACCATACACTTCTCCTTCGGTAGTACGCAGCCACTGTGGCTCATTAACTTCTTGGCGTTTAGCCAAGCCCGTATTGTCGGTGTATTCGCCACTATAAAGAGCCTGCTTGATAGACTTGATAATCTCGACGAGAGGTTTACCATCAGCCCTTCTCAGCTCAATAGAGTTATAATAGAACTCTACGATGTGGGCTTTGCCCTCAGTATTGTCAATACCACCTACGGGTTGCGCTGAGATGACAAGACTGATACCTTCGGTTTCGTTGTGAATGTCAAAATTCTTTGTGGTGGCGCTATGGTCACTGAGCCTTATTGTTACGACATCGCCGTTTACAGCTTCGAATGTAGCATATTCGCTATCACTCTTTTCTCGTTTTGCCCCGATAGCCTTGGCTATATCTCCGATAAATGTTTTAGAGGCATTAGATTTTTCTTGGTATTCTTTTTGCAGATTATCAAGATTATTTAGTACCTTTGCACCATCAGTACTTGAAACGACAGTTGGTTGATACTCAGTTTGAGCGGACGCGGTTTCAGGTACTGATTTCATTTTTGCTTCCATCAGCGCGTTCTGCTTTTCAAGCATCTCTTCAACCATCTCCTGCGTAGCTATCTCCACCTCGATACCTGCGGCCTTTACAAGGTCAAGCACCTCCTCGGTACTCATCTTGGCCTCGGCAGTATTGAGATCGCCATCCTCAATTTGATACAAAACAGCCTTGCCATCCTCTTCTCTCTCTTGGATAGTGCCGAAGAGAGTGTCAAAGTATGGTTTCATTACCTCGTTCTCCTCCGCCGAGGGATATGGCCAAGCACTCTGCCCCGATTCGCCCATCAAGGGATTAGACTCATCATACAATGTGTCTTTTACTACCAGCAATGGCGATTCGATGTTTTGCTCTGCCAACTTGTTATACACATAGCTCTCAAACAATCGTGCTGCTCGCTCCCATACCTCATCCCAATACGGTCCCGCCAAGGAAGAACGGCGACTATATGCGAGCTCTCCCATCTTACGAACAAAGTTTCTGAACTCTTGTGCGACCTCGGAGCGCTGAGTGCGGAAGTCTCTTGTGGTCATACTGCCCACATTTCCATTAACCTGCCTTGAAAGATAGTTGTCCAAAGCGTGGAACCACTCGTGCGCCAACGAACCGGCACCTTTCATTCGAGTAAGGTTGATAACCTCTTTCAAGGGCTCGTAGTGGGCTAATGCCCTCGATTTGCCTCGTGAGCCAAAGGCAAGTGCCAAACGACCGCCCAAAGAGAACGCTTTGGGTGATATGCCTACCACCTTACACAAGTCCATAATAGCATCATAGCTCTTGTTAAGATAAAGCTGCCTCTCCGCTTGTGGTACCCAGTTGCCAAACTCTACCCCTCGGACTCCGAAAGTATCGAGGAAATCTTGTGGAGTAACATCTCGGCCGTTACGATAGTCGGGGCCTTGACGCTCCACCATTCCGATATTGGAGCCCATAAGGGCAGCAGTCATCATAATCTCTCTCTGGACAAGTTCTTGGGCATTATCCTTCAAGTACTGCTCGGCCACTTTCTTAGAATTAAACCTCTTTGAGAGGTAGATAGAACCGGGTATATTACGGCTCTTAATGCGGTAATATCCTCTTTCATCTTTGACAATGTGTAGATGGCCTATTTTATCCTTGCCGTCTTTGCCGTCCTTGCCTTTGCTACTATCTTCTTCGGGTATTACCGGGCAGACAACTTGCATCTTGGCAATGGCCTGCGACATCGTAGCGTAGGGCCAACCACGAGATGCTTTGGGGGAGGCTACCACCCAATACTTGCCATCGTGGCGACCTACTCTGATGTAAACGCTCTTCATCATCCTATTGACTTCGGGATAGTTAAGGGCCTCGTAAGTGGTCTTGTAATCGGTATATGTGCCCAAAGTCAGTTCCAGACCTTCACGGACTACTTGTCTGATATTTGCCCTCTGACGAGCTCTCTCGCCCAACGACTCCACCACTTCCTCCACATCTTTATCCGTAACCTCTACCACCACGTCTTGGCCTTTACTCCAAGCAAAAGCGACATCACGATACTTTTCAAGCCACAAACCTTTTCGCAAATCCTCGCCTCGCACTGCCATATTCAATGCAAGCAAGGTTGTGGCATCTTGGATAGTCATTTCACCTTCCCTTACATACTTGATGATGTTGGCACGAGACAATATCTTGTCAGGGTCCTTCAAATTTACAAGGTCGGTTCGAGAATAAGCCATCGAATCCTTGATACGCTGACGTGCAACATCCTTCCTTGCTCCACCAATCTTCTCGCCAAAGTCCTCGATCTTGGCAGTTGTATCCTCTTTGGTAGTAGGTGTAGGCTCGACTACCGCTTGTGTGGATTTAGGCGCTGGTTGCGTGTCGGATTTGACAGGAGTCTTATTAGTCTCGGGCTTAGCCTCTAATTCCGGGGCATAATAATATCGTGAAGACCCCTCAAAAGGGTACACGTCTGGTCGCACTGGAATCAACAACGCCAACTCCCCATTCTTATTCTTGGCCAATATAGCACGAGTCCAATCGTTGCCATATATCCTGTCGGCTCCTATTTGTTTGGCGGCCAGCGCAAACTTTATTAGTTTAGCGAGAGAGAATGAAACAACTTCCCCATTAGCCAAACGCATCGAAATAGGGGTATTATTCAACGCGGCTGATAATGAGCGGTGTTGATTAGTCGCCTTGTGTTCTGCTGTTACTCTCTCCTTAACGGCATTAAGGAAGCCTAATAGGTCGACAAAGTCAATCTTGCGAGAATCGGCCTGTTTGTAATCGGGGACAATTTTCTCATAGGGAGGAAATTTGACGCCCTCGTCAGTTCTTACGCCATCACGCATACGAACAGTACCCTCGTACTCTGATGGATAAGCACCGTCTTTAACTTTTACTAATACTTTGCCATCAGAGCCTACTCGGAACCCATTGTCGTAATATACACCCTCTAACACCGTAGGAACCTTAGCAGTAGGTCTCACCTCTTTGCTGGCGACAAATTCCCATATATTGAATTTAGTCTTATTAGGTTTACGCTCGACATACCCCTGATTTGCAACCGCCTCCTCAAAAGCATCAAGTTGTTGTTTTTGTGCCTCAGCTTTTATGCCCCCACTTTTTTGTTCGGTCTGCTCCTCGGGTTGAGTAGTCGTTTCCTCAGCCTGAACTGCGGGGGTTTCTTCGACTACCTCGGGTGCTTCCTCAGTGACCGTGATAGGCTCCTCCTCTGTCTTGGTTTCCTCGGGCTGTGCGGTTTCATCTGCCTCTGACTGTTCCACCTCAGTAGGGGGCTCCTCTACCTGAGTGGCGGTTTCCTCCACCTCGGCAGCGACCTCAGCGGGAGTCTCCTCTACCTCAGTAGTAACTTCTGCGGGAGTCTCCTCTACCTCAGTAGTAACTTCTGCGGGCTGTGCCTCCTCTACCTCAGTAGTAACTTCTGTGGGCTGAGCCTCCTCTACCACCTCGGACTGAGCGGGAGTAGCCACCTGAGCCCAGAAGTCGAGTCGTGCTTGTGCCTCCTCGCGCTCTTTTGCGATAGCGTCAGCCTCCTGCTTATATGCCAAAAAACCGGTTGAAGTAGGTTTCTTCTCGGTAGCCTCAGCCAAGGCTTTCTCCGCCTCGGCGATATTGGTCTGAACAAATCCCACAGCTGCTTCTCCCAACTGCTCATTAAGGAACGAGCGAGTGCGCTCGGCGCCGGCCGACATAAAGTCTGGTTCGCCATTTTCAAGCATAGGCATAGCCTCCTCGTCTGAGGTTGTAGTTTCCTGCGTAGTTTGAGCCGTTTCGGCAGTTTGCACCTCTGAGGAGGCTTTGGCCTTACTTATATTATTAGCTACCTCTTGCCAGAAATTAGAGGTTTTCTGCATCGAGGCTATCTGCTCGCTACGCTCGTTCTTTGCGGCGGCCAACGCATCAGCATCTGCGGGATTATCTACCGAAATAACCTTCGCCGACAAATCCTCTGCGGCCCTTCGAGTGTTCTCAGCCATCTCCTGCGCAAAAGCCAAGGCTGCGTCAAAATCGCCATCAAGCTCGGCCACTTTGGCGGTTGCAGCGTCCATAGGAGTTGCCGCCTCCCAATCACGACTACCATCAGCCCTAACAGGGATACGGCCCAAAGCGCGGCTCTTAAACGAATCTACATCGCTCAATTCGGGGCTCTGCTCAGCCTCCAATTCTTCTTCGCCATCCTGAATCTGCTCCACATACTGCGCAGCGGCTACTTGCTCTGGGGTAAGCGCAAGCGACTGACCTTTATTGCCCGCAAACGATACGGGCTCGTCAAAGTCTACAACAATCTCACCATCGGGGGTGCGAGCGCCAATGGTAGCCTCTACCACCTCACCACTATCTACGGTAAGACGCACCCTATCACCGGGGCGCAACGACTTGGCGGGAACCTCAGCGCTCTCTGCGGGGGTTACCTCCTCGGGGGTTATAGGAGTGCCAGTCTCGGCCTCTTTCGCAGCCATTTGACTGAGAAGGTCCTCTACTGTTTGCCATTTCGACAAAGCGTTGGTCTGCTCCATACCGAAGCCCTCGCCTCCCTCTGCCGAGGTTGCCTGAGCGCCTTGCAAGCCCATTCGCTGCTCAGTGGCATACTCCAAAGCGCCTTGCACACCACCCTTCTCATCAACGAGCGATACCGCGATTTGACCGGGAGTAGAGTTATAGTAATCAAGGGTGCCGTCATCGTTATAGTGTACACCATATTTGTTTACCGACGACGAATACTCGGTACTAAACTCCGAGGAGTAGCCTTTAACTTTATCGTTAAGCTGTTGCGACCTATACGCAACGGGGTTTATTTCCTGAACAACATTACCCAAGGTTTTAGATGGCACCATCTTAGTCGAGCCATCCTGCATACGCACAACAACTGACCTATCCGAGAGGGTGCTATCTACCGCCTGACCATTACGAATAATAACGCCGTCGATAATATCCACATTCTCGACATTACCCGTTTCAGGGTTGGTGTACTCTGCAACGGTAATAGCGCCAGTCTGCTTATGAGTACGGGTCTCTGTCTCTGCATAAGCCTCCTCGGCTAACTTAGATGCCTGCCTACGGTCATTGCTTCGCCACATATTGAGCATACTACGGGCCGAAGCATAGTCCAAAAATGCCTGAGCGGTATCTTTATCAAGGTGCAACTGTCGGTTTGTCTCCGCCAATGCGATAGCAATATCCTCTACGGTACCGTTATCGACCGCATCGGCAACGGTTTTAAGCGCACTGCTCAAACCCTGATTACCCGCCATTCTCTTCTCGATATTGGTAACGGTCGATTTGAGGTTCTGCTTCTCCGAACGGACTTTTGCTCGATCCGCAATCGCTGCGGGGGCGGAGAGAAGACGCATAGAACCACCAACAATTCCTACACTTAGCAATGTCTCCAACTGCTTTTCGCTATTCATAAGCGACGAAAACTCTTCATCGCCAACAAGCATTGCATTAAGCACGGTATTTACCTGCTCCTCGTAGAACTCCTCGACAGTACCATTCCAACCTACTGTCCTTGCAAGGCTCTCCAAGTTGAAATCTTTATTCTCCAACCAATTAGCGGCACGGCCAACCATATCGCCGACCTTCGATTTCTTAGCCATATCGGCCAAGTCGGTAACTTTATCGGCTACCTTCCTTACGGCGTCTACATTCTCGACTACTGCTTTGCCCGCAGTTCTGCCAACGGCTTTCATACCTCCAAGCAACACACCAAGCGACTCACCCGAGCGCTCCGAAACATTCTCGGCAAATTTGGCCAAGAGCTCCTCCTTAAAGGACTCCCCGAGACTCTGCTGGTCGGTAACCTCACCTGTTGCCACGGGGGCTCCATCGGCGGTAAGACCATATTCAGCAGTGCCCGCGGCACGCTCAAGTGTACCCGAAGCTAAGCCAATGGGATCAAGAACGGTCTGCGTAGCAGCCGCCGCGCTCGCACCTACAACGCCGGGGATAACGGTGTTTACAACCCTATCGCCAACCTTCTGCACAAGGCCCTTAAAGCCTTTGGCATAGAGCCTACGCTCGGCGTTCTTCATACCCTTCTTAATCAAGGTCTGCACACCCTTCTTAGCGGCACCACCCACAAGGCTACCCGCGCCACCAGTCAGAGCAAACTGAGCCATATAAGCCATATTCTGAGGCAAACCCTGACCAATACGCTCGGCCATATTGGCTTGGAAGTTATCGTCTACGGCGTTATTGGTAACAATGGCCTGCAACAGATACTCCTCCGACTCCGACAACTCCGCATCGGGATTATCGGCCAATTTATTCAGCACCGAGAAGCTCTGATAGGCATCGACGAACTGCATCGCGGGGTTAATACCGGCATAGTCAGCATATTTAACACCCCTAAAAAAGTTACCTACCTTGCTATCAGTACGGCTATCGACCATTTTAATCTTATTCTGCGCCTTGGTCATAAGGTGCAGAGCTGCCGAGGCGTTCAGCGAGTCATCGCTAAAATCAGCATTAAACCTATCGGCCGCCTGCTGATATACGGCATTTACCTCATTCTGATACTGCTCCTTGTTAATTTGACCAAGTTTCAGCTGCTCTGAGAGGGCGTCTTTCTTCTGCCTCTCCTCTCCCGTAAGATAGGGGTCAATGCCCGCAGCACTCGCAGCAAAGCCCGGATTAGTAAAGCCGATAAGACGAGCATTAGGGAATTTCTCTTTGATTTCAGACTTGAACTCTGGAACGTAGGATTTCAGAGCATCGCGATTAAGGCCGTACTCCTCAGAGGGCTCCTCATTACCCTCCTCGGGCTTCTCCACTTCGTATTTCTCTTCCTCGGGCATATCGCTGGTGAGAAGGTCTTCTTCAACCACCTCTGCGGGCTGCGCCGATTTAACATCCTTAGGTGTTTCGCCATAAAGCAGAGGCGCTTGGAATTTAGGCAAGCCCATAGCCTCCTCAAACTCCTCATAACTACCCATCTTAATACCCTGTCGAACACCGGTATCATACAACCAACGTCGGCTACCCTCATCCGTCCGGATAGCCTCTGCGGTTTGCTCAAAAGTGCCAAGCTCTACACCGTCTTTGGTCAAGGTATCGTATAACCAAGTAAGATTTTCGGTATTGGTATTCTGTGCCATATTTCTTGAATTTATTTGATAAGCCAAGGAGCGGTAGCGCCCTGCGAATAATTAGGAACGGGAATATAGCCCATTTGGCTATTTGCGTCCTTGCTCTTGGCATTAAGATTCTTAGTTATAGGATCATTCGACAAATCTCGCTCGCCCTCGGGCTCCTGAGGCTTAAACTCGACTACGTTGCCGTCGGAGTCGCGGAACTCAACTTTGAGATGCTTGAACACCGCGTCATCCTTAATATGGTCGTAGTATTTACCAAAGTATTTGGTAACGAAATTCTCCATATACGACGCGGCCTTAACATCGTCGGTCTGAGAGTTTTTAAGCAGAGCCTGCAACTCACTAAGCGCAGCGCTCGCTTCGGCATCCTGCGACTTCTCAATAGCGGGTTTCAGCAACTCGTAAATAGCCGAGTAGTCCTTTTTATTACGCAGATAAGCATCGACGGGAGTGCCCGCAATGTTAGCGGTAAAGTAAGGCCTCTTATTCTCCGACTTGGCATCAGCCTCCTCAGCCTTAATAGTGGCCCTCACGTTTGCAGTCATCCTATCCTGCTTACCACGCTCCTTAATCTGCTCCATCTCGTAGCCGTGCTGAGTAGCGGCCTTCACCGCGGCAACCTTGTCGGCCGCGGCCTTAGCATTAGCATCCATCTCAGCCCTAAGTTTAACAAGCGCCTTATCGTTAGCGTGCTGTGCAGCGTTCCTGCGCTCCCACTCAGCGTTATCGGCGGCCTTGTCGGCAAGCTGCTGCTTCCTCTTAAAGTCCTCAATGTGGGCCTTCATATAGCCGTCACGCCAAATACCAATCCTCTTCTGCCTCTCGGCCTCTACCTCGTCCAACGCCTCGGCCCATTTGCCGGCAGTCGACACCACCTCACGCGAAGGGGCGCCATAAATAGTGGCACCGAGGTTCGACAAGCCGTTAATCGCATCAGAGATACCCATAATTATATTGGTAGCCCTACGCTGACGCTCATACTCAGCCTGCTCAGCCTCTGTGCGCTCCTTGGGCTTGGGGTTGAACATAGCATAAATCTCCGCCAAAGAGGTCTCCTTCTTGGGCATCTGCTCGGTAGCCAACGTAGTATCTACACTCAGGGGGCTGAGGTTAGGAGTATTAGACACCTGAGAAGCCAAAGGCTCCTGAGGCATACCCTCCGCTTTCTCCACGCCAGTGTCCTCCACCGGAGGAGCAACCGACACGTTGGGAGTATTCGACACCTGAGAGGCTAAGCCGCCCTGTGCGCCAGTTCGCTGACTATTTGTGGGGGCCATATTCGATACCTCCTCCTTAATGGTGGCCCTCTCGTCTACCTCAATAGGCGAGTCCGACGATGTCGAACCCACCTTCTTGGTCATATCCTTCTTCTCCTTAACTGCCGCCATACACTATTCTCCAAATAAACCAGTAGCCAAACCGGTAACTGAGTTCGACAAAGTCTCACCCGCCTTCTGAATGTTGGCGGCCTTCTTGTTATGCAAGTCCATCTGCTTGTCCGACAAGTCCTGAACACCTGCCAAATACTTCGAGTCGGCAGACTGCTTAATCGCCGAGCCACGAGCAGCAATGTTGTCAATAGTCTTGGCGACAACATCATTCGCAGCCTGCTTCATACGAGCTGCCTCGGCACCCGAAGCACCCGACACGGCAGCCGCCCCTCGACCAGCCAAATACTGCTCCTGAATCAAATCACGCGCAGCAGTAATCGCCGACTGAGCCTCGGCAGTCTGTGTGTAATCCCTATTAGCGGTAATATCATACCAATTATCCAAATTCCTTCGCTGATTGCCCAACTCCGCCTCGGCCTTCTGGGCCTCCTTGGCGGCAAAATGCGACGCTGCCAAGTTGCCTGCGGCAGACAAACCACCCGCAATAAGGGCTGTTGCTATTAAACTCATATCAGTAATTTTTAAGTTTGTAACAAAATTACATAATAGGCAACCCCGCAGTTGTCTAAAAATCCCCCAACTCCCTAAAATTTTGCCCTATACATAAGCACAAAATCAGACTATTACCCCTCCCCCACCGGGGGCCTTGGACAGCCTCGGCGATTGACCTTTTTAGAGGGGCGGGGGGTAGGACCGAACTGTGAGCAATGCGGCAAAGAAGAGTATTGGCTGGGAGGGATGTAGGTGGAGAGGGATGTAGGTGGGAGATATGAGGAATATAGGTGGAGAGGTATATAGGTGGAGAGGTATATAGGTGGAGAGGTATATAGGTGGAGAGGTATATAGGTGGAGAGGTATATAGGTGGAGAGGTATATATCGTTTTTTTCTTTATATAATATATTTGCCTCATTACCTCAGCGCCCCCTCCCCCCGTACCCTTGGACTGCTCCGGCGATTCGGCGAAATGAAGGGGCGGGGGTACACCTGTACGGAGCAACACCAGTCGGCACAACACCGGAGTAGAAAAATAGAGGAACGCACAAACACGGCTATTTTTGGAGAACGGAGAATGGGAAAATATGCTATCTTTGCTCTTGGATGTCCTATTTTCCATATTACTATATCACATTATTCCTATGAGAGCAGATAGAGAGCAGTACCACGCTGGCAGAAAGAGTGAACGACTGAGGAAGGGAGAGATGCAGATACCTACGAAAGTGGCGCTGGATGCGGATTGTGCCCTGAGATTGGCCAATATGGCTGAAAAGAACGGGTGTAGCAAGGCCGACATCGTTAATTCGCTTATTGGGCGTCATCCGGTCGTGTCTAATGTATTGCCCGAAGTGGCGGAGTACACCGAATTGGGTTGCCGAGAGTGGTAGCAACACGGCCAAATAGGCCGAATAGGCTATTCAGTTAATAGGGGCGAGGGATTCATCCCATCCTAATAGCTGGATAGCCTATTTAGCTTATAGGGGTTATAGTGATGTAGGGATATAGTGATGTAGGAAATAGGCTCTATACGCGTATGCGTATAGAAATAGGTATGCGGGTATTTAAGCAGTCCAATTCACCCATTCCGCACTTTGGCGTATCTGGGCGACGCATTTTTCCTTTTTTGCTCATCGTGTTTTATCCATTCCGCATCGCCTATCTACCTATCTGCGTAGTATCTTCTCAGCCAACTTCCTATATATTATAATATAATATATAGGAAAATTTCGAGAGGGCTGTAACTTTTTCGGAATGTTACAAGAATGTTACACGCATTTGTTACAACCTATCTCCCTAATTTACAATTACTTATATCTTATTTGTAACTTGTAACATTTATATATAATATAAACCTATTAAATAAGAAAAATACATACATCTACTCATATGCGCGTATGCGCACACACAGGAGAACTATAAAGGAGTTATATAGGGAAAATTAAGTTACAAGTTACAAATGAGGGTTAATTTGCTGATTTTCAGCACTTTTTTTGTAACTTTTGCCGTGTAACATTTTTTTGTCAAATGTTACAATTCTACAAACTACTGATTTCCAACAACTTGCGTGTGTAACAATTTTTTTTCTGAAAAAATACAACATTTTTGTTGCACGTTAAAAATAAAATGCTTTACTTTGCACCAACAAACAACATATTTGTTGCATTTAATCGGAAAAACTATGACACTCCAACTGACCGACAAACAACAAGTGATACTCTATCGCTTAGTAGAGCAAGAACTGCTCACGCTCGAAGAGGTTGCCTTCGTAGAGGGACGCCCCTACACCGACACCGAGGTATTGCGCAACTTAGAAGATATGCGCGATTGTCTAATCCCAAACCACTTAAAACGATGCAACGCCTAATTGAATTTGCGCAAGTTATTGCAATAGTCTTCGGCCTATGCGCAGTGGAGAGCGCCCCATTCTTCACTATCGGGGCAATCCTATTCGCCACCATCCTTGGCGGACTTACAAACAAAGAAACCAAACAACAATAACCCATTAAACCCATACAACTATGAACAACAATTTCGATCCCGCCTACATCAACTCAGTATGTGGCACAATTTTTGAGCAAATCAAAGCGACTACAACTTGGAGCGTTCGAGGCTCTTGGGGCGCACACTCTTGGCAAGCAACTCTCTACAAAGGTATGCCCGCGCTGGTGTTTAAGTGTAGCGGACTACTCCACAAGGGCTGGGTATATGTCGCCTACAACGAGGGAATGGACGTGTACGAAGTAATCTTAGTAAACACCCGCGGAAGGGAAACAAAGCACATCCCCGAAGTCTATTGCGATGAGTTAGGCTATTTGCTCGACCGAGAGATTGAGCGCGGAGAAATGCCCGTAGAAGTATACATCCACAAAGCTATGGCCGATAGCAGGCGCAAATGGGGCACTGCCGAAGAATAACGCCCTACCCTTTCAGCCGTTGCAGGTTCGCCCACCTTGGCGAGGTTCGATCCCTCGGACGGCTCTACACACAACAAGTTTAACCCTATAAAAGCACAAAATTATGGTAACCTTTAACGAAAAAATTGCAAGCGCTTTCGAGGAATTAGACCTTTCTTTTGAATTGGACGCTGAAAGTCAGACCTTGGAGATTTCGACCTACTCCCCAGAGGGGCAAGATTGCTCTGCCACTTTTAAGGCCGACTATATGGAGAATCTTCTGCGGGATATGGCCGAGTGGATCTACGACTACGACGCTGACTACCAAGCCTCGCTATGGATAGGCGATGATGGACACGGCCGAAATGGCGCTCCCTACCACCTCAAAGACATTGTGACTGATATGGAGTGGTGGCGCGACCAAATAAACAAACTCCTCGACAGGCTGTGCGAGATTGACCAAGAAAGAGAATATACCTACGAGGTATGCCCCCACTGCGGGACTGAGGGAGAGTTTGACGCTGAGCAAGGTATCAAAAAATGCCCCGCTTGCGGAAAGCACATCGCTATTTGCTCTATGTGTGAGCAGTGTGTAAAGCCCTGCGGATTTGAGAAGGAGGCACACCAACTGAACGAAGAATAACCAAATAAACGCCAAATAGCTATGGATAAAATCTTACAAAAACTCAGAGTTATAGAAAGTGATGTAGTCCCCAAAGAGGGCGCTACAATTACCCCTGAGGGCACTTCCCTAAGAATTGTACACACCTGCGGGTGCGTGTTAGTCGAGCATTTTGCGCTCGGCCAGCCACTCACACAAAGGTTCCGGGAAGACAACCCCGAAAGATACGACGTTCTTATGGCTAACCGAAAATACTACATCGAACTATGCGACCAACACCGAAAACTCATAAAGTAAGCAGAGAGAGGGCTATTAGGATAGCAGCTGACCACAACTGCGTTAGTATTGAGATAGCCAAGGGCTATACCGATAGCGAACTCAAAGAGGTATTGCGCCACCTATCGCAAGGCGCAACGTACAAACTGAAACCAAATTTCTAACAATTAAAAGGCGGGGCTGGGCGAGGGCAGTATGATATGAAAGGTAAAAAAGTATATGTAATGACAATCGGGTGGTCGTATGATGGCGACACCGGACACGACTTGTTGGATGTATATGCCGACTATGATGAGGCTTGCAAAGCGCTGAGAAACCAAGTGGAGGAGGAATTGACTGATACTTGGATCGCTGATATACTAACCGAGAATCTCGAAGTCCGCAAAGAGGAACTCGCCAACATTGACACCTTCATCAACACTGAGGCGTCATTCTACATTGCCGACACCAACGGCAACTATACCGACATTAACATTCACACAAGAGTAATCGAATAACCTATGAAGACTATCCAAATTGCGCCCGAAGCAGGACAAATCGTAGTTACCGAAACCGCAATACACACGAATTGGAATGGCGGGATAACCTACACGGCCGAAGGGCTCGACCGCTACAAAGCCGACTACCTTAGAGAGTGCTTTTCGACCGCGATAGCCCTGTGCTCTAAGAGGTGGCAGGTAGAAGATATTTTGAACCACCATTTGGGCCTTGCTGGCAAGATTGAGTAAACCCTGCTTGCCAAATTCACGAAAATTTGTACATTTGCAACACAAACACAACATAGTTATGACATTCACAACAAAATATGACATCGGAGATGTGGTTTGGTTCGAGTTTATGGGAAACATAAGGTCCGCCACCATTATATCCGTAACCATCAACAAACCTTTCATCCTTTACTACTTTAAGGAGGAGCATTTTGCTCTTGGCGAGAGCAAACTTTTCGCGACCAGAGAAGAGCTAATAGAGAACACTTCTAAACTTTTGTCCGATAAGGGCAGAACCTTAAAAATGCAAATCAAAAGTCTGCTATGGGAGAATGGTGTGTACAACGGATGCGCAGAGGCGGTTAGGGTATTGCGCCAAATAGCAGATGAGATAGAATAAAAACACTGCACAACTATGGCCAAAGAAATTACAATAGCCACTAAGAGAATATGCGCCAAGGTGCGCGAGATACGAAAAGATCAAGAGCTGACACAAAAGGAGCTGGCCGACCAAGCGGGGCTCTTTCATCAAAGTATTCAGCGTTTGGAGCGTGGCGACATCTCCCCATCCGTAGACTTGCTCGCGCGAGTATTAGAGCCTATGGGCTACACGATAGACATCGTGAGGATAGAGGATGTAGAATAAAAGTAGCCAAAGGGCGTAAAAAAGGGCGTAGTTATTACGCCCTTTGTTTTTGTCATTACTTTTTCCCGTACAATACCCAATCTATCACTCGCCTGTTCGCCTCATCTACCTTCGCGCGGTCGAAGTCAATATAAATGTCGGTTATAGAATTGCCCCCGTGTCCGAGCGCGTGGGCGATCGTGTCTTTGGGTATGTCGAGCGAAGACGCAATGGTCGCCCAAGTATGGCGAGCCCAATAGGTCGTAAGCTGGGGTTGCAAAGGCTCATAAGTCTTTTTCCCTTGCTTGCCGACACTAACCGGACCGATATTTGCCAATGCTCGGTTCACCCTACGCAGTAAATCGCCCGAATTGTGGTAGGAGTCGCCCCATATCAGCAAATGGGTAATTCCTCGGTACTTGTTGATTATCTCCAACGCCTCCGGCTCAACTTTGACCGAATAAGGTCGGTGTGTCTTCGCGCGTTTATATTCAATGCGCCCGTTGCGTATCTCGGTCAGGCCGTGTAGGTCTTTGAGGTTAATTCCTATTAGCAAGAATGTGAGTTTCCAAAGGTCGTGATATTTTACGGCCGTTTCCTCAGGCTCAAAATTCCAAAACTCGCGTAACTCCTCAATAGTAAGCGAG
>JAEIGA010009704.1_pt1 | contig 14580 bp, 11 predicted proteins | sample 9270691 | NCBI WGS metagenome assembly JAEIGA01 (sample SAMN17057246, study PRJNA624740) | gut metagenome | biome: biome; isolation source: fecal sample | host: Bos grunniens | place: China: Xizang | collected 2019 | reverse complement strand
AGTTCAAGAGCCATTTGCGGATACTGTCGTTCTTTAAAATGTCGGGAGTAGAAATGTAATATTTGTACCCGTTTGAAGGGTTGCATTTTATTTCAACTCCAAACAATTCCTCTACAGCATTTTTATGCTGGTGGAATGTACGTAATGGCAACGGAGTGCCATCGCCCAAACAACTCTCTTTCCACAACACATTTATCTCTTCAAAGGTTACTTGCTTATATTGAAGGAGAGTATTCATAAGCCAAATATAACGGTTAAATGTCTTGCTTATCATAACTTATATTCGCTATTTACCGCAAATATAATGAACACCTATGCAAAATCATTGCATAGCATTAAAAAATATTCCCAATTTGAAATTTTTACTACGGTATGCAGTGTTTTTGCACACATCTGTATTGTTTTATATTGAAGGCAACAGAAACTTTCGTATTTATATTATAGCAACAAAACAATACTATAATGAAAAGCAAACATCAAAAAAAACGAAACAACACAGTTAAGCAAAAGGCAATGATTGAATCATTGATTTTTCAAACAAATTGGGGAATTAAAAAACTTTATAAAAACCCAAGTGATTTAATATCAACATTAGTGAAAGTTGAATTGGAGTATATTATAGAATTGAATTTATTTGAAGACCTATTGCTGTTGAAAATGTTTATAGAAAATGTAAAATCAGTATTCGGGGTTGAGCCTATTGCTGAATATGGCGATTTTAACAGAAGTCTCGTAGCCCTTGCTTTGGGAATTGGAAAAGTTAATGATATTGAAAAAGTTGGGATACCTATAGCGTGGCACGAACTTTTAGAAAAAAAGATTCTCAGCATATACTACACTAATGATATTCGTAACACGATTGCTGATTATGCAAAACATAACGGATATAATGTTTCAACATTCTTGGGAAAACCAATAATTAAATTAAGTAAGATTTTTGTATTGTTGGAACGGGCAAGATAAATATTAGTTGCCTCATTATTTGTGACAACCCACTATACACATTATCACATGTGCAAAATTTGCACATACCAAGAAACAGTACTACTTTTGTGTTGATTATTCACGAAATTAAACAACCAATGACAAACGAAACACCCATACTAAACGAGCACAACAAACAGGAGTTTCCTCCAATGCATACTGCCGAACACATTTTGAATCAGACAATGGTGAGATTGTTTGGTTGCAAAAGAAGTAAAAACGCGCACATTGAACGCAAAAAGAGCAAATGCGACTACCTGTTGACTGCTGAACCTACAGCTGAGCAGATAGCAGCCATTGAGCAGCAGGTGAACAGCGTAATAACGGCAGCAATGCCGGTGACTACGGAGTATACAACTAAAGAGAATATTCCGGCAGAAGTGGAGGTAGACAAACTGCCCGAAAATGCCAGCGACACCATACGACTGGTACGCATTGGCGACTACGACCTGTGCGCATGCATCGGTACACACGTGGAGAACACTTCGGAGATTGGCACATTTAAAATCATCAGCCATACTTGGGAGAATGGCACATTGCGTCTGCGATTCAAACTGCAAACCACAAAATAAATAACAAGCTTTTATACAGCTATTTGCAACAATGATATATTTATTGTATCTTCGCGCTGCAAATTTCAAAGACACAGAATGACAAACAAGAAACAAGAGATATTCTTCTCATCGCAAGAGACATTCGGCAGCATGTGCCACAATCTGCTGCAGCAGATAGGCGCAGCAGATAATCTGCTGAAAATAACCATTTTCCACTGCCCTGCCGACAATGAAGAGTATATTCAGAACCTGTGTCTGCTAACAACCTGTGTAAATGAGTTTTTTGGCAGCAATGCCCCATTGACTGCGTATGTTGCCCAGCCATGCGTAACTGCATCTATGGCAGCCGAGGTTACATATATTCCCGAGGGTGTTGAGTATGAACGTCACGATGGTTACACTCTGTTGCACGGCAACGGCTTCTGCGAACTTATTACAAAGGGTATCACCCCCACCACTCTGTCGGCAAGCATTCGCAGGCAGTCGGAAGAGATTTTCTCTCAGTTGAGCGAAATACTTGTAAAGCATAGTTTCGACATCAGCGACGTCTATCGCCAGTGGAATTACATTGAGCAGATAACAGCCATACACAACGAGCGTCAGAACTATCAGGAGTTCAACGATGCCCGCAGCCGTTTCTACAACAGCGCCGACTGGTCAAACGGCTACCCTGCCGCCACCGGTATCGGCACTTCATGCGGTGGAGTGATGATTGAGGTATTCGCAATCCGTGGCACAAACGTTGTCAACCACGCAATTGACAATCCTGTTCAGGTGTCGGCACACAACTACTCGCAGAAGGTGTTGACCGGAAAGACAGACGAAGCACAGCGCACCACTCCAAAATTTGAGCGCGCACGCATCGTGGGTGACGTTGTATATATTTCGGGTACAGCTGCCATCAAGGGCGAGAACAGTCTTCAGCTCGACAATGCAACGGCGCAGACCGAGGAGACAATGAACATAATCAAGAGCCTTACAGTTGCCGACAATATTCCCGTAGACTGCTCAGCAACAGAATACACTTTGCTGCGCACATACATTAAGAATAGTAGCGAGGCGGCTGAAGTGATAAAATTCATGGACGAACGCTACCCATCTGTGCCCAAGCACTATCTGATTGCAGATGTTTGCCGTCCCGAACTTCTCATAGAGATTGAGGGTACAGCCGTTGTAAGATAATCGCTTCCATCTGTTTTTCTACCACAAAGCCCATCGAGCGGAATTACTCTTATTTAAGTTAACAAAAGCCAAGAACAGCCGCAACTGACACCGGGAGAGCGAGATTGTTGTAACTTTGCAAACAAAAACAGACTGATGGAATTCCTCTTTACACTGATACTATTGTTATCAATATTGCTATTGTTAACAATAATAATCGTAATAATCTCAGGCATACTTAAAATTTTCGGCAAGCCATTCAAGAAAAGTTTCTGCCGTGGAGCATGGATACTATTGCTTCCCCCACTGCTGTTTCTTTACGGTTGGTTGATAGAAAGAAACCTCACACAGACACGCAGCGTCGAAATCTGCTCTTCGCACGTACCGGAATCCTTCGACGGCTACCGTATAGTGCAAATATCAGATATGCACCTGCGCTCGTTCATAGGACGCGAAGAGAGGTTGGCAAAAATCGTAGAGAAGATAAATGCGCTGTGCCCCGATGCAATACTCTTTACAGGCGACCTTGTAAGCCTAAGAACCTCGGAACTTGACACCACCGAGGAGATACTAAGCAGACTCGAAGCCACTGACGGAGTATACTCGGTACTTGGCAATCACGATTACAGTTTCTACACCAGATGGAACGATGAGGGCGAGAGAAAAAAGGATGCCGACGAACTTGTTGCTCGCGAAAGAGCCATGGGCTGGGACCTGCTGCTGAACGAATCGCGCGACATAATAAAAAACGATTGCGACACAATATCCATTATAGGTGTGGAGAACACCTCGATACGCAAAAAGTTCCGCTCATTCGGAAACCTGGACAAAGCGATGCACTCTGCAAACGGCAAATTCAAAATATTGCTTACCCATGACCCCAGCCACTGGCGCGCCGAAGTAATTGGCAAAAAAGACATCGACCTGACACTCTCGGGACACACCCACAGCATGCAATACTCACTATTCGGCTGGTCGGTAATAAGTCATGTGTATGAAGAATACAACGGACTCTACCAAGAGGGCGAACAATCTCTTTACGTAAACATTGGATTGGGAGAAACAATGTTCCCTGTGAGAATAGGTGCAAGACCCGAAATCACTTTAATAACACTGAAAAACGGAGGCGAAGCAGCAAGCCACGCCCCCGTTAAGGAATGAAAAAGCATAGAGTCAGGCTGATCGTTCGCGACGAAGATAGGAAACGATAGCTCCCTGTATCAGACGGTGACCTGCCTCGTTGGGGTGAATACCATCCTCGCACAGATAATCGGAATAATTTCTTCGCTCCAAAAAGACCGAAGTAATATCAATCACGGGTGTACGGGTGAGTACGCCCAAACGCATAATCTCCATATTGTAACGTTCGTGCCAACGGTCGATATTCAACACCGAGCCATGCAACCATTTAAGAATGTTATCGCCATTCAGCCCCTTTGACAAGAAACGGAAATAGCGTTCGGGGTCGAGCACAGGCAGTGTCAACAGCACCGGACGAGTTCCTAAAGCCTTTACCGCATCTATCAGTTCCCTGTACTTTGCTGTAAAAACATCGATAGGCACATTGGGATGGTGGACATCATCGGGACGCTCCGAAATTTCCGCCCATTTATAGTCGCAATCGTTGCCACCATACTCGAACAGCACATAATCGGCCTCTTTCACTTTGTCGGCATACCTGTTCAGGAATTTCATGCCATGAGTAACCATACCCCCGAAACGGGCGAAATTTTCAACGTCGATACCAAAATTCCTGCGACAACGGGCAGCAAATCCTTTGTCACTTATTTTATATTTAATGCCATCGGCGGGGGAATTCTCCCTGTCGACCACAATACCTTTCATCACCGAATCGCCGAATCCACAAACTGCCCTAAGACCTGTTTCCATGTTCAAAAGATTTAGAAACTGTTTAAAATTTTATTAGAAGAATATTTAATTATAGCGAAGCTGGTTTCTGTTTCTTTGACCAAGGTTGATATCCTTCTCGCCTCGGTCATCGACAAGCAAAGCTTCTGTTTTCAAAATTCGACGGCAAAAATATACACCGGCAACAGAGAAACAAAAAACAAGGGATTAATGGTTGTTTTTGGGGTAAAAACAGCTATTTAGGGGTAAAATATGGTATATTGTGGTAAAACAAGGCAGCATTTTAGCGGATTTTACACTAAATGCTGCCTTGAAAAAGAAAAAAATTAAACGTCTGTGGATTCAGACTCAGGTACTGATTGTTGAACCTCGCCGACAGGTTGCTCGGGAAGAGGTTGGGAAGCCGCTGCTTCGGCGGCACCGGCACCACCCATCTGCTGTTGCAACTGTTGAAGCATTTCGGGTGGGATACCCTCCATAGCGGCACCCTGTTGCAACTGCTGCTCGTTGCGCTTGACAGCCTCGAGAATTTTTCGCGCAAAGGGGAAACTACAATTCTCAAGTACTGTCTTGATGTCGACTGCACGAGAGCGGAACAGCTCCATAAGAAAGTCGTTGGCAAGCATCTGATAAGCAGGCGTATTGTAACCGTCGGCAACAGTGAGGTCGAGTTCCACATTCTGCACCTTAGCCGGATTATAGAGTTTTGCCTCGGTACTGTAATCCTTGCCAGCAAGTTCTATGTGACGCTGCTCGTTGTAGAACTGCTGGATAGTCTGCATCAGTTTCGTGTCGCGTCGACGGCGGAAAGTGCGAAAAGCATCAAACAATCCACGCAGATTCAACGACGAGTTATAGGCCTGTTGGGCATAGAGGCTGGCAGGTGTTCCTGCCTTTGGGGCTTGCCCCTGCATGGCACTGTTCACTCCCGAAATTTCATTTATAAGCCGCAACTGAAGATTGAGCAACTCAAAATCGCCTGCAACCGAAGCACCGCTGTTGTACTGACGCACTACGCCATCTATACTTTGTCCGGGTTTAAGACGAACAAACAGGACTCCATTGTAACGCACATACTCGTCGATGACCTCTTCGCGCGACATACTCTCGAAAGCTTCGTCGTCCACCACAAGCACACCCTTTGAAGATGTACCTCGGATAAAGTCGATGAGTGTAGCTGTTCGGTTGATTGCACGCTGCTGGTCGATAAACTGCTCGACAAAATTGCCAAGTTTGCCCTGTATCAGCGGATAAAGATGAAGCACATAATTGTGCTCGCCGTGCCAATAGGGGGTGCGTCCCTCCTGCAACACGTCGCCATAGGGTGTCATATAGCGATAGTACCAGTAGCGCTCGGTGGCATAAACATACTCGACGAGCAGCACATCCTCGGGAGCCACGTTCATCTCCTTTGCTCTCTGCCTGCGACGCTCATTCTCTTCGTCGAACTTGCGCTTCTCGGCAGCATTGTAGTCGACGTACCCCCACGTTCCACGCAAAGTGTCGTTCCAACAGTAGGCCTCGCGAGTCTCAAGATGCCATCCGAGAATGACGCGGCAAAGGTCGTTGCGCGAGGGGGAATAAAAAGAGAGGTTACGACTCTCTTCGCCCTGCATTCCCAGATTTCCGTCGTGATAGTATGGCGAAGGGTCGGCATAGATATTGCTGATATACTCCTTCTCCTCGGGAGTGTGGGCAAAATGGGCAAGAACATCGGCAAGCGGCATATCAAACAGCTCGCCAATGCAGGTCAAGTCCCATTGACGGACATCCTCGAGATTGGTATTGAAAAAGAGGCGGGCAGGATTTACGCCATAGAGCCACACATCGCAACGGTCCTTAGCCGGATTCATACCGAACTCTATGCGCTGAGCAACCATTCCTCCATTGAGCAGCATACGCATTGAGTCGGAGTCGACCTCTTCGACATCATTTATGTCGTGAACATACTCGATGGCAATGCTCATCATTTCGCCCACAGCAGCCTCGCTCTGGTCGCGTGCCACGCACACAGGCCTTGTCAGTTGCTGACGCAACTGGCCGTCGATATTGCTGAGAATGGGAGCAATCATATTGTTCTTGAGCGGAACCTTACCGTTCTTTTTTATGAGGTCGCCCTCCGTCATCACACGACCCGTATCAGGGTCGCGCACAAAGTCGCCCCACTGGTCGCCATAGCTGTACATGAGGCTGCGCCGCATTTTGCGGCGCGCCTCGTCAAGAGCGTCCCAGCACGATGCGCACATATTCAGAAAATCGACCTCCTGTTTATATATGGTAGATCTCTTCTGCTCGACACCATGCTTTTCGGCTCTAACACGATGATTTAAAAACTTATTCATAATAGCATATAAGAAAACTGCCTTGTGCAATCCCCCGAAAAAGGTAATTGCCCGCAGTTTTATGACAACTACAATTCGCTGTTAATTATTAGGCAAGCCCTCGTCGTAAGGCAAATTCAACAAATCCAACATATTGAATTTGGGAGGCTCGGAACCTCTCCACGGAGTACGTCTTTTTATATAGTCGATGGGACCTTTGAGCGCTGCCTTGAATTTTCCTTTTGTAGGATAACCGACCTGTTCATCGCGTGATAAAACCTCGGTATATTCTGCGTTTGAATATGCACGCTCCTTTGGAGAAAGGTCGAAACGTTTCCTGACATTGACTATCTCCTGATTTCCATGCTGTCCGGTCATTTTTCCTCTAAGCATACTGAGGCGTGCCTCCTCTTTTTCATACTCGGTCTGGGGCATCTCTTCAGGGAAAAAGCCATACTTGCGATGAAAATCGTCACGTTTGCGTCTGTATCCCTGAGGGTCAATATCCTTAAATAATTCCAACATTTCGGCGCGCTCGATGGGCTCGTTGATTTTGTCGTAAACTTCGGGCGGAACAACATCCCTCATGGGGTAAGCTCGGGAAAATCCCTCTGCATACTGAATCATTTTCTGCATTTCGCCTGCCAGAGTGACGTTAAGTTCCGGAGTACCCATACAGTTTTTATCAACATACAGGGTCTTTGATGCATGGTCGTAGTAACATTCACTGTCGAGATATTCGTCGAACTTGACCTTTACACTCTTAAACTCGGGATAGGCCTTGAAAAAGATGTTGTCGGAGAGCATGTCAGATAGTTTCGGATTCTCCTTGGTATACTTCTTCAACAGTTTATTGAGCTTATCGCCCATCTGTCTGACCTCCGCCTTATCGCGCTTGTACACTACATCGCCTGACTTAATATCCTTGTAGAACTCGTAGTATTTAGGATGCTCCTCGCGCAAACGTTTTTCGTGATAGAACTCGAGATTCAAGTTTCTGTCATCAATTTCGTAGCGCAGGTTTCCATCAGCACCCATTTCCCAGCCTAGCCACATCTTGGCATCCTCCAAGGGGGTTCCATTCTCCAGCACTCTCTTTGCTGCAGCAAGTTTTTCAGATGTAAAATCGGCTTCGCCCAACTCGACAAGTCTGTTGTAACCCTTCTCGCCAATGAAACGGAACTTATTCTGCGAAAGCAAAGAGTTGTTACCTCCTCTGAAATTGTTGTCGGAAGTAGTAGCATAGGGCTCACCCGAAGAATTCATGCGAGAGGCGCGGAACGAACCGAATACATCCTTACGGTGCTTGTCGGCTGCAACATTATTTTCGAGTGCCTTTCTGTGTTGCGACATCAGAATTGCAATCTTGCGGTCATCTATGCCGCGAACAGGAATATTCATGCGATAGAGTGCGTCGCCAAGAAAATCCTTGAAACGCTCCACAACACCACGTTCGGCAGGGGTTTTATTGCTCTTTTCAGCGGCAAGTGCCAAATATTCATCCATAGCCTCGTAGTCGTTTCTGAGTCCGTTGAGAGTGCGGCATATTCTGACCCTTTTACGCACTTCGGGGGTTGCACGTTTCAACATCTCGTCAAGGAACTGCACATAATGTTCGCCGAAGAGGTTGGCAAGTCCCTTGTGTCCCACAGTCTCGTGAAGAACCGTAAAATTGGTATCCTCTACATTGTCATTCGACGCCAGATTGATGGTTACTTTGTCGTTGGAGGAGTCGTGCCAGCCTTTTGAGGTGAGTTTACGTGCATAGTAACTGTCGGCAGCATCAAGCTGATGAGGGTCGTAGACCAGTTCAATGTCGCTGTTCAGTTTTTTGGCAGTTTCGTTTGCCATCACCGTCATGCGAGCCAACTGGTCGTGACTGTGCAGATAGTTTGGCATGGGATTACGGGGGTCGTTCATGTGCAACGACGCTTCGCCATCAGCAGGATAGGGAATACCATATTTTTTAGCATTTTCATACTCTTGCGGATAAAACGCCTTATAGCTCTTTTTTATATCAAGATTGCCATTGGCGGGACGTTTGTCGACAGAGGTGTTGTAGGCACGTTCATAGTCGCGTATCTGCTCGTTGCCATAACCATCGAAATTCTGACTCTCGATAAGCCGGCGAGCATCATAGTGCATTTCGTCGGTCACACCCGAACGCTGCTTTTCGGCCTGCTGACGTATGATAGCCTCGTAATCGTTCAACGCCCTGTTCTCGGCTTCGGTACACTCGCAGATGTTCTTTTCGACAGCAGTAAGCAATGCTCCGCGTCCAAGGCCGTAGCGCTGCTCCACACTATTGCGGATGTCATGCATCACATTGCCAAGTTCGGCATCATTGTAGCTCGAACGATAAAGAATGTCATCGATAATCTGCTGCTGACGTGCATCAAGAGGTCTCTTTTTCGCCTTCCTGTACATGATGTCCGAAATTTCATCGGCAGCAATACCTGTTTCGCGAGCATACTCACCTGCCTGACGGAAAAAGTTCTCGGAATCTATGCCTTGGCGGAACGACTCTTCTATGGATGCAATGCGATTGCGACGCAGCACACCGCTGTTTCTTTCGGCAAAATTCTGAGCTTCGTCACGCGAAGCAAATTTCAGACGCTGCACATTCCTGCCGGCATTGTCTTTCACGTTGAGCAATACTCCATCTGCAGCCTCCTCCATATTATAATCAACGGGAACAGGAGGAGTGCTTGTCAATTTATTTTCGACAATGTAGAGCAGTTTTGCACGTGTCGAGGCCGACAAGGCATCATTCGAAATAAGACCTTCGTAGTTGCTTATAAAATCGCGACGGGCATTTCCGTGCAACGACGGATAGCTGGGTTTCAGGGCAGACTCCATCGACGAAATAAAATTATCAGGGTTGACTCCAGCCTGTCGCATCTCTTGACGTTCAACATCATTGAACGAAAGTTCGGGCTTCAGACGACCATCGCGGCCCAACTTATCCAGCGAGCCTTTAGGACGCCAGTGAGCCATGCGCATGGCAAGCAGGGTAGCTGTACTTTCGCCAAAATCGGTAAGCAGGTCGATAGGCTCAATATCCACCCCAGCCGCCAGTTTTTCAGCCTCTGTACCTAAAGTAAACACAGCAGACTCTGCACTGAGAACACCTGCCGATGCTGCCAGTTTCCTGCCACCGGTTAGTCCACGGGCTTTCATTCTGAGCGGAGTACCCACTGCACCGAGCGCCATACCCGTGCCAAAGCCTTTTGCAAAAGAGCTTGCAGCCATTCCGGCATCTACATCCTCGCCATAAAGAATGTCATCGACAACGCTGTTGGTTGCATCGTAAGCTCCCAGAGTCAATCCCTGTGTAGCTCCACTCGCAGCAATACGTGTGCCAAGAGTATTTACAAAAGTTCTGTCCACAATGCGTTTGGCAGTTTCACCTGTTAGTCCGCGTGCCGCACCCTTTGCCAGTACACGCGACGTCAGATTACCAGCAATGGCAGAGGTTGCTTTTCCGGTAGCAGCCGAAGCGGCACTTCCAATGCCGGCAAAAATTCCGCTATCTATTAACAGTCCGCCCACGCCGGCAGTGAAATCCTCGGCACGGCTTGCATTATAGCGTCTTTTAGCCTCATCGTTGATGAAACCACGTGAACCGGAACCATCGAGAGCAAGAGTGGATAATTTGCCTGTAAGAGAATTGTCCCATGCACCACGCGCCACATACTCCAGGCTGCTACGGGGAACAGCTTCGTTAATATACTCCTCGGTCATACGGTGGCGAAGAGAGGGTTCAAGCATTGCACGACGATAGCTGTCGGTGTCGAGACCACCGTAACGCGCATAGGCATCGGCAATTCGGTTCAGTTCAGCACCATCGATTCTATTCATGGTGCTATCTATCACCTTTGCAGGGTCAGAGACCGAGTTAGACATACGCAGTGCAGTCAGCGGATCGGCACCGGGAACCGCCGAGTAACTTCTGTATGTGTCGGTAGCCTTTTTGTCGAAGAGTTCACGCTGACTCTTAAACTGAGGCTGCACCTTGCTGTTGTAGAAATCCTTTACAGCATCGTCGGCAATATTACGCGACAGCACAAACTGACGACGGCGACGCTGCTCGTTGTCGGTGGGTACCAGCGACTCGCGGGCAGCATTATAATGGTAAGCACTGCGCTCACTCTTGTTGCCTAGAGCATTTGTAAGATCATTTATACGCTGCACGGTCTTATCCACCGAAGCCAGTCGTTCGTCAAGCACAAAGCCATCAAGCGGCTCCCCCGTATTGCCGTTGGCAGAAGAGGCATTAGCGGCTCTTTTCTCTTTGGATTCATCGTATCCATAGATGCCATTCTGTTCTAATTTGTCATTAAACATTTTTTATTGATTATTAAATTAATATTACTTTTCTTTTACGTCATTCACAGGCAAGAGAGTAAACAGGATGGTACTCTTTTGCGCGGCAGTGGAGGGTGCTATCTTTTTCTTCAGCAGATTATCGGCCTTTTGTGAAGTATAATCAACAGCCGTACAAAAACGTTTGAAAGCCTTATCAACCTGCTTGGAACAGTTGTCGCATTTACCATCGCCATGCGACTTAACACTACCCCGCTGCTGTAACACCGAATGTAAAATATCAGCAAGAAGCAACATACCGCCGACACTTGCCAGAAACTCCGACCTTCGCCTTTTCATTCTCACATCAGATTAAACGTCCAACATTACTCAGCACCGCCTTATCATTCCTCTGTGGGAGTTTTTTTCTCCTTGCCCCAATTGACACCATCTATTGCCCTCTCTATAAGCGACAATCCTCCTATGAGGTCAGGGTCGATACTACTACGGTTGTTAAGGTCGAGCGACATCTGCTGGCCGTTGAGCGAATTTACATTCTGTAAATGCTGTGCGTCTACCGAGGCACGACGCGCACTCTCCTGCGAGGCAAGATTGCTCATCATATTGTCCACCACTTGCAGATTCTGCTCGTTGCGAGCCAGCGAAACTTCCGGCGTAACACCCATCACAGCAGCATAGGCTCTGTTCTGTCGGCTGTTACGGCTCAGCGTATCCTCGACACGCTTCATGGCTGCGCGCGCCATGCTGCTGTTCAGATAGTCGTTATAATAATTACGTCTGTACCAAGCATTTTCCGCTGCACGCGACTTGTCCAAAGAATTCTTTGCACGACCATAATTGTCACTGAAAAGATTTTTCACTCCCGAATAGAGCTGCAGCCCACCGGCCAGCCCTGTCAAAATCGAATTAAATAATGCCATAACTTTTTTTGCTGCAAAAGAAATATCCAAACACTGGAACATGGTTGCAGAATTAACACTATCAACCCTCGAAGGCTGTAAATGTTAATACAGCAAACTAATCATCGCGGTTGCGTACTATCTTTGTAGATAACTGTAAACAAAGCGAATAGACAATGACAAGAAGAGGGAAAAAGGAGGAAATTACGATTGAGGATGTACGCAGCGAAATGCTGAGCCTCTTTCACAGGCTGATACAACGGCTCGAAAAACTTACGAACGATTGCGAGGATCCATCGACCATAAATCAGGCGATAAAGACAATGACAGATTTTTTGGTTAAGCTGAACAAGGAGCGCGACAACGACGACGAGAGTCTCGATTCATTACTGAAACAGACTCTTAAAGGCATCGAAGATGTGTGACAGATTAAACTATTCCAAAAAAATAACTACATTTGCAACACCTACATAAATGAAACTACAAACAGATATTTATGGCAATTGTAAAAGAATTAAACGGAATAACCCCGACAATGGGCAGTAACTGTTTCCTTGCCGAGACAGCAGTGGTGATAGGAGATGTCAGGATGGGCGACGACTGCTCCATCTGGTACGGCAGTGTGCTTCGAGGCGATGTCAACAGCATCAGACTCGGCAACAAAGTAAACATACAGGATGGTGCAGTGATACACACCCTTTATCAGCGTTCAAAGACAATCATAGGCGACAACGTCTCCGTAGGACACAATGCCGTGATACATGGCGCAACCATAGAAAGCAACTGCCTTATAGGCATGGGCGCAATAGTTCTTGACAACGCTGTGGTGGAGAGCGGTGCCATTGTTGCAGCCGGAGCGCTTGTAACATCGGGAATGAGAGTCGAGGGAGGATATATCTATGCAGGTGTCCCTGCCAAAAAGATTAAAGCTGTCGATGAGAAACAGCGCGACGAAATAATAAAACGCATAGCCGACGACTATGTGATGTACGCATCGTGGTACAAATAACCGTCAGCCACAAGCAAGGACATTTGCAATATACAAAAAACAGTCTATGAGGTTAAATGAAACCTCATAGACTGTTTTTATTCTTAATGGTGCCGAAAAGCAAGACAGCTGCTATTTGACACTCCTTGCAAACAAATTACAGATACATCTGACAATGTCCGAAAGAATAAGTACTGGCGATGTAAGCAGCAATATCCAACCCCAGTCGGTAATGCTGAGCGGAGCCACATTGAACATGGCACCTGCGTAGGTGACAATAACTATCTGTCCCAACAATATGACAGAGAGAATCCATACAAAACCCATGCTGTACGACTCTTTCACCTGCTGTGGATTTGTAAACAGACCGAATATATCCTGAATAAGGCTTCTGCCTGTTCTGAAATATTTTGCGTTGAACAGATTCCAGAACTGAAGCATTACAAATATCGAGAAGAAGACTCCATGGTCGTATCCGCTCAAATGTCCCTTATCGCTGCTCATATCAAAGATTCCTGTAAAGAAAGCCTTTACTGAATCGGGAGTCACAAGGTCGCTGACAGATTTTATATCTGTATGCCACAGCAACTGCCACAATCCTGCCAACAGAACAAAGAAGAGGAAGCCTACTCCAACGATTCGACGCAACATCTGACTGTCTATAATATGGCTGTTGGGTTTGCGGGGTTTATCATTCAGCACCCTTTTGTCTGCCGGCAACGACGAGAGCGCCATGGCAGCAAAGGTATCCATAATGAGGTTCACCCACAGCATCTGAGTTACAGTCAGCGGAGAATCCAGTCCGATGAACGAGCCTAAAAGCACCACCAGACATGCACAGACATTGATAGTCATTTGGAAGATGATGAAACGACGAATATTCAGATACAACGAGCGTCCCCACATGATAGCCTTGTTGATGCTCGAGAACGAATTGTCTATAATTGTAATATCACTTGCCTCCTTGGCCCTTGCCGTACCATCACCCATTGAAAGACCTACCTGAGCCTTGCTCAGTGCCGGAGCATCGTTTGTGCCGTCGCCCGTCACCGCAACAACGTGGTTCAAGGATTGCAACAACATAACCAATCTTGCCTTGTCATCGGGTCGGGCACGTGAAATAATCTTGAAACTATCCTTGCTCAGCAGGCTTCTTGCCTCGTCGTCGCTCATTGCTGCAAACTCAGGGCCTGTAATAGTCTGCTTCTCCTCATTCTCGTCGAGCAATCCTATCTGTCTGCCAATTTCATTTGCTGTACCCGGAGTATCACCGGTAACTATTATAACTCGTACTCCTGCATTGTCCTTACAGATGGTGATAGCCTCTTTAACATCATCGCGGATGGGGTCAGCAATACCCACAACACCCAGAAAGAGAATATCGTTGCACTCGTTCTCTCCCAAACGCTGATAAGCAAAACCAAGAGTACGCATAGCCTTTCCCTGATACTGCGAAAGAGTCTGCTCGACATGTTCTT
>JAEIGA010009703.1_pt1 | contig 14582 bp, 17 predicted proteins | sample 9270691 | NCBI WGS metagenome assembly JAEIGA01 (sample SAMN17057246, study PRJNA624740) | gut metagenome | biome: biome; isolation source: fecal sample | host: Bos grunniens | place: China: Xizang | collected 2019 | reverse complement strand
GCAATTGCTCTGCATAGTTTTCGGCAAAAATGGTCAGGGTAGCTTTCGCAATTCTTAACGCTTTCAATAACTGCTTTTTTTACACTTTCAGGCATTCCGAGAGGATTGAGATTTGCTGAAAAATCATATCTGATTTTACGGCTGTAAATATCACCGCCATGCATTGAATTCACCATAAAACTCCTCCGAAAATTATTCCTCTTATCAATACGGAAACTATCAGCACAATGATTGAAGTGCAGTACATAAGCCTGTTTGCACGCCTTATATCCTCGTTTTCTATCGGGCGGATATCATCGCCTATATATTCCTTTTTGTGAAGCTTTCCGAAATAATAAGCATCGCCTGCAAGTCTGATTTCAAGTGCGCCTGCACATACAGCCTCAGTCTGTGCGGAATTCGGGCTTGCATGTTTTCTTCTGTCACGTTTCCATATTCTGAACGCATTTTTCCCATTCATTCCAAGAATATATGCAGATAAAATCATTACTGCTGCTGTAAGCCTTGACGGAATAAAATTAAAGGCATCGTCAAGCTTTGCCGCAAAACGTCCGAGATTTATATATTTATCGTTTTTATATCCTATCATTGAATCCATTGTGTTTACTGCTTTATATATAAATCCGAACACAGCACCGCCAAGCGACATATACATTATCGGTGCAGTAACGCCGTCTGATGTATTCTCCGCAACAGTTTCAACAGCCGCTTTGATAATTCCGCTTTCATCAAGGCACTGCGTATCACGTCCTACAATCATCGAAACAGCTTTTCTTGCTTTTTCGGTATCTTTTATTTTTATTGCGCTATATACTTTCATGCTTTCATTACGCAGGCATTTGGGAGCAATAAGATAATAACAGAAAATTCCCTCAATCAGAATACCGAATATAATATTCAGCCTGTAATAAAAATAAAGTATAAAAAAGGGGACTACTGCTGATATAAATATTACTGTAAGTGCAAGAAAAACACCGCCTGCATGCAGATTTCTGAAACGTCTGCGTATAAATTTTTCAAGCTTTGAAATAAGCCTTCCGATAAGTCTTATAGGATGCGGCAGATTATACGGATCTCCGATAAAGCTATCTATTACAAAGCCGATTATTATCGGCATAATTGCTGTCATTAATTTCATATATTCTCCAGAACCTTTATTTTTTCTCCGTCAAATTCAGTTATATAACCTTGCCCGTTTTTCACCTGAAAATCATAATAATTCCCTTTCGGCACAGCGTATTTTTCCATAACAGACATTATCGTTCCGCCATGTACCACAAAACAGATGCTATCATAATCCGAATAACTGCGTACAGCATTTTCAAATGCTTCGACACATCTTTTTTTGAAATCCTGGGTATTTTCACCATTCGGTAACGGCAGTAAACCTCCGCTTTCAAGCCAGCTTATATAATCGGGATTATTACATAGTTCATTGTAATTTTTTCCCTCAAAATCACCGAAATCACATTCTTCAAGTCCGTTTACAGTTATAACCTGTTTATCGGGATAGATAAGCGTTGCTGTTTCTATGCAGCGTTTCATAAAACTTGAAATCACAATATCGCAATCGGGAAAAGAATGCTTTGAAATCTCATTTATTCCGATTTGTGAAAGCGATTCATCAGTTCTTCCTATGTAGCGTTTTTCAAGATTTCCAACAGTTTTTCCATGACGGATAAATATAATTTTCATTGCTTCTGACCTTTCAGAATATGGGGTATACCACATATCATACGAATTACTTTTTCTGAATTTTCCGCTATGATACAGCCTGCCTTACCGACTGTCTCACGCCATATTCTCTCGCTTTTTTCAAGCGGAATTATTCCTCCTCCTATTTCATCCATTATAACGATCAGTGAAGGATTTTCTATGCAAAGCCTTTCGGTAAACTCAACAGGATTTTCACCATTTTCAAGCAGACGCTTTACAAGCAGATGATAATTTTTCACACATTCAGCAGTAAATACACTGTCAATTTCACAGCATTTTCCGTCTGTAATTTTACAGCCGTATTCAGAAACAGCAAACTGAGTTTTCCCCTGATATGCTCCGCCTGTTATCATAATCATAATAAAGCCGCCTCCGTAATTTTTTCGCCGACCAGTACCATAATTGCAATTGTAAGCTCGCAGACCTGTAAAAACCAACCGGCTGTATCGCCTGTAATTCCACCGAAATTTTTATATGCAGATAATCTGTAATAAATCAAAGCAGATATCGCACCAAGCACAGCAAATCCACCCGCTATAACATCAGAGCATAGCATTGCTGCCGCCGAAATTACATTAACTATTGCAAGCACAAAAAGCGTTGATTTTTTGTGTGCAGGCTTTACGAAGCTTTGCAGTGCACCTTCGCTTTTTGCAGATTTAAAGCATACCGCACCTATACCGCTGAGCGTTCTTGAAAACACAAATCCAATTGCAATTACCAACGCTGTTTCAGTTTTATCTATCTCGCATAGCACAGCTGTCTGAACAAGGAAATAAAGTATAAGATATATAACGGCAAATGAGCCAATATGTGGGTCAGACATTATTTCAAGCCGCTTTTTCTTATCCGCAAATGCTGATTTTGCATCGATTACGTCACAAAAACCGTCAAGATGTATTCCGCCCGTTATAATTATCGGAATGATAACTAAAACTACTCCTGTAAAAAATCCGCCAAATTCAAGCAAGCCACATATATGCCTGCAAAGCATAAATAATGCCCCGATAACAGCGCCGACAGCAGGGAAGAAGCAAAGCGAATATCTTCTGTTTTCCTCTTTCCACTCGATATTCGGCATTGGTATTCTCGAATACATAAGAAATGCACTTACAAGGGATTTAAGTAATATCATAATATTTTTCCTTTCAGCACAACAGGGATTCCATACACACACTCGATAACATTATCGGCAATTTCCGCAATTCTGCAATTTATTTCTCCCATTGAGCGTATATATTCCATGGTTTCTTTTTCGTAGTAAATACCATCACAGAATACGTTATTTGTTACAATCACAAAATGCTCAGACTGTGCAGCTATTTTTTCAATCCCTTTTATAATCTTATCGGCAGGAAAGCTTATTTCATTATTTGCAAACATTTCATTTGCACATAAATTTCCCATACACTCAAGAAGCACACTGCATTTTTCGGGCAGACATATTTCGTCTATATCAGTATATTTTTCAATAGTTTCAAAGCCCTTGTCTTTCCGCATTTTTCTGTGTCTTTCAATAGCTGTCTGTGCATCCTCGCCATAAGGAATCATTGTAGCTATGTAAATTTTTCTGCCGCCTTTTTTTTCAAAAAGGCTTTCAGCAAAGCTTGATTTACCGCACTTCGAACCGCCTGTTACAATCGTTATCATTTAAGCTCGGTATACCTTTCTATTGAGATTTCATCAAATCTGTGCGCATTGTTATAAACTGACAACGCACCGTCAAGAAGCGGAAGAAGCATTACTCCGCCCGTACCCTCGCCAAGACGCATATTGGCATTGATTATTGCTTTTAAGCCTATGCTGTCAAGTAGCATTTTCCCTGCCGGCTCATCGGAAATATGGCTCGCAAGCATATATTCCGCTGTAAGAGGATTAATCCTGTATGCTATCAAAGCCGCCACAGCTGAAATCACTCCGTCAATGATTACAGGAATGCGATAATAAGCTCCGCCAAGAAACAATCCCACCATGCCTGCAACATCATATCCGCCAAGCTTTGCAAGAAGCTCTATCGGCTTATTGACATCAGGATTATTTACAGCTATTGCACGTTCAATTACAGATATTTTTCTGCTTAATCCCTCGCTGTCAAGACCTGCTCCTCTGCCTGTTACAGCTTTGGGTGATAAGTTAAGCAATACTGCCGAAAGTGCTGATGCAATTGTTGTATTGCCTATTCCCATTTCACCTGTTACAATGATATTTACACCTTTATTTTTCAGCTCGCCGACAATATCCATTCCCACAGAAATTGCCATTTCCGCCTGTTCATACGTCATAGCCGCACCTGCTGCAATATTTTCTGTTCCACAGGCAATTTTTCTGTTTATAAGTTTTGTATTTTTGCAATCGCTGTTCATACCGATATCAACAGCAAGAACATCCGAATTAAACGTATCGGCAAGAACATTAATATTTGAAGTTCCCTCAGCAATTGCATTTGCACATACTGCTGTAACACTGCTGTCAGACTGAGTTACGCCCTCGCAGACAACACCGTTATCAGCACACATTACAACTACTGTACGTCTGCTTATATCGGGATTTTCTATACCCTGTATTGCGGCAATCTTCTCCACAGCCGATTCAAGCAGACCAAGACTTCCAAGCGGCTTTGCAATACTGTTCCAGTGATTATGTGCCGCTGATTCCGCTGATTTGTCAGATGCGGTTATATTACTGATTCTGTTCATTTATTCCTCCGAATAACGCGCATTTTTCAACAAAGCTTTCAGCAATCTTTATATCCGAATAAAAATACAAGTGAGGAAAGCCTGCATAGAGATTTTTATTTCCATATCCGCATTTCCAGTTTCTTCCATCTGCTTTTTCAGCATTGAAATCAGAACCGACTGCACTGCTTTCAAAATAATGAAATTCATGTGCGGAAACACTCTCACCCTTTTTGCAGATAAGATTATCATTTTCAGATTTCATTCTTATATATCCGAAACGCTGTAGGCGCTCTGTTTTAAAAGCTTTTCCGTCAATTATTCCTGCCATTTTATATGATTTTTCAGAAGATACTTCAATCTCTTTATGAAGATACATAAAGCCTCCGCATTCGGCAATTGTCGGCATTCCTCCGTTGATTTTTTTGTAAACATCACACAGCATTGCTTTGTTCTGCGATAATTTTTCCGCATATAATTCAGGATATCCTCCGCAAAGAATAAGCCCGTCTGCTTCGGGTATTTTTTCGTCTGCAATAGGGGAGAAGTATCTTATTTCACAGCCAAGCCTTTTCAGAATTTCTATATTATCCGAATATAAAAAGCAGAATGCCCTGTCTTTTGCAACTGCAATAACAGGCTTTCTTTCAAAGCTGTATTTTTTTATTATCGGAGATGTGAACTCAGGCATATTACTTTCCGAATATTCCATTATTTTATCTATTTCAATATAATTTTCCGCAAGCACTCCGAGATACTGCATTTTATTCTTTAAATCTGCAATTTCATCTGCTGTCACAAGTCCAAGATGCCTGCTTTCAACAGTAATTTTATTCGCAGGCATAAATCCGAAATACTGCGTATTCAGCTCGCTGCATATCTGCTTTATTTTCGGTACAAGCTTTTCAGGCAGACGATTGAAAATAAACCCGATAATATTATTTTCACGATACGAAAGATATCCTTTCATAACAGCACCGACAGAATCGCTCATTCCCTTGCAGTCAATTACAATTATCGCACCTGTATCCGTAATGCGTGAAACCGAATCAGCCGAGCCTCTGCCGTTTACTCCGTCATAAAATCCCATAACGCCCTCAATAACGGAAATATCATATTTGCTTCCGTTCTGATCCAGAAGATACCTCAGAGTATTATCATCACAGAAAAAGCTATCGAGATTATGTGCGCTTGTTCCTATTATTTTTTCGTGAAACATTGTATCTATATAATCAGGTCCGCACTTGAATGATGAAACTTTCAATTTTCTGTTGCAAAGAGCATGTAAAACCGCACAGGTTACAGTTGTTTTTCCGCATCCGCTATGCGTTCCGCCGATAATTATTTTCTTCAATTGCATACTCCTTTTATTATAAAAATCGGATTTTCCGCCGAAAGCATTGTATGATTTCCAAGCTTTCTTGTTCTTGTAACAGCTATCTGTACTATTTCGGGATTATAAACTTTAAAATTCGAAAAGGCTTCAACAGCTTCATTGAGCGTTTCAAGTGAAACAGCTGTTATCACTATTTCAGCACAGATGTTTTTATCATATACGGCATTCATTATCTCTTTTATTTTACCGCACGAGCCACCGATAAACACTCTGTCAGGTGCAGGAAATTCAGAAATCACCTGTGTTGCTTCTCCACTTATAATTTTTATATTGTCACAGCCGAATCTGAAAGCATTTTCAGCGGAAAGCTTTACTGCTTCATCATTCTTATCAACAGCATAAACTGCTCCGTCATAGCATTGAAGTGCCATTTCAACCGAAACAGAGCCTGTCCCACAGCCTATATCCCAGCAAATATCATTTCTGCCGATATCAAGCTTTGAAATAACCGCGCTTCTTATTTCCGATTTTGTCATGGGAACATTTCCTCTTACAAAATCATCATCACAAATACCAATCTTTACATTCTGCTCATAATCGAAATTTTCCGTCACCATAACACTGAGCTTTTCAAATTCCATACTTATAAAATCCGAAGCCTTGCCGCTTTGAATCCTCTCGTTTTCATAACCGAGATTTTCTCCGATATATACGTTTATATTATCTCTACCATATTCGCAAAGCCTTTTGCAGATTTCATCTGCTGTAACATCTCCGCCAAGCAGGAAAAAACAGTATTCATTGCGGCATATATTACGGATTATATTTTCGTTATTTCCATGCAGACTTATAAACCGCATATTCTGCCATGTTTTTTTAATTTTCGAACAAAAATACACCGGGGAGGAAATACCGCAGATTATCTCTGTTTCATAATCTTTCAGAGCATTTATAAGCTTTTGCGCACCACTGTAAAAACCACAGTCACCCGACATAAGTACTGCCGCAGTTTCTGTCTGCTTTTCTTTAAGAAAATCTGAAATTTCTTCACTTTTCCAGCTGATAAAATATTCTTTTCCATGGTCTTCAAAAGCTTTAAGTATACGCTCTGCACCAATCAGCACATCAGCTTTTTCAATTGCTTTTCTTGCTTCTGAGGTAAGAGTTTTATCGCCCTCCATACCTGTTCCGATTATATATATTTTCATTTTATTTCCTTTAAGATTATTTCCTTGATTTCACTTAATGTATATCCCGATTCTTCGGGGCGTTTTATTGTTATAAGCTCAATCCCGAGTCGTTTTGCCGCTTCAGCCTTTTCAGGATATCCGCCTGCTGAGCCGCTTTCCTTAGTAATCAGTATTTCTGCTCCGCTTTTTCTTATATGAGCCATATTCTGCTCAACCGAAAACGGACCTTTCCCGAAAAACATTCTGCTTTCATCAGCCTCAAATCCCGTGCAATATTCAAAAAACGCCTCCGCAGATAATACACGCATCCATAAACGCTCTTTATAATTGTTTATTCGGCATAAATGCGGGATTTCTTTACTTCCGAGAGTGCTTAATATGCGTTTTTCATTTCCGTTAAGATACATAATAAGCTCATCTGTATTATTAAGTATTGTTCCGTAAAGCTGATTTTCTTCTCTTTTCAGACGATAATATTCTGTTTTCGTTTCATTACAGGCTATGCGGATATTTTCAGTTGCAAGCTCAGCATAAGGATGAGTTGCATCTATTACAGTTTTAAAATTATTTTCAGATAAAAGTTTAATTATTTCGTTATTATCAAGCCTGCCGATTAAAATTTCCATATATTCGCTTTCGGGAAGAAGCTCTGCTCCGTAATCGGTAGCAACCGAAATAACTGCATATATTTTATTTGCCGCACAGAATTCCGAAAGCTCTCTGCCCTCAGAAGTACCGCCGAAAATAAGAAGTCTAAACATTTCTGTATCCTCTCGGAGTTACCATTTTTCCGCCTATAATTTTAGTTTCGCTGTTACCGATGAAAACAGTTGTGAACATATCGACCTTAGCGTTTTTAAGCTCCTCCAATGTAAGAATACAGCTTTCCTGTCCGCTTCTTCCTATATTTTTTACATATCCGCAGACTGTATCTGCTGATTTGTATCTCAGCATTATTTCACTCGCTTTTTCAAGATAATCGGCACGTTTTTTTGATGACGGATTATAAAGAGCAATTGTAAAATCGCCCTCTGCGGCACATTTAAGACGATGAAAAATCTTATCAATAGGTGTAAGCAAATCAGAAAGACTTATTACCGCAAAATCATGTGTCAAAGGTGCTCCGAGAATTGCCCCTCCGCTTAATGCCGCAGTTACTCCTGCAACACTTTCGATTTCAACTTCGGGATAACGCTCTGAAAGCTCATACGCAAGCCCTGCCATTCCATAAACCGAGCTGTCACCACTACAAACAAGCGATACAGTTTTCCCCTCAGCCGCTTTTGAAAGAGCATAATCTACCCTGTCACATTCCTGACGCATTGCAGTTGAATAATATTCCTTTTCGGGAAAATACTGCTTCAAAAGCTCAGTATAAACAGTATATCCGACAATAATATCGCTTTGCTCAATTGCTGTCTGTGCTTCAATTGTCATTCCGTTACGGCTTCCACAGCCGAATCCCACAACATACAGCTTCATAAAATCTCCTTTGCAAAATCAATTGTAACAGGAATTTCTCCTGCCGCCGCCGTTACTCCATTTGCGGATTTTTTACGCATTATAAGCTTTCCGCCAGATTTCACAACGCCTCTTTCGCACACGTTATCTGTGCCTGTCTGTGAAAGCACAAAATCCGACCTTGTAAAATTCCCTGAAGCGCTCATAAGCTCATCAGCAGTATAAGTAAACAGCTTTACTCCGTATTTTTCACAGAATTCAAGCAATCCCTTTTCATCTGATTTTATATCTATTGTTGCAACTGCACAAATACGCTTCATTTCAATTCCGCTTGCTTCAAGGCTATCAGAAATATGCTTTTCTATTGTTTTAAAATCTGTACCACGCTTGCATCCGATTCCTATTACAACATTTTTCGGCACAAGATTAAGCGTGTTTTCAAATGGCTTTTTATTTATATCAGCAGAAATGCATATACCATTTATGCTGTTTCCGTATTTCACTATATCAGACGGAATATTGATACATTCATAATCAGATACAAGTCCGATTTTTTCATTTCCAAGAACAGCCGCCGCTATTTCCTTTGCGGCTGAAATATTTACTATAATAAGATTATTCGCCTTTGCAAAGCTATCGGGAGAGAATTTTCCACCGATATCTGTTGCAGTTGTAATTACAGGCAAAGCTCCGATTTTCTCTGAAATATATTTCGCCAATGCGTTTGCACCACCAAGATGTCCCGATAAAATCGGTATGACGAATTTCCCATTATCATCTATAACAATGACAGCAGGGTCACTCTCTTTTGAATGAACAAACGGAGCTATACTGCGTACCGCAATACCGCAGGCACACACGAAAATAACAACCTCGCTGTCATAGAAAACATCAGAAACAATGCTGTTTATATCTGAAAAAGAAACGCTGTCTTCATCGCTGTTTTTATGAAATGTATAACGTGTTACGTCATATTTTTCAGCAATGCTTCTGCATATACTTTCAGAAAGAATACGTCCTTTTTCAGTAATTGAAATTATTACTGCTTTCATTCTGTTGCCTTTCTGAATTCAGTTTCAAAGGATGCGTCATAAAGCTTTGAAAGAGAATAATCACTTCCGAGAAAATTTCCGACAGTTATAAGTGCTGTCTTTTTTATTCCGTTTTTTTCTGCCGTTTCATAAAGTGTCCCGACAGTGCATCTGCACACTTTTTCGTCATTCCAGCTTGCCTTATACACAACAGCCGCAGGTGTATCGGCTGAATATCCGCCTTTTACAAGCTTTTCAGACAACTCCTTCAATAATCCCGTACTAAGAAAAATAACCATTGTCGCACCATGTGCCGCAAGCTTTTCGATATCCTCTTTTTCGGGTACGGGAGTTCTTCCTGCCATTCTTGTAATGATTACAGTCTGTGATACATCGGGGAGCGTATATTCTGCTTTAAGTGCCGCCGCCGCACCGCAGAATGAGCTTACACCCGGGCATATTTCATAGGCAATTCCAAGTTCTTCAAGCCTGTCCATCTGCTCTCTTATAGCACCATAGAGCGAGGGGTCGCCCGTATGCAGACGGACAGTATTTCTTCCCTTATTCTCTGCATTTTCAATAACGGAAATAACCTCGTCAAGCGTCATATATGCACTATTATGAATTTCACAATCTTCCTTTGCGTAGCTTAAAAGCTCAGGATTAACAAGCGAGCCTGCATATATAATCACATCGGCATTTTCAAGCAGTTTTTTTCCTCTTAGAGTTATAAGGTCTGCCGCACCACAGCCTGCCCCGACAAAATCAACCATTGTATTCCTCCGAAATCATTTTTATAAGCTTATCTGCAAGTGATGTTTTTACAGAAATTCCATGCTTTTCAGAAAACATAACCGCACCGATTTCAATTTCGTTTTTAACCTTTGCATTAAGATAATATTCCGCCCTGTCTGCAAGAATATCAAGCGTTTTTTCCATATATCCGCCGCTTTTCAATATATCGAGAGCAGAATCAACCGTCACACATTGCGGTATTTCTTTAAGCAGATTTACATCCGCATCCGCAAGCATTCCACAGGTAACAAGCACATCCATTCTTCCGTCAGCCTGTGCGGAATGTGTATTCATAATGCCTGCACCAAGCTTTACAAGCTTTCCGATATGCCCGATAATAAGTATTCTTTCAAAGCCTGTTTCAAGTGCTATATCAATTGCCTCTCCTATAAAATTACTGCATTTTACACTTTTTTCAAGTGCAAACGGCATCGACTTCTGAATATAATTCTCGCTGTAATTTCCAAGCGTAAGCATAAGATTTCTGTATCCCTCGGAATAACGCATTTTCGCTTCAAGACGTATTGTATCTATTAGTGCAGAATTGCTCATCGGCTCGACAATTCCGCTTGTCCCGATTATTGATATTCCGCCCTCTATTCCCATTCGTGGATTATATGTTTTCTTTGCGATTTCTTCACCGTTCGGAACGAAAATCTCAGCTCTTAATCCACCGTGATAATCATATTTTTCAGCAATTTCTTCCAATGCGGACTTTATCATTTTTCTCGGAACGGAATTTATCGCATATTCTCCGACAGGCTGGTCAAGACCTGATTTTGTAATAATTCCTATACCCCTGCCGCCTGTTATTTCAATTCCCGACGCAATTTTGCTTACTCTCGCAAATACAAGTATTCCGTTTGTTATATCAGGATCATCACCACTGTCTTTTTTTATCGCACATTCAGCATAATTTTCATTTATCATCGGCTCAAGTACATCAAGCTTAAGCTTTATTCCCTTTGGAGTTGAAATGCCGACAAATGATACATTAGCTTCGGATAAAAGCATTTCTGCCGCCGCTTTTGCAGCCGCAGCCGCACATGAGCCTGTTGTATAGCCGCATCTCAGCTTTTCTTTGCCGTGACAAATGAACTCATCAAGCATTTTTGCTCCTCCTGACGAAAATTATTACTTTATACTTCAACATTATACAATAAAATCGGGATTATTTCAACTATATGATTTTAAGAAGCTTTCTTTTCGTCGAATCTGTGAATACAATCTTAAATTCATTGAATATGCGTCGAAAAACATTGACATTTTACTGAAATGTGATATAATAAATGTAGCGTTTTACGCTGTTATGCTAAACGGAGGTGCTGCTGTTCTGAAAGCCGCAGTTTCAACGGCTTGTCTTTATCCAAAGCTTCTTGAAGACAGCCTCTATGAGCTCGCTTTAAATGCCGTAAATAATGTCGAAATATTTGTTAATTCTCATTCAGAGCTGAATAAAATATTTGCTCAGAGTCTTTCTGAAACTATGCGGAGATTCGATGTTTCCTGCTGTGCGGTTCATCCGTTCACCTGTGAAATCGAACCTATGATGCTTTTTTCGGATTATCCGAGAAGATTCAATGATATGCTCGATTATTATAAGAAATATTTTGCTTTTATGAATATCGTAGGTGCTGATATTTTCGTTCTTCACGGACATAAAGGCACTCCGAATTCCAATAAAGAGATATTCTGCCAGCGTTATCTTAAACTGCGTGAGGCAGGAAAGGAATTCGGAATAAACGTTGCAATTGAAAATGTTTCACGATGCCTTAGCGGTAATGTTTCTTATCTGAAAGAGCTTTCAAAAATGCTCGGCGATAACATAAGCTTTGTACTCGATACAAAGCAGGCTGTGCGTTCGGGCGAAAATCCTTTCGACTATATTTCCGCACTCGGCAATAAAATAGCTCACGTTCATATAAGCGATAACAGCGAAATCGGCGATTGCCTTTTAATAGGCAAAGGGCGATTCAACATAAGGAAATTTCTTTCAGAGCTTTATAAAATTTCTCCTGATATTTCAGTTGTGCTGGAGCTTTATAACGGCTGCTTTGCAGGAGTTTCCGACCTTACAAACAGCTTTAATATCCTTGATAATATGATAAAGGGAATTGAAGCAAAATAAGATTAAAAATCATTTCATCGGAGGTTTTTACAATGGATTTCATGAATCAGTTCAATGACGCAAACGCACAGGCAACATTCACAGCAGAGGAAGTAAAGAAAAATCAGATTTTCTGCGTTCTCGCATATCTCGGAATTTTATTCTTCGTTCCTTTTGTTGCAGACAAGAACTCTGCATACGCTAAGTTCCACGCAAATCAGGGCTTTGCATTCTTCCTTGCAAACATTGCGATTTCAGTTATAAGAGTTATTCTTGCATTTATTCCTGTTTTAGGTGCTATTGTAGGTTGGCTTCTTTCTGTCGTATTTTTTGTTGCTATGATTCTTCTTATGGTTTGCGCATATAAGGGTATGGCTGTAAGAATTCCTGTTATCGGTACTTTAGAAATATTCAAGTAATCAGATAACACCTGAGCGCAGGCTTCCCTGATCTTCACTGTAAATCATTGAGGCTACTGCTACATTATTACATACTATCAGCTCTGCCAGCATATTTTTGCCGTCGGGGCTGTAATTTTTTACCTGATATACATAAAGCTGAGCTTCTTCGCCTTTATGTCTGCGCAGAGGAAGTCCCTGTTCATCCTGAAGCATTGCATATTCTTCATAAACAGCACTGAATTCTGATGGAATTATTATACGCTGATTATAAAGCTCTTCAACCTCCCAGCCATGTGAAGCGAAATAGTCAATACGCTCTGCGGCAGTTTCGGCGTTCACAGCCGAGGCAGATGTATCGGAATTCTTTGCTTCAGGCATAAAAATAAATCCGACAACAAGAATTATCCCCGATATAATTGCTATCTTTTTTCTTTTTGTCATATACAACCACACCTCTTGCAAATAATATATATGTATATATATGTCCATAAAATTCAATTTATACTATGAAACACAGAAAGGATCATTATGCGACTTGATAAATTCATTGCCGACCGTACAGAATACAGTCGTGCTCAGATAAAACTTATTGTAAAAAAAGGAAGCGTAAGCGTTGACGGAGTTACTGTAAAAAAATCCGATATGCAGATTAATCCCGAAAATCAGACTGTATGCGTTGAAGGAAAAAATCTCGTATACCGTGAGCATACCTATATTCTTCTCAACAAGCCCGAGGGCTATGTCTGCTCAACGGACAGTAAAGATGGCGCAACTGTTCTTGACCTCATTCCCGATGAGCATAAAGTAAAAGGACTTTTTCCTGCAGGGCGACTCGATAAGGATACTCTTGGAATGGTTTTTCTCACAGATGACGGGGAACTGGCGCACAGAATACTCTCGCCCAAGCGTCATATACCCAAAATTTACCTTGTGAAACTTGACAGACCATTTGAAATTAAATATGTTGACGAATTTACAAAAGGACTTATTCTTGAAAACGGTGAAAAGTGTCTGCCCGCAAGAGTTTTTGCTGTTGAAAACAATGAAAAATGGGCTTTCATAGAATTACATGAGGGAAAATATCATCAGGTAAAACGAATGTTTGCAGCTGTTGAAAACCATGTTGAAAGACTGATGCGTGTATCAATGGGTGGTCTTGAATTGCCCGTAGAACTGGGAAAAGGTCAGCATATAGAATTATTGCACAAAGATGTTGAAAAGTTATTCTCCCCCCTTGATGCCGAGGATTTTTGCCGTAAAAATTTTGTGGTTTTTTCGTCATATTTGATAAACAACTAATTGCAAGTTTGGGGATTTAGCGTATTGAAATATTTAATCGGATTTGATAAAATATTATTATAGCTGATACTATGTGATAGCATTAGCAAAAAGATAAGATATTCAGGAGGATTATTTAATGGCAGGCTTAACATTAAAAAATATTTATAAAAAATATCCGGGCGGCGTTGTAGCTGTTTCAGATGTAAACTTAGAAATCAGAGATAAGGAATTCATCATCCTTGTTGGTCCTTCAGGTTGTGGTAAGTCAACTACACTCAGAATGATTGCTGGTCTTGAAGAAATCTCAGAAGGTGAACTCTACATCGGCGACCGTCTTGTAAACGATATCGCTCCTAAGGACAGAGATATCGCAATGGTTTTCCAGAACTATGCTCTTTATCCACATATGACAGTATTTGAGAACATGGCATTCGGTCTTAAGCTCAGAAAGGTTCCAAAGGACGAAATCGAGCGTAAGGTAAACGAAGCTGCTAAGATTCTTGACCTTTCACACCTCCTCGACAGAAAGCCAAAGGCTATGTCAGGTGGTCAGCGTCAGAGAGTTGCTCTCGGTCGTGCTATCGTTCGT
>JAEIGA010009702.1_pt1 | contig 14582 bp, 15 predicted proteins | sample 9270691 | NCBI WGS metagenome assembly JAEIGA01 (sample SAMN17057246, study PRJNA624740) | gut metagenome | biome: biome; isolation source: fecal sample | host: Bos grunniens | place: China: Xizang | collected 2019 | reverse complement strand
GGTTGAGCTCAGGATCACCCTGGAGGCATTCGGTACTGAACATAAGCAAAAGATACTGGAACGGTTGAGTCTGGAAGGATATAAACCAAGAGAAGTGCATGTTGTACTGTAAAAACAGAGGTGTCAAGAAAAAATACTTGACACCTCTGTTTTTGTGTGTTAGTGTGTACAGGTGCGTATCCGGGCTAAGACTGTCCGTATACAAAAACCAGTCATTCGAGGTGCTTTTATGGAGAAGATCGATCGTCAGGTTTTCCTCTATGATTTTTATGGAGAGCTTCTGACGGAACATCAAAGACAGGTATATGAGGACGCCGTTTTAAACGATATGTCTCTTGGAGAGATCGCAAACGAGCTTTCGATCAGCAGACAGGGCGTTCACGATCTGATCAGAAGATGTGACAAGCTCCTGGAGGGATATGAAAACAAGCTTCACCTGTTTGAACGTTTCAGACAGACACGTCATCAGGTTGATGAGATCCGTAAGCTTGCCGAGGAATGTCCAAAAGATGCGCAAAAGGATCATTTGGAAAAGATTGCTGCGATCGCCGCAGCACTTTCTGAAGAATTGTAACAGATAACCTGTTAAAAGGTATATCAGGAGAATCACATGGCATTTGAAAGTCTTTCTGAAAAACTGCAAAATGTGTTTCGCAACTTAAGAAGCAAAGGCCGGTTAACGGAAGCAGATGTTAAGACTGCTTTAAAAGAAGTCAAGATGGCACTTTTAGAGGCAGATGTTAACTTCCGCGTCGTGAAGCAATTTGTCAAATCCGTTGAAGAGCGCGCGATCGGTTCCGACGTGATGAACGGTTTGAACCCCGGACAGATGGTGATCAAGATCGTAAACGATGAGATGGTTACACTGATGGGCAGTGAGACCACAGAGATCGCATTCCGTCCCGGTAAATCGATCACAGTCCTGATGATGACAGGTCTTCAGGGCGCCGGCAAAACAACAACAGCCGCCAAGCTGGCAGGCAAATATAAGCTGAAAGGGAAAAATCCTCTGCTTGTTGCCTGTGATATCTATCGTCCTGCCGCGATCAAACAGCTGCAGGTCAACGGCGAAAAGCAGGGTGTGGAAGTGTTCTCCATGGGGGACGGACACAGTCCTGTTGACATTGCGAAAGCCGCCATTGAACATGCTTCCAAAAATGACAACCGTCTTGTCATTCTCGATACCGCCGGGCGTCTTCACATAGATGATGATATGATGCAGGAGCTTGAGGCGATCAAGGAAGCGGTAGATGTCGCTCAGACGATTCTTGTGGTTGACGCGATGACCGGTCAGGATGCTGTTAATGTTGCCAAGACCTTTGACGAGAGGATCGGCATCGACGGTGTCATCCTGACAAAGCTCGACGGCGACACCCGAGGCGGTGCAGCCCTGTCGATCCGCGCGGTTACCGGAAAGCCGATTCTTTATGCCGGCATGGGAGAGAAACTCTCTGACCTGGAACAGTTCTATCCGGATCGTATGGCATCGAGAATCCTTGGAATGGGCGATGTCCTGACGCTGATCGAAAAAGCACAGGAAGAGATCGACGAAGAAAAAGCCGCTGAGATGGAAAAGCGCATGAAGCGTGCGGAGTTCACCTTTGATGATTATCTGACCTCAATGCAGCAGATGAAAAAGATGGGCGGCCTGACAAGCGTTCTTTCCATGATGCCAGGTATGGGCGGCAGCCAGTTAAAGCAGATCGAGGATGCTGTTGATGACAAAAAGATGGCACGTATTGAAGCCATCATCTATTCGATGACACCTGAGGAACGCAGCAAACCATCTATCATGAACCCGAGCCGCAAGCGCAGGATTGCTGCCGGCGCCGGTGTAGATATTTCAGAGGTCAATCGTCTTGTCAAGCAGTTTGAACAGGCAAAGAAAATGATGAAATCCATGCCCGGCCTGACAGGCAAAGGTAAACGCGGTGGTATGTTCGGCGGATTAAAACTTCCGTTTTAACATAGATAAATAAATAAAGAATTGATTATAGGGAGGAAACAAATCATGGCAGTAAAAATCAGATTAAAAAGAATGGGAAAGAAAAAAGCACCTTTTTACAGAATCGTAGTAGCTGATTCCAGAAGCCCGCGTGACGGCAGATTCATCGAGCAGGTTGGTTATTACGATCCGTGCAAAGAGCCTTCAGAGGTTAAGGTTGATGAAGAGGCTGTTAAAAAATGGCTTTCCAACGGCGCTCAGCCGACAGCTACTGTAGAAAGAATTCTGAAGAATGCCGGTATTGAGAAATAGATTCGTGAGGTAAAAACATGCAGGAGTTAATCGCAGTAATTGCAAAATCACTTGTCGATAACCCGGAAGAAGTTACGGTATCTGTCAGAGAAAAAGGCCATCTGGTCGTTTATGAACTCCATGTTGCATCAGCCGATATGGGTAAAGTTATCGGAAAGCAGGGAAGGATCGCAAAAGCGATCCGTGCCGTTGTGAAAGCGGCCGCTTCCAGGGAGAATGACAAGAAAGTCATTGTAGAAATCGTATAATTGAATGTGCTCTCGATCACGAGAGCACATTTTTTAAAGAAAGATTTATGATCAATGGATGATTTGTTAAAAGTTGGCGTCATTGCAAATACACATGGAATCGCCGGTGAAGTCAAAGTGTTTCCGACTACAGATGATATCAAACGCTTTAAAAAGCTTAAAACCGTGATCCTGGAGCCGGAAAAAGAGAATATGATCCTGCATATCACGCAGGTAAAGTTTGTCAAAAACATGGCTGTCCTGCGTTTTGCAGAATACAATAATATCAATGAGATCCAGGGCTTTCGGGGCAAAGGTCTTTATATTACCAGAGAACAGGCCGTTCCGCTTGCTGAAAACGAATACTTTATAGCGGATCTGATCGGTCTGAACGTTTACTCTACGGAGGGCGAATCCCTGGGCGAATTGACAGACGTGATCACGACAGGCGCAAACGATGTTTATGTCGTTAAACATACGGACGGGACCGAGCTTTTGCTTCCGGCGATCCGTCAGTGTGTCAAAGAAGTCGATCTTGAATCAGGAAAGCTTACTGTTTACCTGATGCCGGGACTGAGGGAACTGTGATGAAGTATCATATTCTGACATTATTTCCGGAACTGATCTCTGCTTATATGGATGCGAGCATTCTCGGACGGGCATGTGAGAATGGCATTCTTTCCTACAGGGCAGTCAATATCCGGGACTATTCTCTGGACAAGCATAAAAAAGTAGACGATTATCCATATGGCGGCGGTCCCGGCATGGTTATGCAGGCCCAGCCGATCTACGATGCCTGGTCAGATGTCATATCAGGCATCTCCGGAAAACCGCGCTGTATCTATCTGACGCCCCAGGGACGCACATTTGACCAGGATATGGCCAAAGAACTGGCCAAAGAAGAGGATCTGGTCTTTCTGTGCGGACATTATGAAGGTGTTGATGAACGTGTTTTAAACAAGATCGTAACAGATCCTGTATCTGCCGGAGATTTTGTTCTGACAGGAGGCGAACTGCCGGCACTGATGATGATCGATGCCATTTCACGTATAATCCCGGGCGTCCTCGGAAATGAAGTTTCAGGAGAAGGCGAATCCTTTGAAAACGGACTATTGGAATATCCCCAGTTCTCCAGACCGGAATGCTGGATGGGAGAGCACGTGCCGGATGTACTGCTGTCCGGAGATCATGAACGGATCTGTTCCTGGCGGAGAGAAGAATCCTTAAAACGCACGGTTGCGATGCGGCCTGATCTTTTAAAAGAGGCAGATCTTACACGGGAAGAAATCTCGCAGATCCTGAAGCATAAAAACAGACTGTAAGATCAGACGTTGAAAATCACAGAAAATACTTGCTTTTCTTTTTTCAATATGATAAATTATTTTGGTGTGAATAAAAGAGGAGATGGTCCGCTGGCACGAAGCTTGTGTTATGAACATCCGGATAAACAGGAGGTCACAAATGAATACACAGGAAATCTTAAGAAGTATTGAAGCGGCTGATATCCGCGAGGACCTGCCGGACTTTCGTGTCGGTGATACTGTAAGGGTCCATGCAAAGATCAAAGAGGGAAACCGTGAAAGAATTCAGGTTTTCGAAGGCACTGTTTTAAAGAGACAGGGCGGCAGCAACCGTGAGACATTTACCGTTCGTAAATTCTCCAACGGTGTAGGTGTTGAAAAAACCTGGCCGGTTAATTCTCCGAACGTTGCTACCATCGAAGTTGTTCGCAGAGGTAAAGTCAGAAGAGCAAGACTTCATTATCTGCGTGGCCGTGTCGGAAAAGCAACCAAGGTTAAAGAGAAAGTTATTCCGAGATAAGCTAGAAATGATCAGGTTTTGGGCATGCACCATCGTGCATGCCTTTTCCTATACAAGGAGATTGAAATGCCGTCAGACCGGTTTTATACAGGCAGAACCAGAGATCCCTTTTATGATCTGCGGGATCGGAGGCGCCCGTTTAAAAAATTCATATTTCCGTTACAGATCGCCGGCGTTCTGATACTTGCATTTCTGCTTGTCTTTTTTTTCGGCATTCAGGTCCGGATCTCTGATACATCCATGGAAGATACCTTATCGCCCGGCCAGCGTGTTCTGCTGAATCGTTTTGTATATCATCTGTCTGATCCAAAGGCCGATGATATCGTTTTGTATAACACAGAGGGCAGCGGCTGGCAGCATAACACGGTCAAACGTGTCGTTGCCGTTCCGGGTGATTATGTTCAGATCACAGACGGATATCTCTATGTCAACGACACACGTTATGAACCTTATGCAAAGACCAGGATCGATATGTCCGGTTCCGCCAAAGACGGTATTCTTTTGTCTGATGACGAATATTTCCTTATGGGAGATGATCCGTCCACCAGCGAAGACAGCCGGTATGAGTCGGTTGGACTGATCAGCAAAGACGCGATCGTCGGCAAAATCTGGTTTCGCATATCACCGTTTGATGATTTTGGACGTATAGAATAACAGAAAGGAACTGATTATGGACTTTCAATGGTATCCGGGGCACATGGCAAAAGCCAGGCGTCAAATGCAGGAAGACTTGAAACTGATCGATCTGATCATCGAGCTTGCAGACGCCAGGATCCCAAATGCAAGCAGAAATCCTGATATAGATTCTCTTGCAAATAACAAAGCCAGACTCATCCTTTTAAATAAGGCAGACCTCGCGGATCCCGAAAAAAACCGCTTGTGGACGGAACATTATAAAAAGCTCGGATTTGAGACGGTTTGCCTGGATTCCCGTAAAAAAAATGCGATGAAGCAGGTACTTGCTTCTGTTATGGAAAGCTGCAGTGCAAAGATCGAGCGGGATCGAAAGCGCGGTATCAAAAACCGGCCGATCCGCGCAATGGTCGTCGGTATTCCGAATGTAGGAAAATCCACTTTTATCAATACGTTTGCAGGACGTGCTGTCGCCAAAACCGGCAACCGGCCCGGTGTCACGAAAGGTAAACAGTGGATCCGGCTGAACAAAAATGTCGAATTACTCGATACCCCGGGTATATTATGGCCAAAGTTTGAAGATCAGACTGTGGGACTTCATCTTGCGCTGATCGGCTCTATGAATGATCAGATCCTGTCTGTTACGGATCTTGCACTGGAATTGATCGAAATGCTCCGGTCTTTATATCCGGATGCGATCGCCGGTTATTATCCGATTTCTGCAGACGGAACACCGGTTTCCATTCTTGAAGAGATCGCAGCCTGCCGAAACTGCATCAAAAAGGGCGCTGAGATTGATTATGAAAAGGCAGCATCCCTGCTGCTTGATGATTTTCGTTCCGGGAAGCTTGGACAGATCAGTCTCGAAACACCCGAACAATCGTAATTACTTTTCAAAAGAAATCACAGGGAAGCAAATGGAAATACGAAAAAGCATTGCCAGTATCAAAGCTGAACTAAACAGTTATCCGCCACAGGAGCTGATGTCTTTTTGCAGCATTTATTCCGATGATGACAGAAGCGGCGTACAGACTCTGGTCAAACGGGCAAAAAAACTGTTTGAAGATTATGAAAAAGAGCTGGTCCGCATCGAAAAAATGCGGGTTTATGAAGACCGTTTTTTACAGAAATATGATATCATATGCGGAATCGACGAGGCAGGAAGAGGCCCGCTTGCAGGTCCGGTCGTTGCCGGTGCTGTGATCCTTCCGAAAGACTGTCATATGCTTTATCTGAACGACTCAAAAAAACTGACTGCAAAAAAGCGCGAAGAACTTTATGAGCAGATCAGACAGGAAGCCGTCAGTTGGGCTGTCGGGATCGTTGGACCCGAACGGATCGATGAGATCAATATTCTGCAGGCCACATACGAAGCGATGCGGAAAGCCGTCAGTCAGTTAATCCCGGCTCCTCAAATGCTGCTAAACGATGCTGTCGAGATCCCCGGCCTTTCACAGCCGCAATGTTCGATCATCAAAGGAGACGCTAAAAGCATATCGATCGCCGCTGCCAGCATCATGGCTAAGGTCACACGAGACCGTATCATGATGGAATATGACAAACAGTATCCGGCGTACGGATTTGCTTCGCATAAAGGATATGGATCCGCGGCACACATTGAGGCGATCCGGACATACGGGCCAAGCCCGATCCACCGAAAAACCTTTATCAAAAATTTTATCTGACCAATATTTATGATCATACTTGACCCGACAGGAGAACAGATGAAAAACAAACGACAGATCGGAACGGAGCATGAGATGCAGGTGGCCGGATATTTAAAGCAGAACGGCTGGCAGATTCTGACGCAGAACTTTCGCTGCAGGTTCGGAGAGATCGACCTGATCGCAAAAGAAGGAGAGACCATCTGTTTTCTGGAAGTTAAGTATCGTCATGCCGGACAATACGGGGATCCGGCCGAAGCGGTCGATCACAAAAAGAAGCAGCGCATATCGAATGCTGCAAGCTATTATTTATACAGCAATCGCATTCCTGCCGACACACCCTGCCGTTTTGACATCGCGGCAGTCACACCTTCAGGGATCCGATTGATCCGGAACGCTTTTGATTATGCCGGAAACTTTTACCTATAGATTTATGATTTACAGGAGGAACCACATTTATGATCAGCGCAAACAATGTTACGCTCAGATTCGGAAAAAAAGCCCTTTTTGAGGAAGTAAACATTAAGTTTACGGAAGGGAACTGCTACGGCATCATTGGTGCAAACGGCGCAGGAAAATCCACATTTTTAAAGATCTTAAACGGACAGATCGAGCCGACCAATGGAGAAGTCGTGATCTCTCCGGGCGAACGGCTTTCCTTCCTTCAGCAGGATCAGTTTAAATATGATGCATATCCGGTACTTGATACGGTCATCATGGGCAATCAGCATCTTTATGACATCATGAAGGAAAAAGAAGCAATTTATATGAAAGAAGATTTTTCCGACGAAGACGGCATCCGTGCCAGCGAGCTGGAAGCGGAATTCGCTGAAATGGATGGCTGGAATGCAGAATCTGATGCAGCGACGATCCTGACAGGTCTTGGCATCGAAACGGATCTTCACTATAACATGATGGGTGATCTTGGCGGTGCACAGAAAGTGAAAGTCCTGTTGGCGCAGGCTTTGTTCGGAAATCCGGATATCCTTCTTTTAGATGAGCCGACCAACAACCTTGACCTGGATGCGATCGCATGGTTGGAAGAGTTCCTCATCAATTTTGACAATACCGTCATTGTCGTGTCTCATGACCGTTACTTCTTAAATAAAGTATGTACGCATATTGCCGACATCGATTATGGTAAGATCCAGCTTTATACCGGCAACTATGATTTCTGGTACGAGTCGAGTCAGCTGATGATCCGACAGATGAAAGAGGCCAACAAAAAGAAAGAAGAGAAGATCAAGGAATTAAAAGAGTTCATTTCCAGATTCTCTGCAAATGCCTCGAAATCCAAGCAGGCAACCTCTCGTAAAAAAGCACTTGAAAAGATCGAACTCGATGAGATCAAGCCGTCCAGCAGAAAGTATCCGTATATCGATTTCAGACCGCACAGGGAAATCGGAAATGAAGTGCTGATGGTAGAAGGCTTAAGCAAAACCATCGACGGCGTCAAAGTACTTGACAACATCACCTTTAACGTTGAGCACGATGACAAGATCGCTTTCGTCGGCGGCAACGAGCATGCAAAAACCGTACTGTTTAAGATCCTGATGGGAGAGATGGAGCCGGATGAAGGTACATTTAAATGGGGCGTTACAACAAGCCAGTCCTATTTCCCGAAAGACAATACTGAGATCTTTGATACCGATATGGCCATTGCAGACTGGCTGACACAGTTTTCTGAGATCAAGGACGCAACTTATGTCCGCGGCTTCCTCGGGAGAATGCTGTTTAAAGGTGAAGACGGCATTAAGAAAATGCGTGTTCTTTCCGGTGGAGAAAAAGTACGTGTCATGTTTTCGAGAATGATGATCGAAGAGTCGAATGTTCTGATCTTTGACGAGCCGACCAACCACCTTGATATGGAGTCGATCACCGCATTGAACAACGGACTGATCAAATTCCCGGGTGTTATCCTTCTTGCCTGTCGGGATCATCAGATCGTACAGACAACCGCCAACCGGATCATCGAGATCATGCCGGATGGAACGATCATCGATAAGGTCACAACATATGATGAATATCTTGAAAGTGATGAAATGGCAAGAAAGAGAACCGTATATACCTTTACCGAGACAGAAGAGTAATAATATATTGTAATTTGGATTATGTATACAAGTCAACATCGTGTTGACTTGTATTTTTTTTTGTGCAATCTGCTCACATTTTCGAAAAAAGCGTCTTGTATTTTTTCGTGTCCCTAATCGTTTATGCCTTGAGATAGCATAGATTTAATGGTATCATTGATTTATCGTTAAGTATCTAACAAAGATACTTGTTTATGCACATTTTCATAGGAGGGGATTTCGATGAAAAGACCAATGAAAACCATGGATGGTAACCATGCAGCAGCTCATGCATCATATGCTTACACAGATGTTGCGGCTATCTATCCGATCACACCTTCATCCGTTATGGCAGAAGCTACAGATGAATGGGCAACCCAGGGCAGAAAGAACATGTTCGGTCAGACTGTACAGGTCGTAGAAATGCAGTCTGAAGCAGGTGCTGCAGGCGCGGTTCACGGTTCACTGACAGCAGGAGCGATGACATCCACGTATACTGCATCTCAGGGCCTTCTTTTGATGATCCCGAATCTTTATAAGATCGCCGGCGAAGGTCTTCCGGGCGTGATCAATGTTTCCGCTCGTACGATCTCTACACATGCACTGTGTATCTTCGGTGACCATTCTGATGTCTATGCCTGCCGTCAGACAGGTTGTGCAATGCTTTGTGAATCAAGCGTACAGGAAGTCATGGACCTTACACCGGTTGCTTACTGCGCAGCAGTAAAAGGCAAACTGCCGTTCATTAACTTCTTTGATGGTTTCCGTACCTCTCATGAGATTCAGAAGATCGAGACCTGGGACTATGAAGATCTTGCAGATCTGATCGACAAAGATGCCATTCAGGCATTCCGTTCCGGCGCACTGAATCCGAATCATCCGGAGCAGTGGGGTTCCGCACAGAACCCGGATATCTTCTTCCAGGCTCGTGAGGCATGCAATCCGGCATACGATAACATGGCCGGCATTGTACAGGAGTACATGGACAAAGTAAACGAGAAGATCGGAACAGACTACAAACTGTTCAACTACAATGGTGCACCGGATGCTGAGCGCATCATCATCGCTATGGGTTCTGTATGCGATACCATTGATGAGACACTTGACTATCTGCTTGCAAAAGGCGAGAAAGTCGGCGTTGTGAAGGTACGTCTGTATCGTCCGTTCTGCAACGAAGCACTGATCGATGCGATCCCGGATACCGTTAAGGTTATCAATGTTCTGGATCGTACAAAAGAACCGGGTGCTAACGGCGAGCCGCTGTATCTGGATGTTGTAGCTGCATTAAAGGGCACAAAATTTGATGGCGTAACCATCAATACCGGTCGTTATGGTCTTGGTTCTAAAGATACCACACCGGCTTGCATCATCGCAGTTTACAAGAATGTTGACAAAAAAGAATTCACAGTTGGTATCGAAGATGACGTAACCGGTCTTTCCTTACCGCTGGACGAGAATCCGGATACCGCTCCGGAAGGCACTGTAGCATGCAAGTTCTGGGGACTTGGTGCAGACGGTACTGTAGGTGCTAATAAGAACTCCATCAAGATTATTGGTGACAACACTGACATGTACGCACAGGCTTACTTCGATTATGATTCCAAGAAGTCCGGCGGTGTTACGATTTCTCACCTTCGTTTCGGTACCAGCCCGATCCACTCAACCTACCTGATCAACAAGGCAAACTTCGTAGCATGCCACAATCCGGCATACGTACGTAAGTACAACATGGTTCAGGATCTGGTTCCGGGCGGAAGCTTCCTGTTAAACTGCCCGTGGAGCGCAGATGAGCTTGATGCACATCTTCCGGGCCAGGTAAAAGCTTACATCGCTAACAATGATATCAAGTTCTATACCATCGATGGTATCAAGATCGGTAAAGAGATCGGTCTTGGCGGACGTATCAATACAGTCCTTCAGTCAGCATTCTTCGCAATCTCCGGTATCATCCCGAAAGAGCATGCGATCGATCTGATGAAAGCTGCTGCAAAAGCAACCTATGGCAAGAAGGGCGATAAGATCGTTCAGATGAACTATGATGCGATCGATGCAGGTGCTCAGAACTATGTTGAGATCGAAGTTCCGGAAAGCTGGAAATCTGCTGCAGAAGAAGATCTGTTCGGCGCACCGGTAACCGGCGCACGTCAGGATGCTGTTGATTTCGTTAACAACATTCAGAGAAAGATCAATGCTCAGATGGGTAACACCCTTCCGGTATCTGCATTCAACGATTATGTAGCAGGTAATACACCGTCCGGTACAGCAGCATTTGAGCGCCGCGGTATCGCAGTCGATGTTCCTGTATGGGATCCGGAAAACTGCATCCAGTGTGGTTTCTGCTCCTATGTCTGCCCGCACGCTGTTATCCGTCCGTACGCTTTGACAGACGAAGAAGTAGCAGCAGCTCCGGAAGGCATGCCGACAGCAGCTATGACCGGAATGCCGGCATACAAGTTTACGATCGCTACATCTGCATATGACTGCTCCGGCTGCGGCTCCTGCGTAAACGTTTGCCCGGGCAAGAAGGGCAACAAGGCTCTGACCATGGCAAACTTCGAAGCAAACGAAGGCATTCAGGCTTACTTCGATTATGCAAGAGAGCTTCCGGCTAAGCTGGATGTATTAGAGAAGTTCAAACCGAACACCGTTAAGGGAAGCCAGTTCCGTCAGCCGCTGCTTGAGTTCTCAGGCGCATGCGCAGGCTGCGGCGAGACACCGTATGCAAAACTGCTGACACAGCTGTTCGGCGACAGAATGTACATCGCAAACGCAACAGGATGCTCCTCCATCTGGGGTAACTCCTCACCGTCTACACCTTACACCGTAACACCGGAAGGCAGAGGACCGGCTTGGTCCAACTCCCTGTTCGAGGATGCTGCTGAGTTTGGTTATGGTATGCTTCTTGGTGCAAATGCGATCCGTGAGAACCTCAAAGCTAAGGTTGAGGATATCGTAGCAAACGGTAAGGTTGAAGAGACTGTCGCAGCTGCAAAAGAGTGGCTTGACACCTACAACAATGGTGTTGAAAACGGCCCGGCTACCGATAAACTGGTTGCTGCACTTGAGAAATGTGAGTGTGGCAAGGGTGCTGAGATCCTTCCGCAGAAAGACTTCCTGGCCAAGAAATCCCAGTGGATCTTCGGTGGTGACGGATGGGCATACGACATCGGCTTCGGCGGCGTAGACCACGTACTTGCAAGCGGTAAAGATATCAACGTTATGGTATTCGATACCGAGGTTTACTCCAACACCGGCGGACAGTCCTCCAAGTCTACAAAGATCGGTGCTGTTGCACAGTTCGCTGCAGGCGGTAAAGAGACCAACAAGAAAGACCTTGCAGGTATTGCAATGACATACGGCAACGTATATGTTGCAAGCATCGCTATGGGTGCTGATTACAACCAGTGCGTTAAGGCAATCGCTGAGGCAGAGGCTTATCCGGGTCCGTCCCTGATCATCGCTTATGCTCCGTGTATCAACCACGGCATCAAGAAGGGTATGTCCAAAGCACAGACAGAAGAGAAGATGGCTGTAGAGTGCGGTTACTGGCATAACTTCCGGTTCAACCCGGCTGCTAAGGCAGAAGGCAAGAATCCGTTCAGCCTTGACAGCAAAGAGCCGACAGGCGATTATCGTGAGTTCCTGAACGGCGAAGTTCGTTTCAATTCTCTTGCCCGCCTGGATGCAGAAAAAGCAGAGCGTATGTTTGCTGCAAACGAGCAGTACTCTAAAGATCGTTATGCATATCTGAAGAGACTTGTAGATCTGTATGCAGTAGACTAATCGTTGCAAGTTTTTGCAAGATGTATTACAATAAAACTTCCCGGGACCTGCGGGTTCCGGGAAGTTTGTATGTTTTGATTGGAGCAATCGTTTATGGATGTCAAAGCACATCGGATTGACGGCATAGAGCCGGGAAGCATAGCTGATGAGCTGGGGATTTGCCCCGGTGATTTTCTGCTTGGCATAAACAGGCAGGAACTCGCCGATGTGTTTGATTATCACTTTCTGATCAATGATGACCGGCTCACCGTTCAGATCAAAAAAGCGGACGGGGAAGACTGGGAATATGAAATTGAAAAAGATTATTACGAAGATCTCGGGATCATATTTGAAAACGGTCTGATGGATGACTATCGGTCCTGTACCAACAAATGTATCTTTTGTTTTATAGATCAGATGCCTCCCGGTATGCGGGACACCCTTTATTTTAAAGACGACGATTCCAGACTGTCATTCCTGCAGGGCAACTACATTACTTTGACGAATCTTTCTGATGCCGATCTTGACCGGATCATTCGCTATAAGCTTGCACCGATCAATATATCCGTACATACGACAAACCCAGATCTGCGCGTCAAAATGCTGCATAACCGTTTTGCAGGAGATGCGTTAAAAAAGATCGACCGGCTTTATGATGCCGGTATTGAAATGAATAGTCAGATCGTTCTCTGCAAAGGGATCAACGACGGCGACGAACTGGAACGTTCGATCCGTGATCTGTCCCGGTATTTGCCGCATATGCAGAGTTTATCGATTGTTCCGGTCGGTTTAACAAAATACCGGAAAAACCTTTATCCGCTGGAGCCTTTTCAAAAAGAAGATGCCAGGAAAGTGCTTGACACGGTACATAAATGGCAAAAGATTTGTCATGATAAACATGGCATCCATTTTGTTCATGCCAGTGACGAGCTCTATCTGTTGGCCGAAAGTGATTTCCCTTCAGAAGAATACTATGATGGATACGGACAACTTGAAAACGGAGTTGGCATGATCCCGTTACTCGAATCCGAATTTATGGAATGTCTGAATGATGAAAAAGAACATTCCGACCGTTCCGGAAAACATGGATTCTCATTCTTCCGGAAGCCTGCACCGATGAAAAAGCAGACTGTATCAATCGCAACCGGGCGCCTTGCAGCTCCATTACTGCGAAAGCTGTCCCTCGCCTTTATGTGTGTACACCCGGATATCAGAATCCAGGTATTTGAGATCCCGAATCACTTTTTCGGCGAAAAGATCACGGTATCCGGACTGTTGACAGGAAAAGATATTCGTGACACACTGCTAAATGAAGAACTCGGGGACCGCCTTCTGCTTCCATGCAATATGCTTCGGAGCGGAGAACAGGTCTTTTTAGATGATATGTCAGTGGATACACTGTCAAAGGAATTAAACGTTCCGGTCATCATTACTGCATCTGACGGGCAAAGCCTGTATGATGCGCTTCTTGGAACAGAGAATTAACAATACGGAAGTGAAGTATTATGAGCAAACCAGTAGTGGCCGTTGTCGGCCGTCCCAACGTTGGAAAATCAACATTATTTAATGCGCTTGCAGGCGAACGGATTTCGATTGTCAAAGATACGCCGGGTGTTACAAGAGACCGGATCTATGCAGACGCCGAATGGCTGAACCATAGCTTTACACTCATTGACACCGGCGGTATTGAACCTGACACCAAAGATATCATTCTTTCACAGATGCGAGAGCAGGCGCAGATCGCGATCGACACAGCAGATGTTATTTTGTTCCTGACAGACGTCCGGCAAGGCGTACAGGACGCGGATGCAAAAGTCGCCGACATGCTTCGCAAATCCAAAAAACCTGTTTTACTTGTTGTGAATAAAGTTGATAACTTTGATAAATACATGGCGGATGTCTATGAATTCTATAATCTCGGCATCGGAGATCCGCTGCCGATCTCTGCTTCCGCAAAGCTCGGCCTTGGTGATATGCTCGAAAAGCTGGTTTCCTACTTCCCGCAAAGCAATAACGAAGAAGACGAAGACGAGCGTCCCAAGATCGCAGTGGTCGGAAAGCCAAATGTCGGAAAATCTTCCCTGATCAACCGTCTGACAGGGAAGAACCGGGTGATCGTCTCCGATATTGCTGGGACCACCCGTGATGC
>JAEIGA010009701.1_pt1 | contig 14582 bp, 13 predicted proteins | sample 9270691 | NCBI WGS metagenome assembly JAEIGA01 (sample SAMN17057246, study PRJNA624740) | gut metagenome | biome: biome; isolation source: fecal sample | host: Bos grunniens | place: China: Xizang | collected 2019 | reverse complement strand
CTGTCCGTCCCGCCGCAAGTCGAAGAAATGTCGTAAACGTCCTGAGATTTCGGACATTCTCAACTTCTCGGATATCGCGCTCAAGATACGTGTTCACATAAAACGACAACGCATCCGCTGGATTGAGTTTCTCCTCGTGGATACGCGGATAGAAACCCTTCCACATAGCATCGTTAAGCGCTACCCCCTTCCCTTCCTCACCAAGCTCTCCAATCGAAAACGGCAAAAGCGTGCACAACGCAGTTCGTCCGGCAAGGCTTTGCGAAATACCGCGCATCAACGAAAAATTCTGCGAGCCTGTCAGAATAAATCGACCATGTCCGCCTATTGAATCTACCGAAACTTGTATTTGCGAAAGAAGGCTTGGCACCCGTTGTACCTCATCAAGAATAACTTTCTCATTATCGAAACGAGAAAGAAACGCCACTGGATCGTTTTGAGCAAATTCCCGCTCAGTTAATGATTCTAGATTGATATACCGGTGGTCAGGAAAACAACCCTTAACCAATGTCGTTTTCCCGCTTTGTCGTGGTCCAACAAGCGTGACGACCGGATATGAAGAAGCATAATCTGTGAGTTTTTCAGCTAAAACGCGTTTTTTCATGCCTCGTATTATAGCATACCTTAGCTAAATTATCTATGCAAATCTTACTTACTAAGTAAAATTTGCATAGAACAAGCCTCAATCCCTTCCTAATAACCCCAATTGATACTACCAACATCATACACTCTCATTGGTATTGAAAACTGGCACTAACAACACTTTCACATCCTGTCCACCGTGGACTCCTGTCCTCAGTAGCGCGCCGCGCGAAGGAGGATGGCGAAGGTGGATGGCAACATTCCCCATCGTCCACAAAGAGTCTCAGAATCTGACCACCAAACCCGTACTCACGATAAGGCTTGAATAGTCCAATTCCGCTGACATTCCGTCATTGCGCACTTTCGGCTCATCTATCCATTCATAACCAACCTCTGCGTAAAGGCCGATATTCTCCGAAAACCATGCGGCAAGGCCAATATCCGCGCCAACGCCGAATCGGCATTCGGTCGCGGATTCTCCGCATCCGTTAACATCAAAATCAACTGACGCGATGTTGCAAAGTGCCGACACTCCGGCATACGCATCAAGCCAGTTGCAGACATGCCACCCAAAACGAGGTCCGATACCAAACTGATACAAGTCGCTCGTCACCATCGCGCGGATAGATTGCGAAGGGAGAACTGTCGTTGTATCAGATATGGATTCCCGATAAGGAATATAAGGATCTGTCTCAGGCAAAAATGGAGTCAACGATCCTGCAGGCGGATAGGGGCCGTTCGTGAAAAGGTAATAATCTTTCATTGTCTGCACGCGCATCGAACCGCCAGCGGCACTTCCAGAAACGGCAGACTCCATATCCCAATAAGCGGCGAATTTGAAATCAAAGCCGACGGAAAATGTTCCATTTTCATAGAAATCATACCCGACTCCAAGTTTAAGACCCAAGGGTGACTCTTCATCAGATGAATTGATCGCCGCCTCAGAAGCGCCTGGCGTAACCGTTGTTTCTGTTCGGGTGGATGTTATCGCATACAATTCATCTCCGGGAGACGCAAAAGGATCCGGATCCTGAACAATAACGGCATCCCCTATATCCCAGGACGTAGTACCTGTAATATCTTTATCGTACGCAACCGTATGCGAAGCGTTAACAGAAGTCACTGGCACACTCCCAGACAAAGTCGCCTTAACGCGAGAGCGCCATGCAGGACCAGCCGAAAAACGCCAAGGGCCGAATTCAGACTCCGCAAAAGCAGCCATTGAAAAAGCCGTTGCAAACATCAATACAGTTGTTTTTTTCATTCTTATACCTTTTTTATCTTTAGTAAACTACTTGTTCTTATTTTTGAAAGACTACCTGGAAGAATCCGCTGTCGCCAGCAGGCACCGGAACCTCAACAGAAAGCGATCCGTCGGGATTCTCAACAATGGCCGAAGGCGTAAGCATAAGAGGCTCGTCAGAGAGAGTTTTTCTGTATGCAACTTTTATCGCAGAAAGGTCAACCTTGCCCCACGCTGCCGCCTTCTCTACGGAAACGGAGAGCACAATGAAATTGCGAGCCATGGAAAGTGACGATAACTTCATGCGCTTAACCACGGCATCCGCGCGAACTGTTACGTTAAGACATTCCTGCCCTTCGGTTAGTTTCGAGTTTCGTAGTTCAATTCACCCACTTCTACACCTTCTACACTTCTACACGGCCAAAAAACTCTCCGACTTCAGACATCGGACTTCAAACCTAATTTTCGTGTGTTTCGTGTATTTCGTGTATTTAGTGGTTCAATTCACCCACTCTACACGTTCTACACGATCTACACGGTTAAAATCCCTAACTCGAAACAACTCTAAACTAACCTTGAGGCCAATGGCAGGTTTTCTGCAAGCAAAACCCACCTCTCTCAAAGATCATTCATCGCCCACGCGATATAGCCGACTTCCCTTGCCCTCCATCGGCTGAAAAGCGTCAATATTATATCATTTTTGCACCGATAATTATAGGAGCGAAAATTACAGCACGCGATTCGGCGAGAAAAAGCGACATTTTTGAATGGGGTGAGAATGCAAAATTTAAAATTACCGTTGCCGCGGTCAGTGCGAATTAAGAATTACGCCAGAGACCGAGAGAGTAAGCTTCCGTGCCTACCTCATCATCTGTCGCTATCTTTGGAATAAACGTAGAACACCCGATACTTAACATCGCTTCTTTTATCTTTTCAAAGTGCTCACAATCCTCAAACGTTCCAACTATCGCTCCTCCAGAGCCAGCGAATTTTGCACTCGCTCCCGCGCGCCTCGCAGTCATTACCATACGGCGGTTCTCTTCCGCCACGTCGAAGATTTTATCGCGAAGATCGAAATTCGCGTTCACAAGAGAGGCAATTTCATCTTTCCGTCCTGCAAGAAGCGCATCGCGACCGCGCTTAGCGATATCGGCAAATTCAGACATCGCCGAAACAACATCTCTGTTTTTAGCCTCAAAAAGACGCCTGACCGCATGATGGGCTTTACCAGATTCCTCCGCCCTGTTAGCATCGTACGCAACAAAAACATTCGGCATAAGCGACGCGTCAATGCGTTCGTAGCGGCCAAAATTATTTTCCTCGACAAAAGCGCGATCGAAATCCATGTAAACAAGACCGTTGTACATCTGAATAACGCGGTCCTGGAAACCGGCATTGATGTCTAACTCATCCCTCTCGGCCTCAAGACAGATTGTCGGCGTATACTCGAATGGAATTTCAACATTGTAAAATTTCATGAGCGCCTTAAGCATTGCCGTGCAGATTGCAGAGGAACCTGAAAGCCCGACAAGACGCGGAATGTTGATTTTGTATTCGGCGGTAAAATTCACTTTCGGTATCTCTATCGAATTGGCCGCGCAATACTCAAAAAACCGCTTGCTTACTGCCTTTAAAAGACGGATGCCGCCATAATATCCATAAAGACGCAGGTCATGGACGAGATGCTCCGGCGAATCAAACGACGCGTCATCCACCTCGCCCGGAACAAACCTGAGACGCGCGCTTTCAACTAAAGTAAGCTCAACGCCGAAATTTGCAAAAGTAAATGAAAGCGTCTTCCCGAAATACCCGTCGGAGGGATTACCGAGAAAACCGATGCGGGAGAAACTCCTAGTTTTAACTACGTTCATCTACCCTCCTTTGCCCTGTAAGAGACAAGCGCATTGAAATAACCGTCAGGATTTCCGATATCTTGTCTCATGCCTTGATAGCGATAACCAAAAAAAGGATACTTGCATGCAACCATTCTTCTTATTGCATCAGTCAGCTGTATCTCGCCTCCGACACCGACGCCTTGATCAGAAAGAAAATCAAATATTTTCGAATCAAGCAAATATCTTCCGGCAACGGCAAGATCGCTCGGAGAATCCTCCTTAGAAGGCTTCTCAACGATATCTGCAAGTTCGAACGCATCGCCTTCTGCAACATCAAACTCTCGCGCCATCTTCATTATCCCATAACGCGAAACTCGCTCAAGCGGCACACGCTCGCAGCCGATAACAGACGCGCCACCATTTGCAGCCGACACTTCCGCCATCGCCTTGGAAGCATTGCACCCGACTACTAACGCGTCTCCAAGAAGAATAAGCACTTTTTCGCCGTCGCCAAAAAATTCAGACGCCTGATAAACAGCATGCCCTAAACCTTTCTGCTCATGCTGATATACTATTTTTATGTCGCTCTCACCGCTGAAATAACGGCGTATAAGCTCCTTGCCTTCCGATATGACAATAACTATTTCAGTTGCGCCTGCCGAGCGGGCCTCCTCGACGATAAGCTCAAGCGCAGGACGAGAACCGATAGGCAGCATCTCTTTGGGAATTACGCTCGTCACAGGCAAGAATCGAGTTCCGAGACCTGCAGCTGGTATTAATGCTTTCAAATCTTTTCTCTCCATTTTTTAAGTTGCTCGTCGCTCATGGCAATTTAGAAGGCCCGAGCTACTTAGTCACTCCGTACCCTGCGTTCATGTTTTCGCCGAAAAGCGATATTTCAGGCGCAGACGACTCAAAGCCTTGCACCCCACCGTTTTCAAAGCCAAGTTCATCCGCCGCATCGACAACCGATTGATATTCCTCCTGAAGAACTCTGCGGTTGAAAGGAGAAATTTTTAAGGCGTCGTAAGCGGGCGTATACTGGCTCATTATCGAAACTGCAACTTCATTTGAAACTTCCTCTGCAAGATAGCGAAGGTTTTCAATTGCTTCATGCGCATAGCCAGGAAGGACTAAAATGCGCACTATTACCTTTGCGTTATCGTTCGCCCACTTGACGGCTCGACGGGCGGCAGACACATAACCAGGAGCTCTACTTGCAAGAAGAGCAGTTTCATCACGAGAATAACGCAAATCGAAAAGCGCGATATCGCAAAGATCTGAATATTCCTCAAGAGTTTCAACGCGCTCATATCCTGAAGAGTTCCACACGAACGGCAACGAGACTCCATCCTTCTTTAAAATCTCAGCTGCCTCGCGGATGAACGGCAAATACGGAGTGGGAGAGACTAAATTCCAGTTTTCAACCTTATCCTCGAGAGCGAGCGAACGCATGATCCCGGCAAGTTCCTCAGCGGAATAATCCTTCCCCTCCCCCTTCCAGCTCCACGGAGAATTCTGGCAATAAAGACATTTCATCGTGCAGCGTGAAAAGAAAATGCAGCCAGAGCCGCGCTCACCGGAAATTGGAGGCTCTTCACCGAAATGCGGACCCCATCTGAAGATGCGAAGCTTATCCTCTGCCCCGCAAAAACCGGGACGCCTGCCGCATCGGCGCGGACAAAGCTCGCACTGAGAAAGGTTCATTTTTCAACGCACTTCGCCGCTAACGGACGTATTGATTCTGGAAGAAGCCGCCGTGAAGAGAAAGATCGCGGCAAACTCCACTCAAATGAAATCCACTCTTCCTTCGAAACAATCTTTTCAGGGAGAGACGCGGATGTCATTTCGTAGACGAGATTTATCTCGCAATGCTTTCTGCCGTGCTGTAGAAATGAATTTTCGACAACACCAAGAAAGCGCCCTACCTGAACATCGACACCGCACTCTTCCTTCATCTCTCGGACAAGAGCTTGGGAAGACGTCTCGCCGAAATCAATATGACCGCCGGGGAGGTAAGAAGTTTTTCCTCCTTTTGCTCGACAGAGAAGAACCTTCCCGTTATTGACGAGAACTCCGCGCACAATCGTCTCGACCGCTCCGCGCGAACCGCGCAAGATAGACTCATATACGGCGGCGGCAGTATCACGATCTGCCGGGGAGACGCGAGAGACTACCTTTGAAAGAATCTCATTTTCCCGTTTTTCATCTACGGGCGGGAGCGACGATGAGGCTTTAAGATTCCTCATTTCTTCCGAAACGGCAAAACGCTTTTTTAAAGCGGCGATGATTTCATCATCTACTTTGTCAATGCGTTTTCTAAGAGAACCTATCTTTCTCTTCACATCTTCAGAAATCTCGGGCGATTGAGAAACGAGCCCCGTCTGCCTCAACAGCGCATTTATCTCAGGCGCTCTACCGCGGAAAGATTTAAAGACGTCAAGCTGTGACATTGACCCGCCGAGCGCAAGAACAGTTTCGCGATAACGCGAGCCTACGGCCTTGACTTTCTTATCGTCATCAAGCGGAGCCTCCTCAAAAGCGCCAAAGCAATCTGCGCTCATCACCTCTGCCCACTTATAGCCGTAATAGCCAGCGGCATACCCACCTGCAAAAATATGGGAGAAGGAAGAGAGAAATTTATCCTCCTTGACGAAAGGCACGGAAAAACGGCGGAAAAACGCGTTTTTTACCTTGTCGGGATCGGGAGCCTTCTCGCCCTCTTCAAGGCAATGGAGCTCAAGATCAATTGCGGAAAACGCAAGCTGGCGGCGACAGGCAGAAGCGGAACGGAAGTTCTTGGCCGCAAGAACCTTTTTTTTCAAATCTGCCGGTATTTTTATGTTGGTGCGCTTATCAAGACACCAGTTCTCCATAAACTGGCTTGCGACTTCCACTGCATCCCATTCCACGAGGCCGAGGCCAGATGCACCTTCTTCATCAATGCGTGAAAGCATGCATTGGAGCGCATGGCCAAACTCATGGAACAAAGTCTCAATATCCATCATCGACAAGCGGGCGACGCCATCCTTGCCGGGAAGAGGGAAATTCGTGCAAATTACGGCAAGCGGCGTTATCTTCTTTCCGTTGCGGACGCTCCTCGTGCGGAAATCATTCATCCATGCTCCGCCACGCTTCAAGGAACTTCTGACAAACGGATCGAAATAGAAATGCGCAATTACATTTTTCTTTCCTTTGCCGTCAGATTCAATGACCTCGAAAAACCTGACATCATCGTGCCATACCGAAGGCTTTGCACGACCTTTTTTCTCACTGACTTCAATGCCGAAAAGAAATTTTGATATCCTGAACATTCCCTTAAGAACAGTTTCAAGATCGCAATGCTTTTTTAATTCCTCCTCGCTGTAGGCGTATTTCTTCTCCCTAAGTCTTTCGGCAAGAAATGCGCGGTCCCACGGCATAACACCTTTTTTAAATGCGGGATATGATTTTGCAAACTCAAGAAGTTCCTTCTCTTCCAACAAAGCGAACTTCTCTGTCGCCTTGTCAAGCTCGTCAATCATCGCACGGACATCTTCAGGAGAAGGCGCGCACTTGGAAGAAATAGAATAATCGGCGTAACGGCGAAACCCGAGAAGACGCGCCTGTTCGAGCCTTAACTTGAGAATCTCCGAAATGCGCTGCTCGTTAGACGACGCTCGCACCGCACGTGCGCGGAAGAGACGCTCACGCACAGAACGGTCTAAGCAGTGCTTCATCGCCTCTGGATAAGAAGCATCGTCAATCGTATAAACCTTCGAACCTTTCTTCAGCTTAAACGATTTTGTAGCATCAAGAACTGCATTGGAAAAATCCATTGAAAGCTTCGCAAGAGCGGCGGAGATTTCATTAAAGCGTTTTTTCTTTTCGTCGGAAAGCGCGACGCCAGAGCGTTCTGCACTTTGAACGGCGTGTTCAAGAATCCGTCTGCGCACAGCCTGAGCACCCTTTGACGGAGTAGAGGCAAGAACGCGCTTCATGAGGTTGTAGATCTTTTCAGATTGCCCCACCCTTAACGCGAACGCGACAATCTTCGGCTGAAAAGACTCCTCAACTTTTCTCCATTGAGCCGAATCCATTACCGATGTCATATATGAGAGCATCCCCCACATATCCCAGAGCGGTTTAACAGCATCGTCAAGGCGCCAAACTAAAGACTCGAAAGTCGCCTTCTTTAGCCCCTCAACGGCCAAAACTCCTTTTTCGGCTTCTTCAAGAAGTAAAGGGAGTTTTGCCGCTACACTTTCCGGCGTCAGCGCCTTCCAATCAGGAAAAACAGCACTCATTAGATCCTCTCCCTTCGCCACAAGCGGCAATTAAATCCCCTTGCGGTCGCAAAGCGCGGAAACGAGCAACGCCTTGATCGTATGCATGCGGTTTTCAGACTCGTCAAAAACTTTTGAATACTTAGATTCGAAAACCTCGTCTGTAACTTCAAGCGCACCGCTCTCTTTAGTGACTTCCGTATTGAAATCATGGAATGCAGGCAGACAGTGTAGGAATATAAGCTTACCGTCGATGTTGCCCGTTGCGCGCATAAGAGACATATTAATCTGATACGGCATAAGCATCTTTATGCGCTCGGCAGTCTTAGCCTCTTCGCCCATAGACACCCAAACGTCCGTATAAAGGACATTCGCGCCTTTCACGCCTTCTTGAGGATTTTCGAAAATGCGGATATCAACTCCGTTGCGGCGCGCAACCTCTTCCGCTTCGGCGAGTACCGCCTCGTCGGGCCTCAACTGCTTAGGGCAGCAGCAGACATACCTTACGCCACACTTTGCACACCCCATCATAAGCGAATTTGCGACATTGTTACGGCCGTCACCGACATAGGCGACGCACGTGTTTGCATCGAGCGAACCGAAATTTTCGCGGACGGTGAGAAGATCGGCGAAAATCTGAGTCGGATGATAATCGTCAGTAAGACCGTTCCATACAGGCACACCTGAATATTTAGCGAGCTCCTCGCAATCAGACTGACGGAAACCGCGGAAAAGAATGCCATCGTAGATGCGACCGAGTACACGCGCCGTATCTTTGACAGACTCCTTCTTTCCGAAATGGATATCGGGGCGCGTAAGATATTCACCATTGCCGCCCTCGTCACGCACAGCGATCAATGTGGAGTTGCGTGTACGCGTGGAGCTCTTCTCGAAAATAAGAGCGATATTCTTTCGGTGAAGCAGATCGCCGCGCACTCCTGCGGCTCTGCGTGCTTTCAACTGCTGAGACAAATCGATGAGATTTACCATTTCCTCATCAGTGAACGAGGCAAGGCGCAACATCGACCTTCCCTTAAGAGAATCCATCCAAGTAAACATATCTTTCCCCTTAAATCGAATTAATAAATTTTAATGTACGTGTCTGCACGCAGGCGTTCTATCCACGCGCTGTAAGATTTTGCCGCGGCCTCCTTGCGGACGTTCTCCTCGACCATGGAATATGCATCAATGAAGGAGAGGCGTTTGCCCGGCGTCTCAGACTCCTTCTTAAGAAGGAAGCTCCATCCGTCAAGTTCAATCCAATTGCTGATTGTGTGACGAGGCATTTTCGAGATTTCTTCACAAATTACTGGTTTAAATACGTCAGCAGGATTGATATCTTTCCAAAGTCCACCCTCAGAGGCACGGCTACCGGAACTGAAACGCTTGGCGACAGCTGAAAAAGGTTCTTTCTTCAATGCGGACGAGACTTCATCACGCTTGGAAGCGTCTTCCGGCTTAAGGAGGATAACAGAGACTGTGACGATCGAAGGCTCAGCATAGCGCTCAGGGTGACTTTCGTACTCATTGCGCATCGCCTGAGGACCTACTGAAACGTTCTTGTCTACGACGTTCCACTTCATCGCCTGAATGACCATGTCGTTTTTCATCCTTTCCCGCCATTCGGGATAAGACATCTTCTTTGAGGAAAGAAACTCCACAAGTTTGTTTCTGTCGCCCTCGAACATAGACTTGATTATTTCACGAATGCGGTTTTCAATAACCCATTCCTGAATCGTCATCTTTGATTCAAGAGCGGCGCGGAGGATCAACTTGCGGTCGATCATCTCCGCGCGAACGGCCTCAAAAGCAGATTGAGGCGCATTCATACGCTGCATCTCAAGGACGATATCGCTCTTTAAAATCGCCTCCGTGCCGACACGGGCCGCTACGGCGTCAACCTCTACGGCCAACGCCTGTGCGACCGTGCAAAGCGTTGCCGCAAGGGAAAGACACAATCCTTTGAACGGACATATATTTTTCAAAACCATCCTCCCTCTTAAGCGGCATAAACGATTAAAGCATGGCGGCAATGCCTGCTCCCACCATGGGAGCATCGTCCACCTGCGGAGTGATTTCGTAATGGATATTACGGCGCTTGACAAGCATCTCGTCAAGTTCCTTGACGACCGTCTCGGCGAAAGGAATCGCCTTCGTCTTGTAATAAGTCGAACCGTCGGCGTTGATAGCAACGGGAGAAGACGCATCGGAACCTTCACCAGACTTGATGACGAACGCGGCGAGCTGAACGGCCGTAAGAACGGCGGCGCGCTCAAAGACGGGAAGCGTAAGACGGCGAGCCATCTTCAACTCGTCCGCATCTGCGAACACGGTGTAAAGAGGATTGTTTCTCTCGTCGCGGAACGAAGCGCAAAATTCGCTAAGATCGCGCGTTTCAAGAGAGCCGAGCCCTGAGATTGCGTTTGCAGACTTCGGGAAGAACCCTTCCTTCGCCGCAGCCTTGAGAATCTCAAGACCGACAGAACCTAAATAGGCGCCTGCAATCATCTTTTCATAAAGACCATGGCCGGGATTGCCAGTCTTTGCATCGGCCGCGTCGTCAAACTTAGAACGAGGAGCCTTATCAAAAGCACCCGATTCGGCGTTGATGATCATCTTCCCGCCTGCAGGAAGGCCCTGAAGCTTGAGGATATTCTCATTCTTTTCCACATAGGCGGTATTCGTTCCCGTTCCGAGAATAAAGCCTATGTATGAAGAATAGTTCTTGTCGCCTTCCGTAGCCTTAGCCGCAAGAAGAGTTGCAACCGTATCGTTAATGACAGCAATAGACTTGCCGCCAGTGCGCTTTAAAAGTTCGGCACCGACATTCTGCCCAACGATTGCGGGAGCTTCAACATTCTTCGTCCAGCGCACAAGCTTAGCGTCAAGCTCGGGCGTAGACTCAGCAGGATAAGAGAAGCACCAGCCGATTTTCTCAACCGTGGCCTTTCCGTTAAGACGCTTCACTTCGCTCGCGAAAGCATCATAAAACTCGTCCTCGCCGACATTGCCGCGAGTTCCGGGCATAGGCTGATTTTGCTTATCCTCAATCTGCGGCGGAATTGACACGATTCCTCCGCGGAAGTTCGTGCCGCCGGCATCAAGAACAATAGCCTTTGCCCCTTGAGGAATCTTACCATCGACGCCCACATACGTGGGAATCATCATAAGAGACGACTTTTCACCCTTTAGGCCCTTCTCCATTTCGGAGAGGAGAGACGAAATGAGTGCTTGACGGTCGATTTCCGCAGCCGTTACAAAGCCATTGTCAGAGAGAAACTCTTCAGGTGTTTTCATATCTCAATTCCTTTTGTTTTAAGATTATTTCTTGTTTGCAGGAGTTTTATTGGCGGGAGCCTTCTTAGGCGCCGGAGGTTTCGGAATGTTCGCCATGGGAACTGTAACTGTCTGAGCCGTATGAGGCTTGATAGTGACAGTAAGAACATCGCACTTCGGCTTGATCTTCGAATACCTTTCCATGGGAATCTTAGAAAAACCAGACTGAGTATCCTCCCAGCTCATCTGCTTCCATACCGGGCCGTCGCCAGGAATTGCGCGGCAGTCGATATATTCCTCAGGGCAGCTGAGCTTGCGGTATACGGGAGCGAAGAAAAGCTTGCCGCTTACAGTGACCTTAACAGTCTCCGGCACGCTCTTCGTATTGATCATAAGCAAGCAAAGCTCATTTTTACCCTTGTCGACGGCGGCGACATATTCAAGCTCGCCCTCTACTCTCGGAGCGACTTCCTTGGGCGTGCCCTCAATGATGGCACGACGGTGAGCGTACACCTGATCCATCACGCGAGCGGAAGTGAAGAACGTGTCTTCCGTATCGCGGGCCTTTGAAGTTCCATGCGTGAGGAAGAGAGGATGATCCATGATCGCTTCTGTGAAGATGCGGTAAAGAACACCCATCGAGCCGACTTCAAGGCGCGGCATATTGTAGGGAGACGTATAATCGGGGATCGAACGCCCGCCCCAATGATAACCGTCCATCCACTGAACGCCCCAGTTCTTGCCTGTAGAGGTATAGAGCGTGCCGGAAAGGCTGCTGGCCTGATGCTGCAAAAGCGCATCGGTCTCAGGCTGGCAAAGCGCCATAAGGGCGTAATGGCCCCAAGCAAGAGTCTCTCGGAAGATGCGCTGGCAACGGTTATCCTCGTCGGACCTCAAACGCACCTCGGTAAGCCAATACTTCTTACCTGAAAGCTGAGGATACGCCTTAATGAAGTTTCGGAAGCGCTGGAAGCCGTAGTAAGAGCAGCTGTAGGGCGTTTCGGCGCCATAGCCGTGATAGATGACATGGTCAATCTTGTGAAGGTGGTTTGACATGGCCTCAACGAACCTCGCCGTATTGCGGTTCGCCTCGCCGGCACTGAACTAGCCAGTATCCCACGTCCATCCATGGACGAGTTTTTCTGACGATTTCATACGCGCTGCAATCTGGGCGACATCGGGATCGTTCTCCATATATTCGCCGAGCGTAATGCCGAACGGAAGATCGCGCCACATCTTGCGGGCGCCATCAATGACTTGAGGCCAGAATTGAGCGTAAGTGTGATACCTGCGGTCGGCATAAGTCTCATTACCCATCTCAATGCCTACGACCTGATTTTTATAGTCGTTATCGATAATCCACTTGATGATTTCAAGACAGTTTGAAACTGCCGGTTGACTCTTGCATTCCAAACAAACGAAAACTTTAATTCCGTTCGCCTTGTAGAAATCAAATGCCGCCTTAGGATTGGTAAGAGGATACTTTCCATCCTTTGTGCGCTTGTTCCTGTTGTTGAACCAGGAATTTATACCTTGCAGACGCATTACGCGAAGACCTGCCTGACGGATAGCGCGAGCAGTTTCAACCTTATTGGAGAGAAACAGAATATCGTCGTTTCCAGGAATACGGCTGAGCCACGCTTCCATCGCGCCATTTACGCCCATGGCGACGCCATTGGCAGTAGTACGCATATCCTTAATCGGCTTGGCCTTGAGATCAAGGTCAAGTTTTACTTCTGCAGATGCGCCATACACGCCAAAAGCCAGCGCGACGCACGCAATGCTTTGTATTTTCATACTATCCTTTCGTTGTTGTTTAGTAAATGGCTTTTTTCAGCAAAGATACTTTTCTTCACATAAGATTTTGTAATTATACCAAAAAAGACCGTTTAAATGTTGACGATTCAGTCACATGGCAAAATGCAAAATGCGTTAGTCGTTAATCGGCAGTCGTCAAGGGTTAGGAGTTAGGGGCAAGTGGTTAGCGGTTAGTCGTTAGCGGCTAGTCGTAGAAAGGAAGTAAGAAATGTTTGAATGTTTGAATAAAATAAACACTCTTCCTGTTCCCTATTCCCTCTTCCCTATTCCCTTTTCCCTCTAAACTCTAATCCTTCTAAACCCTCATTCAAACATTCTAACATTCAAACATTCTAACATTAACCCACTCTCCTATGCAGATGAGGCCCTCTCTGGGATGGTCCACTCTCTTTCTCCCCCGCACCCCCTCTTTCTCTCGCTATCTTCTCCCTCCGCTGACGCGAAAATAAGACAATTTTCAGTATTTAAAAAATACAGTTGCTGACCCTTTTGGTCCAGCTGGCTAGCCCCGTGAGGCGGGTGCGGGTGAGGCCGACGCGGGTCAGGGCGGGGGAGCCGTTTTGGCGCGTCTGCCAAGAAGAGGTTTCGCGCCACCAGTCGCCGTTGAGCGAGACGTACCGCGTGTCGTTCGAGACGATGCGGTCGGTGTCGCTCCAGTCGATTTGGCTGTTGAGGTTCATGTCGGAGACGGTCAGGGTTCGTTGGCCGAGAGAATTATAGCAAAAATAGTTGAAGGCGAGCGGAACGAGTTGGAGTTCCGAGTTGGAGTTGGAGGAAATTCACACTGTCACTTAAAGAGATCCTGGACGCGTTGGGATTTCCAGATACGTACAAGAGAAGACATAATCATCTTCAAAGGAAAACATCAACCACAACATTGTATTTTCTGCTTCATTATGAGGCAACAAGAAATAATAGCTCCATGTATCTTGAAAATCTCTCGTTATCCAACTCCACATATTCCTTTTGTCAACAACCCCATGCGGTGCGCCCAAGACGCTCCGCACAAATTCCTTTGACAATCCACCCCTCAACACTTGATTGGACAATTTCCTCAACTTCAACACATCACATTTGTTGAAAACGCAACCCTGTGCACCAACTAATATCTGGGCAACAAGGTCGTTTCGGCGTTTATCAGGAAAATTTCCCTGGCGGCAACCTAGTACCAACAATAATGTCACCAAGACTATTTCTTCTGCATATTTCATTTTCCATTCTCACTTTATCTCGTATTTGTATCCTGAATTCATTAGCCATTTAATAGTTGGCTCATTTGCTGCAGTCCCAAAAGCCCGATCATGCCTTTTCATAAGGAATCGATATTCTCGACGAATCTTCTCCCTCTCTGACTCGTCTTTAGCACTTCTCGGCCAATTCTTCATCAAAGTCCGAAATTCCGGAACAATGACATCAAGATAATAACGCGCATGTCCCAACTCATGTGCTTCAACCAATCCGTATGGTGGTTTCAAATCGCCTCGACCCGAGACTACTACGCCGCCACCGTTTGCGCGGCTCGTGTGTGTTGTATATCTAATAACACTTTGTCTGTCAATGTTG
>JAEIGA010009700.1_pt1 | contig 14584 bp, 46 predicted proteins | sample 9270691 | NCBI WGS metagenome assembly JAEIGA01 (sample SAMN17057246, study PRJNA624740) | gut metagenome | biome: biome; isolation source: fecal sample | host: Bos grunniens | place: China: Xizang | collected 2019 | reverse complement strand
AGCAAATCGTAGATTATACGGACACGGGGCTACACGAACTTTGAGAACATTACAATATATAGACGAACTTATGGGTCCTATAGCTACAGGCGAGAAAACAATTGAGGAGTATAAGCGAGAACTCGAAGAGGAGGCTAAGGTGATCATTAAGTGTGATTAGGAGGTGAGAGTATGGGATTTATTTTTTATATGTTTATATTAATAGGTTCATATGTAGCAATTGGATTATTGGTGGCGTATAAATTATTTATACCAGGAAATCCTTTAGCAACTATAATGATCATATATTTATGGCCGTTGTTTTTATTAGCAGGGTTAATTATGAAACTAGTAAGAAAGGATTGTGATCGTAATGATTGAAATTGTAGACGAACTTATGGAAAGTAAACGTGATGGTTTTTTCGATTGCGACATGGCTTATTGTATGTATAACGTAAACAAAAGATGTGTTAATTGTTGTTATATTGATTGTCAATATTATTCATTGAGAAACTCATTGCGTGAATTAGTTAGTAAATACGAGGAGATTGTGACCAAGCTATGATCAAGATGTTTAGGTATATTAAGCGTTGGAATAAATGGAGAGCGTTATCTCTGAGTAGTCCTATACATAAAATTTTAGTCCTAATTGGATTAAGACAAGATCTTACATTTGGTTGGGTTCCAACCGACGAGGAAGAAAAACAAATAATAGAAGCAATAAAAAAAGTAGAAAAAGATTATTAAAAAGGGGTATTTAAAAATGAATATTAAAAAATTTATAGCAAAAGTATTATTGATAGCATTATTATGGGGGTTATACATTATTGGTAAAGGTTTTAATGAACATCTCATGTATGTATGCATGACGGGTTTAGGTTTGGTATATGCTCATCTTTCTATTTTGGAATTAGTTGATGCGATATTTGACCGTAAATCGAAAAAATCCCCGGATGTGAATTCTGAAAAAATGAAATTCGTTGTGGTATGGAGTGATGAGAATCGTGGTAACACTGTCAATACTATGAAAGCTATTATTAAGAAACTCGCTAAAGAACATGGTGTAGGAGTACGTTACGCATATTCGGATAAAACTTTGGAATTCCATACCGACGTAGTTCGAGTTAGATTTATTACTAAAGTTGACGAGTACAAGGGACTTAAGTACGATAAGGCATTCGGTTTCAATAGTAAGCCTTATGCGGGTCCGTTGATTGAATATATAGTAGAACAACATGATATTTAGGAGGTTATATGATTAAACTTGATGTAAAAGATTATTGTCACAGTTGTCCTGGGTTTGAAGCGGTGGTTAGCAAACCGGGAAATGTGACACAAATTAACGATTACGAAAAGTCTCATGTGGATACGATCATTAGATGTAAGTATCGTAGTCGTTGCGAGAATATTAAACATTATTTGGAAAGGACTAGTGTGAACGATGGGCTGGTTAATTAGTATTGTAATGTTATTTATCGGATGTTTTCACGGTAATGAAACTTTGTTAATTACGTCTGGGCTATTTGGTATTTCGGGGGCTATTTCGGAAGTTGCTACTAAAATTAAAGAGACGCGAAATTAACATATTCCTTTATAGAAAATAATGAAAATGTAAAGGAGTAAAGATTATGAAATTAGGAAAAACTTTATTAAGCATTCCAGTAGTTATTATTGTAGGAGTATTTGCAATTTTAGAGATTGTATTTGAGATGGTTTATCAACTCGTTAAATTATTAAGACGAGGATTTAAACTATTTACAGATGCGTTTTTGAAACTTGTAGAGCCAATTTACAAAGGAACATGGAAAGCAAAAATTAAAGAGGATGGAGATAATGAAATCGAAATTCTTACATTTAATTATGAACTTGAAGAGGAGGAGTCTCATTAGAGGCTCTTTTCTTTTTATTCCTGAAGCTTGCTGAGGGGATGTGAGTTTTAGCGAACGGTTGGAGGATTGATATTTATGAACGAACTTGAGAATAAAGTTGTAGATTATCGACTTAAATTAAATCTCATATGCGCAATTAAAAATAGTATATCACTGATATGTTTTACGATACTTGCTATTGTGTTCGACAAATGGTGGTTGGTATTATTGAGCGGTTTATTTTTAAGTAGTATATCGAAAGATGAGGAGAATTAATATTTACGATTAAACCAAACAACACACGTAATTTGCGATAAATGTAATAAGCATATTACGGATGGTAAATATTACACAATTCTGGATAAGGGGTTTTACAGTGAAAGATTTAATAGGATTTATAATATTGATATTTTGCTTTCTATTAGTAATGTGGGCATTTAAAGATAACGATCTCGGAGTCGGCTTAATAGCATATGGATTATTTTTGATAGGAAGTAAAGTATTTAAGTATTGATGGGCGAACGCGTTAACTGGTAAGTTAGCGTGATGGCATGAAAGGAGACTAAAAATGAGTAGAGAATACGATTTATATTTACAAGAACATAAGGAGAATGTAGCGAAAGGGTTTTATTGGATTCAAGAGAACTTGCCGGGATTATTAGAGAGCGAAGTGTTTAGCGTTAGTGCGCTCGAACAACAAATTTGTTTTAATCACGATGCTTCAAAAAGTGATACGTATGAGTACGTGGCTTATGATAGATATTTCTATAGCGGAAATCGTTCATATCAGGTAGTTAAGGACTTTAATCAAGCTTGGTTAAGACATATTCATGGAAACCCTCATCATTGGCAACATTGGCTGTTAATCAACGATGAACCTGGAGAAGGAATGGTTGCGTTAGACATGCCTTACAATTATATTCTTGAAATGATCTGCGATTGGTGGGCTTTTAGTTGGACTAAAGAAAATCTTAGAGAAATCTTTGACTGGTATGACAAACATAAAGATCACATGAAACTTAGCAATTCTACTCGTAAAACTGTGGTTTATATTTTGAACGCTATCGAGAAGAAACTTGATGAGCTGGAAGCATTTGAAGAAGAAAGATAGGTAAGAAAAAAAATAATGAAGAAAATTAAGATATTTTATGATACGTGGCCATCACATGTCGAAGAACAAGTTAACCGTTTTATACAGGAACATAATGTGATCGACATGCAGTATGCGAGCAGTAAAAGTAATGGCTCTAGTACTTTTTCGGTAATGGTAGTTTATGAGGAGGAGAAATAATAATGCACGAAGAAAACATGAAAATAGTGGACTTTAATACATATTGTAAGAAATGTAGACATAAGAACGTGAGTGAATCGGAAAGACCATGTTCTGAATGTTTGATGGAACCAGCAAGACAGTATTCACACAAACCTCTTAGATTCGAGGAGAAGTAACTCACGTATAAAAACCTTCTTACGTCTTGCTTCGCGTATAAAACATTCCTTATTATAGAAAGGAGTGATATTTATGGGTAGAATACATGCGATTAGAGTTCAATCAGGAACGGAGGAAGAATCAAAATTTATGACTATACTAGATAGCGTTGGAGTAAAACGCGAATCGGTAATTTGTAAATTAGGGATGATATTTGATACTCCGTATGATGAGTATTTAATTAGTGATGGATTATATAAACTTATAAATCCACAAATTGTAGTAAATGGGGAGTCTTAGCCAATCGGTTAAGGCTTCTCTTTTCTATTTTCAAAAACACACCCCTCTTATCGTTCACTGGTTTTCTCGAACTTTTATATTTTTGAGGTGAGTATTAATTGTTAAGAAGAAAAGGAGATTTATATTTATGCCGCCAAAAGAAAGTGGAATTAATTTAGGAGCTGGAACTTTTTATATCGATGGTAAACCACTAGCCGGTATTGAAAGTTTTGAATGCAATATTGAAGAGGTTTATAAGGAACATCGAGATGAGATATTTAAGATATGTAATGCTGATAGTTTTACAGTTACCGTAAAAATGAACGTAAAAGCATTATATAAATTTATCGGTTTATATGATTGGGTGTGTAATAACTGTCCTAATCGTAAGGTAGCTCATTTAATTAAATATGGAAAAACCAGCAGAGTTCAACAAAAGAACTTTAAAAGAGCATTAAGAATTATAGGAAAGATTTTGAATGAAAAGTAGGATATGTGAGAACGTAAGTGATGACATGTTTTTACTAGCAAAGCTAGAAAATCCTGCGAATGCAGGTGTTTGAAAGGAGACTAACAAATGGGAGCTTATAGTATACCAGTAGTAATTGGAATTGATGAAGAAAAAATTGCACAAGAAGTTCAAAAGAACGTAGAGGATCGAGTTGTCGAATATATTTCTAACGAAATTAAAGAGATTATGTTCTATAAAAACAGATCGTACTACGGTGTAGAGCAGCCTTTAGATACTATGGTTAAATCGTATATAGAAAAGGCTGTTGACGATAATAAAGAACAAATCATTGAATTGGCAGCCGAAAAACTCGCGGATAAGTTATCTAGAACTAAAGCTGTTAGAGAACGTGCTGCGGCAGTTGCTAATGATATTTTAGGTTAGGAGATTGATATATGAGAAGAACTAAAGTTACCCGCGAGTATTATATGAAATGTGATATTTGTGGGAAGGAAGAGACTTATCCAGAAAGTCCGTTTAGATATTTTGACTATCTCGATCATGGATGGTCTAGAGTAGAATGGCTTCGACCTATAATAACGTTTAGACAGACTAAAGAATTTCATCTCTGTCCGACTTGCACAAGAAAGCTTGCGAAGCTTATTAAAAATGTCGAATTGGAGGAACCAGGACCAACATGCGAGTAAAAGATCTAATTAAAAACAAAGACTACGACTATATCAACTGGAGAATTAAAATCGACGAGGTGGACCGAGATAAGATCGGTGAGGATGATATATTCTTTGGGGTTTGTTATAGCAAGAATGGATATTTGATACCATTAGACGGAGATACATATTGCGAAGAAGAAATTGTAGTAGGTTATGAAGAATGGTCCAGACCTGAGAAAGGTATTATTAATGGATTGACTGTTGTTGTGGAGGATTAAACTATGAAAATAAGATACTACGTAATGGGTATTGGGTATGCCGAGAACAATTTTATTACTGATTATAAACAAAGTTTCGGAGATTTCGATACATACGAAGAAGCACGTGAATTATTTATAGAGCTTATGCGTAGAGACAGAAGTTCATTCTTTGAAAATGCACGTGATATTTATCAATTACTTATTCAGATAGAGGAATATGAGGAAGAAACGGATTTTGTTTACGTAAAAGATGAGTGGTGGCTTGTAAATCCGAAGTATAAAGAAAGTGAGATTTAGAGTATGAAAATAGGAGATGTTGTGATCAGTAAAAAGATTCGTCCTGATTCTCGTGCCGTTGTTACTAATGCTGAGGTAGTTATAAAAGAGAAAGAACTGAAGAACGGTAATAAGAAAAAAGAAACTCGAACCAAATACCAGGCTAGATTCGATGACGGATCGTTTATGGTATTTTACGGGTTTGATATTGGTAGAAGCATATTTAAGGTCGAAGAGTCTGACGGGCAGCTTCGATTGGATCAGTTTATGGATATTTAGGAGAACTATATTATGGATTTAGATAACAAACTTAAACTTAATACATGCTGCACAAATGATGATGAATCTGCTGGCGTGTATATTATTAGAGATGCTGAAGAATGGAAAAGAAGCGAAATTGTATTTGTAAATTGGAGAAAGTGAGGATTAGATTATGACTTTATCAGAATTGTGTGTGAAATTAGATAAAAATACTACAATTATTCCGGTAGATGGGCCTAATTCGTATCAATATAATTGGATGGGTCGTATACCCCAAAATAGTGGATTGTTAAAGTATATAGGCTATCGAACTGTAGCTGAGATTGAGTGTATTGGGGCGGATGAAATTAAAGTATATCTCGATGCGGAATAGTATAAAGTGAGGCGTAGCGTATGATTGAACTTGATAAAACAAAATTCGGAATAAATGAACTCATTAACGGTATTCCGTGTGATAATCCGATTAATGAACTCCGCGATAAATTAGCTAAAGAAATGGCTGAATCTTATGATAACTTAGCATTCTTTGCATTAGCTCCATATGGGATTACTAAAAAGAATCAGATGGAGAATGTTGATAGGGTTGAGATCGTAAACGCTCCTAATACGAGACATTTCTTTGTAGATGGGTTGTATGCTTTTTCTATTATTACGATTATGGATATGGAAGAGTTTGACGAAAAGCATAGTTATAACATTAAATTCAAATACAAGATCGAGATTTTCGAAGAAATGGTTGGTATGAGAACGAAGTGATGATGCGTTTGAATGAAATGAAAACTGAAGAGAACGCGATAATTACTCCGTATATTATAGAAAGGAGTGATGTATATGAGTAAATGCATAGTATATTACAAGACGTTCGATATATTTTTCGAAACGGATGAAGAGAAATTTAGAAGAAGGGTAGATGATATAAATCGATATCTTATGACAGGTCAAGATACAAGCGTATCCATTCGAGATGTTATCACAGAACATTGTGAATTAACACCTGATTGGGGATGGAATGTTGAAAGATCTGGGTTGATAGAATTCGAATTTAGACCATTGTCAACACCTATTAGTTTAAATAACCGTCCGGTAGTAGAACTTATATTTGAACGAGATCCGTATATGCATTATTATTTATACTAAACTATTGAAAGGGCTTAGACAGAAATGTTTAGGCTCTTTTCTTTTTTATTTTCAGGAGGATTAACCATGATTGACATTTTTAAAGACTTTCCTACATTCGCGTCTCTTAATGAATGGGATCAATTGACTGTATTGGGAATACACGATAAGTATCCTATGGACATTGAACGGATTGCTGAGATATTTATCGCATTAGATAAGAATGAATACGCTACTCGAATTCGTGTGGAAAGAGAGTGTATGTACGGATATAGGATTTATAAGTAAAGGAGATATGCGATGACATATAAAGATTATTGCAACACGTTTTACAAACCACAGGAGGTTAAAGTAAAGGAATTAATCGCTGAGGTTTATAACGACTTAGACAAACCGATTGATATGCGGAAGATCGATGAACTGGCCTATGAGATTGAGACTTTGAAGAGACTTGACTGGAATGGCTATAGATTACTGCAGAAAATTGAGCAGTGTGAGAAAAAATTATGCGAGAACGAAAAGGAGGCTTTATGCGTAGAAGATATATTATAGACGTTTATTATGATGAAAATGGTATTTGATCTGTGGCTAATTATCCGACAGGTAATAACAACGCTAGAAAGATGCTCGGAGAACCTATGTTGAGACGAGTGCATATTTATAGGGAACGAAAGAAGAGGATGATCAGGAATGCCGCTAGATAAAGCTATTGAACATGGTAAAGAGAAACGTAAGCCGTATAGGGGATCTAAGGCTATTGATTGCAGCTGTAGAAACCATGGTACGTGTGAATGGTGTAAGGCTTCTAGATTATATTCTACTAGACGTAGAGAAGAAGCTATGAAGTATAGAATTAAGGAGAATAGAGATGAATAACGAAGAAATTATTGAGAAAATCGATGAACTAATTGGAGCTAATGAGGCACTTATGGATGTAATTAATTATCGATGTGGAAAAGAACTTATGCAATCAAATATTGATATTTTAAAAGGAGCTAAGTATACCATTTTAGAGAGTCAAGACGGATATGAAAAAGGTGTTAAAGACGCTTGGAATTTAGCATTTAAAATCGCGGGGTCGCCTGATAATGGATGCTACGACAATAAAGAATTAGTTGAAATATTTGATTGTATGGATTCTTGCGATGTATTTGATAATTATTCGTATACAACAGCTCTTAGATTAGTAGAGGAATATGAGAAGAAAAAGAAAGAGAAATATCAACCGATTATTGGTGATGTGGTTAAAATCATACATAAAGATTCACCTAAAGACGTTTATTATGGCATTTATTTAGGTTTAGATGGTAACGCCATTTATATCATGGAAAGAGGTTGCAGTATTCCTAGTTGCTATCACATAGCATACTATAAGATATTTAAAACTGACCAACACGTAGATTTGGAAGGATGGAATGCGGACTAATGAATAGAGAAACTAGGATATATTTTCGTAAATTGAGACAGGGTGTTAAACGACATCTGACTAATAATTATAGGAAACTTCATGGGGGCTCTGTTGCTAGGGATAATACTTTGTATCATTATACGAGAAGACGGAAAATTAGAAATAAAGTACCGTATAAACGAAAGGGGTAAGTTATGATATTAGAACTTATATTGTATGTATTTATGTGTGTAGCCTATTCGATGGTTGGTGGATATTTGATAAAGATGGGTATAGACAGCTATAAAGGCGGAGAGTACTTCAAAGCGGGGTGCTCATTTTTATTGGTCGTACCTAATATAGCATTGTTAGTGAAAACGGCTTGGGAGTTGTAGGGAGGTAGTTATATTTATGTATGATAAGAACAAAATTGAGGAGTTCAATAAGTCTCAATTTACGAATCATGTAGTTATTAGTTTAAAAGACTTCATGGAGATGAATGGTGAGATTGAAAAGTTAAAATATGAAAATGTTGAATTAACTCGTAAATATGAGAATCTCGAACGATTTATGAAGGATGTTCATTTACCTGGCGAGATTATTGCTGATGGGCGAGTTAAGAATATGGATTGGTATATTGAGCATAATGCTATGGAACGTGAAACTACATATAAAGTCGCAGTTACTGTATTTGATGAAGACGCGAAGAAGTATGGGTATTAGAGAGGTATTGGTTATGAAAGCATTTAACATTAACAACATAATTAAAGTAAGACTTACAGATCGTGGTAAGGATATTTTCTATCATCAGCACGATGAGTTTAATAGACGCTATGGTAATGGTAAAGAAATTATAGAACCGCGTTATCCGGATGTGGATGAGGATGGGTTTACTATATTTCAATTATGGCATTTTATGCAAATCTATGGACCATACATTTCTATTACAGCTCCTAACTTCATAGAAGACAATAATATTTACATATTTGACAAAGATTTGAAAGTTAGGGTGTATGACGATGCTAAAACTATGACTCTTGGAGAATTACTTGGAAATACGGGTGTGGAGGATGACGATGGTATTTAAAAGAGATTATTGTCCTAGATGTTATAACAAAATGCGTTGGTTTGATACATGGATATTTGGTAGTCATAAATACAGAGGTGTTTGTAATAAATGCGGATATACCGAGGAATTTCAAACCAGTGCGTTACCACCAAAGAAAGGAGTTAATTAACTATGCTAAAACTATATAAAAAACTCAGTGAGTATGGCGTGGTTATGTCAATGATGGCCGATAATGACGTTCAATTGGTACATATTCAGTTTGAGAAACGCGCTACTCATAGATGTCATGTATATACTTATGATATGGCTTGCGATCCGGTGAGATGGGAAGGTATGCTGCTCGAACATTTAGGTGAGTTTATGTTTATTTATGAGCAAGAGTGTATTAAGAGAAATAGAGCTATGCTTTTGAGAGATCATTTGTGGAAGGAGAAAAAGAAATGATGAACTACACGGATGAACAAATAGATACTTTCCTTGCCGCTCAAGGGATTAAATTGCTGCCTGGTCAAAGAGAGTTATTTAAGAAATGTGTTAACCATCAGAAGGAAGACGGAATACTTTTTATTAATATGGGTCGATATAATCATAGGGCTTATTTTAAGAGTTTGGTGGAGAAATTTAAATATGGTGAAGGAATTCGAAGATAATAAGGAGGAATAATTATGTCGGGATTATTTATTAAAGATATGAGTTTACCAGAACATTGTGGAAAGTGTCCGTTAGCTTTATTGAACGGATGGGGTGAACGATATTGTTTTGTTACAGATCATGATGTTACTGCTTGTGATGGTTGGACTTATAATCGACATTCCGAATGTCCTATGGAAGAAAGGGAGGAATAACATGAAAAACAAAATTATAGTACCTAATTACGAACGTATGCGAGAATCATTTTGTCATGCGGTTCAAGATACGTGGGATAATTATTGTAGAGCCCAATCTAAATATTTAAAAAGTATTTGGTTCAATAGCGACGGTAAGATGTGTATGAACAATACGGAGAAGTATAAAAAGGAAGTTGATGAGGCTTCGGCTGCGTTTGAAAAAGCCCAGCAAGATCTTGTTGATTTTGATGAGTGGGTGAAAAATGAGAAACAATACGACATATTTAGAAAGAAATTGTTGGGAGAAGAATAGCGTATGAAAATTCTAGTAAATGAAATGCCGAAGAAAAAAGAAGAATGTTTGTTTAATAGAAGGGAATACTACTATAACCGTTTGATGAAAGAATATTGCGGCATAACCGGTAAACCATGTACTTTTAAGAATGAAAATTCTATATTTGGCGGCGAGTGTAGATGTTTGAAAGTTGGAGGTAAGGAATAATATGGCAAAAATTGATTCTGATAAACTCGGCAGTAAAATAGAGGGTCATAGTTATTATCATGGAGATAGAATCTTATCAGCTATATATTGCATGGCTGAAGGAAAAGAAGTTGAAAATGTTAAACCGACCAATGTTTATGACAAAGATGTAGATATGGGTAAATCAACATTCGGTCAACGTGTGCGTCTTCAGGAGGAATATGACGAATGGATTGGAAAACGAAATAAGGAACTATATCAAAATCATCCTGGGTTTCAATTAGATAAAGGTAGCATGCAGAACGCAATTATATTCTTAGAAGAAAAAGGTTATAGAAGAGTATTTTATGATTAGTAGTAAAGGAGAACTATTTATTATGAGAAAAGATAAACACAAATACCAAATTGGGGATGTTTTATATGAACCAAGTAAAATGTATAAACGAGTAATTAAATGGAAGATCGTTGATATTTTTGTAGAGGAATATGTAAGCGGTTACAAGACTATATTTGTGGTTGAATCAGATACATTAGGAAAAGCTACTAAATATTTAACGGATGTTATTCATTGGTGTGAAACATCGGAAGAAGCTGCTGAAGAATTGTATGGAGGTGCTAAGGTATGTTAAAGAAACCAGCTACTCCACCACCTTCTCGTTTGAGTGAGATTGGTATGGAGAGATATTAGGGAGAGGTGAGTAATATGAGAAGGGCTATATTACAAACAAAAGATGGTAAGACCTATTATGGAGATCCGTATATGATTAAGGATGATATTAATAGTACAAGATACTTATTAAACATGAAAGTATACTATTTGCAAGATATTAAAGAAGTTATGTCGGCTGCTATTAAAAATCATATTGCTTTAATGGACTTAGATAATTGGGAAATTGAGGATGTGGAGGTATAAAAAATGACAGAATGGGCTAGAAGAGAAGTAGAGATTGCGTGTAAGAGAGAAAAACCAGATAGAAAAGAAGGAGAATGGGATTATGGTTGTGCTTGTTATGAAAGCGCTTTAAAAGCTTATGAGTGCTTGGCTGCGGACGGTCATAGCGGAATGAGTTGGGGTTTAACTCGTGCTATTTTAATTAGACTTATGGATGGTAAAGCTCTTACTCCTATTGAAGATAACGAAGAGGATTGGTATGAATGTCGTAGCTGGAATGATGGTAGAAAGCATTATCAATGCAAGCGTATGAGTTCGTTATTTAAGGATGTATACCCTGATGGAACTGTTAAATATAGCGATGTTGATAGAGTTAAAGTATGTTATTTAGAATCACCTGATTCATGGTGGCATAACGGTATGGTAACTAATATGATTGATGAAATGTTTCCTATTACATTCCCTTATATTCCAGAAGACAAACCTTATGAAGTATATGCTGAACAATTCCTTTATAAAGAAGGTAACGGCGATTACGACACTGAGGCTATCTTATGTTGTATAAAACCTGACGGGGAAAAGATTGATATTTGCAGATACTTCGGTGAGGTTGATGGTAAGTTTGTTGAGATCAGCTTAGAAGAATATACGGAAAGAAAGGCTAATAGGGTTAAATAATATGCGTGAAATTTTATTCAGAGGCAAAGATTTAGAAACTAACAAGTGGGTTTATGGATATTTTACCTATTGTGCTAGCGATTACGATAACTGGGAGACAGATCGTGTAGCTGAGATTATACCGGTTGGTACTGATAGAATCTATGCGGGTGAGTATAACTGTCATCAGGTGTATGTGGTTGATATTAATACTGTTGGTCAATTTACAGGTTTAATAGATAAGAATGGTACTAAGATATTTGAGGGTGATATTATCAAATGTGTTACTTTTGGGTTTGATCCAGATGTATTTACAACCGAAGTTAAATTTGGGCCTAGAAGAGGAAGTTTAGGTTTCTATCTTGCTAATGGTAGAAATATGTTTTATTTTGGTCAGTCTAATTTATCTGTAATGGATGATACCAGAGTAATCGGTAATATTTACGATAATCCGGAGTTGTTGGAAAGGAAATAATAATAGATATGAAGATTTTAGTACATGTAGAAGAAAATGAAGAACGTTCACCTATTACACTCGCTGATGCAATTATTAACTATTGTAAGGATACGTATGATGCTGAGTGTTATGATTTAATTGCTGGCGAAATAGCAGAGCATATTCAAGTTCATTTTAAATATAAGGAAATGAATTATCATAGATTGAGAGGAGATGTTAGAGCGTAATGTTAACGTGTAAAGAATACGCAGAACAAAAGAAAAAAGGATTAAAAGAATACATAACTGAAAAAGGATTGCATCCAACTTTGGTTGTTATCCAGGTTGGGGATCGTCCTGAGAGCAATTCTTATATTCGTGGGAAGATGAGAGATTGTGAGGAAGTTGGGATTGAGTGTAAGGTCGTTAATTATGCAATAGGGATTCAGCAGTATCAACTCGAAGCGATTATCGATACATTTAATAAAGATGAATCAGTTCATGGTATTATTGTACAGCTTCCTTTACCAGATCATATTGATGTTAAGGAAATTCAGTCATGGATCAGTCCAGCTAAAGACGTCGATGGTTTCGGTTATTTAAGCTCTTTCGATCCTTGTACGCCTTCTGGTGTGATTGGATATTTGAAAGCTATTAATTATGAGTTCGATGGTAAAGATGCTTTGGTGATTGGTCGTTCGGATATTGTTGGGAAACCTTTGGCTCGTATGTTGACTGATTTGGATTGCACTGTTACGTTGACGCATAGTAAGACGAAAGATATTGATACTAAAATTGAGAATGCTGATATTCTATTTACTTGTATCGACAAAATTGATTATTATAGCGTTGATTATTTTGATCCTAAAATTCATCCAGGCGTGATTATTGATATTGGTCTGGGAATTGGTTTGGATGGTAAGTTACATGGCAATCTTAGACAACATACTGTTGAAACTCTTAAAAGATTATCTCCTGATGATATTATCATTTCCGGTACTGGTGGGGTTGGATTATTGACTAGGGTTGCGCTGTTGGAGAATGTTGTTAAAGCATGCGACTACGCGAATGGTTAGTGAGTCGCGATTAAAACACTCTGTTTTATGAAAGGAGTGATTATATGAACAACGATAAATTATCCAAAGTAATTGAAATCATAAAGGATGAGTATAATTATGCTAAGTTTGCAGCGGACAAGGCGTTAAAAGATTTTTATGAGGCCGATGAACGCGACAGACCGTCAGCACAATTTGTATTATGTACTAAAGGACGATTAGCAGGCATGGAAGATTTATGGAATAGGTTAAATGAGATAATCTAACTGGGATAAAGGCTTAGGAGAAATCTTAGGCTCTTTTCTTTTCTGGGAGAACGAAGTGATGACAGGTTTGAGTTTACGAAAACTGAATTCGCGAAAAATACATACCTTCTTATAGATATAACTAAAATTATTTTATATAAGAAGGAGATTATGAGTATGAATAAATTATTTAGAATTTTAGGGATGGTAGCATTAATAGTGAGTTTAATTAGCACAGTTTATGAAGTGTTTTTTAACGTATCATTTGATTTATTATCACCAGTAAGTTTTATAGTTTCAGCAGTATTTATATTAACCGCTATAACTATTGAAGTAATTAAAATGTTATTGAACAAAGATGAGGATTAACAAGTCCTCTTCTTTTTTATTTGAGAACGTAGTGATAACACCCGAAGCTTGCTGATATGAGGTTCGCGTAAAATACATCTCTTCTTATAGATATATTTAAAATTATTAATTATACATTAAGGAGAAATGAATTATGAAGAAAATTATTTTAACAGTATTAGTAACTTTAGGTGTAGCAGCAATAGCTTGCGGATTTATTATTAATGGGATTAACATTATGCATGAAGAAGAACTTGCAGCATTAAAGGTTGATCATCAGATCGAAGTAAACGCAATAGGTAACGAGTACGATAATGTAATCAAAAACTATAATGAAATGGTTGATGAATACTATAAAGTAAACGACGAATTGTGTGATATGAAAGATGAGATGGAAGAACTTTATGAACAAGTTTACAAAATGCAAAATGGCGAAGCTTATGAAGTAAGAATTGAGCATGATGGCGCAGTTCACATCTGGGAATCTGATATGGAAGGATTATTTCCAAAACATAGTCATTCAATTATGAGAGTGAGTTATTAATTGAAAATTGAATATCGAAGACGAAAGGGTCTGGGTAAAAAAAACCTGGGCTCT
>JAEIGA010009699.1_pt1 | contig 14585 bp, 16 predicted proteins | sample 9270691 | NCBI WGS metagenome assembly JAEIGA01 (sample SAMN17057246, study PRJNA624740) | gut metagenome | biome: biome; isolation source: fecal sample | host: Bos grunniens | place: China: Xizang | collected 2019 | reverse complement strand
GCCTCGTCTGCAGTTTCCTGTGCCGCCACAGCTGTCGCATCGTCTGTCGGTGGGCGCGTCCCGTTGCCAGTCAGCCACGCTGTCCCGCCGCCGACTCTGACCTGCACTACATCGCCCTCGTGTGCCGCCACGGTCAATTTGACTGGTGTCTCATCCACCCCACCATCAATATGCACCCACGCGGTATCATCCTCGATGCGGGTCACTGTGGCAGAGACATCATATGCACCGGTGGCCTTTCCGGATCTCGTGGCGCGCAGGTCTTGTAGAATATTAAAATTAGACATCACGCCTCCTTGTATATCTGCTCAGACGTTCGTGCGCAGTGCCCAATTTCGATGGATTGAGACTGCACACGGTACAGCCCGAAAAGATCCTGCGCCGGATACCTCATCTCAACAAGGTCGCCGGGGTAAACATCCGGATGATACCGCCTGTCGTATGACGCGCCCTGCTGTACCGTCTGCGCTTCGGAAAGTTTCCTGATAGCATACTCTCTGACGCTCTCGCCGCCAGCAAGGACTACACCCGTCTCTCGCGTCCACACCTCGCGCCCTCTTGATATCGTCGAGAGCGGACTGGGCCGGCTGTCGTCCCTGGCTATCCCGGTGGAGTCACCGGACACAGCCATATAAACATTCGGACAGCTGTACCAGCCCTGAGTGATTTTTATTTGCGGCTCAATACAGTCATGGTCGATCGGATCGAATATGGCAGCGGGTGCGGTTGGCTTTGGCATGACCGTGATCGTGCCGTCACCTTTTATCCGCATCATCCAGTCGATCGTGCCCAGCACCTTCTCGACCATGCTGAGATTGCTCTCCCCGTCTTCTGCTACGATCGCTGCGGGAAGGTTCGGAGCCCCGCTCCGGATCGTGACCGGTGCCGGGCTTACTGAGAGCAGTTCACCGATCAGATCCCCGCTGTTCCTTCCGCGTCCCACATACCATCCAGTCTGCAAGAGCACGTCATTAAGCGGCTTAAGGACCGAATAACACTCCAAAGTATTCTTAGTCCATGTCCCTTGGATGTCATCGCTGGGCGATGTCGCGAGCCCGGTAAAAAGTGGGACATGAGCAGAAGACCCACCCTGTCGGACATCCATGTATATGCGGATCCACTGCTCCACCTCTACGTGGTATCCAACGCAGGTGATGTCTGCGCTCTGTCTCTGCCCCGTGCTTTCACGCTTAATGCTTCCTTCCGTGATGTCGATGGTACCGATGTCGCGCCAGGACCGACGGTCGATCGGACAGGCATAAAAACTCGCAGAATATCCTTTGTTCCAATCAACCATCAGTCATCCTCCGTTGATATCCAATTGGAATATTTCATGCCCTCGTATCCTTCCGGGTCGACTCGTGTGATTGTAAGGTCAAAAGTCACGACCTTATGAGCCATGTCCTGCGCGTAGGATTCGCTGACCTGCACATCGGCGGGGTAGCTCGATCCATCCTTTGTCCTAACGTGGCAGATTCCCGCATACGTCGCAAGCCGTCGCATCGCCTCGATGGTCTCATCATCATCCGTGGTCACGACAGCGGACGACAGGGTGCTCTTTCGACTCACGGCGGGATTCCAGTCGCCCTGCACAGAACCCCCGAGATATTTGGTCTCGGTAAAATCTTTTTCCCAGCCGTTCGTTAAGTCGACGTTGTACCGGAGCAATACACGCCCGCTTCCGAAGTCGATGACGTTGTATTCGCTATCGAAAATATCCCCCTCTGGTGCTCTGAGGTCTACCCAAGCCAGTCTTCCGGAATTAGTTATGTAGTCGCCGTTGAGCGTCCGGAACACGACTCTGTGACCGCCATGCTCGCCGATCGCGGGATACGGGTCGACATATGTGGCGCCGAATTTTGCGTTTGGATAGATCAGTTCAGGCCTGTCCACACTGAGCCTGTAGATGTCGCATGTATCCGTAGACAACGCGCCGTCGGGCGCGATTGGCGTAATGATAGCAGCCATCCTGTCCGCGTCGATGGATGCGGTCGCTTGCGGGATTCGTGCCTGATGTGTCCAGTGCACTTCAAATGTCCTCCGCGCCTTTGCAGACTGTCCGAAGTCATCTTCCACAGTAGCCACGATCCTGTATCTTGCACCGTCATCAAGATAGCCGAGCACGTCCTCGCGATTAAATCTTATCTCCGCCTCGCCTGTCTGCGTGTAGCTTGCGACCGTCTCGCCGCGGAAGCCGTTATAGTCGCGTTCATCGGGTCTGTCGAGATGGTAGTCTTCGGCTCGCTCAATGGCAACTGTAGTTGTGCCGCCTGTGCCTGCTCCTACCACCTTTACCCTGAGAGGCATGGTCTTGAGGGTTGGAATCTCTCGATAAAATTCGTAGCTGTCATCGTAGTCCGTAGACCGTCTGACCATCGGATAAAAAATGGTATTAACCGTTGTTCCTTCTTTTACGCGGAGTGTCATGCGGTACTGGTGACCCGCTTCTGCTCTGAATTTCTCCGACTCACCGTCTGTGCAGATGGGTGCCGTAGTGCCGTCCCACTGGTATGCCATGTGGCTGCCAGTCACGTCATACAGAAATACATAATACGTGGACTCGCTCCCGCCGATTGAGCCGTTAAAGTAGTAGGTGCCCGCATCCGGCGTAAAGTAGATGCTGAGTGCCGCATCGGCTGTTGCCGTTCCTGTTGCCTTGACCGTTCCGTCGTCCCGTACCGTGTATGTGATTCCGTTGTTCGTGGTCGTCGATGCGGTGTTCTCCAGCACATTCCGCGACTCCGCGACAAGATTGGTCTCACTAATAGAGCACGTCAGAGGATTCTCGATGTGCAGTGCGGCGGGGTCGCTCCAGTCTGATTTTTTGCCAGCATTCGACGTGACTCTCACACAAATAAGATGTGTCTCGCCATCGTCCCACCATGTGTGTTCTGATGCCCTGAGCTGGACACGTCTTGCGGTTTTGACCGTTGCCAATCTTTTATAGACCGTGTTCCCATTAGACACATATCTCTCCGCGACTTCTGCCGCGGCCTGTGTGGTTCCGTCCGACGTGTCATATGCCCAGTAGACAGTGACCACGCCTTTTTCACTGATCATATATCTAGACAGCGTGACATCCGGCGCCGCAGGCGGGTCAGACAGGTCAATGTATTGCAGTTTGGAGTAGCCGCTGTAGACTGTGCCGCTGTCTAACTCCTGATAGAGTCTGACGCGGATGTACCATCGTTTTGTGACATCCAAACCGCTCACGTTGAATACATTGACATTAGCTGAGATGCCGTCATATCTCTGCGGCCCCTGTGTGCTGTGCCATGCGTCACTCTGGTCCGACCAGCTTAACTCCACTCCCGTCGCAGCTGACCATGGGCAATTCCAGTTGACTCTGACCGCTCCGGCGTTCACGGCTTTGCTGAGTGTGACAGAAGACGGAGCCACAGGGACGGACCCGCCATAGGTGGACTCTTTGACGATGGTGGAATCAGCCAAGTTAGTCACGGAATAGATCTTGACGTTGTCAGACCGCGTCGTGTACGTGTAGCTTCCTACGACTGCCTGCACGCCAAACTTAATGTTGGTGTTTGATGTCCACGCCGGACACTGTACCGTCGCGGAATTCTCGCCATGCGGGATGACACCAATGTTGATTCCTCGCGGATACTTGGTGGAGTAGTATTTGATCAGCAGGAACGATGACCCCATCTGACTGTTATTCGTCGCGCCTATCACTGCCGAGTAATCACTGATATCAGCGGACGCCGTGACGCCGGAAGGTGCACTCAGGTCGCCCGTCGCTACGCGTACCGGAGAGCCGTAAGTCGTGTTGTTGTCGTGAACGGTGTTTATACGTACGTATAGACACTCGTCATTTGTGACCCTTCTGTCGATCGTCCACGTTGCCGCGTCAGACCCGTCCTTATATGCGAGCGTGACCGCATCGGTCCATGTCAGTCCGCTTGGACAGTTAAGTCCGCTCTCGGGGGTTGCAAAGACGTACTGCACGACGATGTTGTCCACCGGATGGCATACGCTCTTAGGCGTCGTCCACTTTGCACTGCATGTATAGCCGTTCGAGCTGTTGGCTTTCGCACTCGCAGTCACGTTTTTAGTCTTAAATGGAATCCCGTAAACGTGGCAGGCATATCTCCACGCACTGTTCCCCTGCGGTCCTCTCGCACGGACGCGGAACCATCGCGTATACGAATCGTCGTTGTTTATCTGCGAATTGTCCTCAGTGTATTCGCGCGACCCACTGGACCCCGCTTCTGTCGTAGCGCTCCAGCCACTTGCGGAAAGCTTACTCCCGTCCGCGATGTTGCTGTTTTTGATAAGGCGCGTCTGATATTCAACGCTCGAGAACCACTCGCGATAATCCGCGCCAACGTCAGTCTGCCACTCAAAGGTACACTTATTGGGTTGCGTGGACGACAGAGTGGACGTGAGCGTCGGCACATTCGGCGTAAGAATGTCGAATGTTTTTACCACCCACGCCGAGACCAGCGGATTATATTCCACGTCATCCAGCGTGAATCTCGCACGACGTCCGCGGATACGGAAAGAGATCTGCGACAGGACTTTGGAGGTATTTGGATAATACTGCGACACGTCAACAACTAGCGTCGCCTTCGTCGTGCGATATCCTACATCAATGCTCGTCCAGTCGCCGCCTGGGAATCTATACTGCAGATTCTGCCCGCGTCCGTAATCCTTGTCCCCGCATTTCCACGATACAATGAATGCGGCGTGCGAGCGCTTGATTGACACGCCTGTCGGCTTTCTTGTTGCTATCGTCTTTGCCATTTATCCCGTCCTTACCTGGAGCTTATACTCCCTGATAAATCTTCGTGCCCATACCTCAGGGTTCTCAGCACCGCTCACTGTCATATTGATGACCGTACTGCCGCCAGTGCTTTCGGCGATTTTGTCCATCTTTTTCCAAAATGGATCAAGTGGGATAATACCCTCGTTTCCCGCTTCGCCACCTCCAAACAGAACCGGCTTTGTCATGATGCCGCCTTTAGCCCACCATTCAACGCCGAAGCTAGGCATATAACCTCTGCCACCGATACCGTAAGGCCACTGCCCTCCATTGACAGTGAAATGAGGAAGTGCAATGTTGCCGAATATCTCACCAAGATCTACGGGGAAATAATCAACGATTTCATCAACGATACTAAACAATGTATCTTTTGCATCGTTAAAAGCATCCTCAACCGTGCTCTTAACCGTATCGACTGCGGAACTGACTGCGGCAAGTGCCGCGCCGCCCATGCCGGAGGCGAGCCCCATGATCATATCGTTGCCCGCTTTCAACACTTTCGGAATGATGTCTGACAAACTCGTCAGAATTGATATTCCGATGTCAGCTATTGCCTTCAAAACTACAGGCGCCGTCTCCCATATAGCGCTCAGCACAACGGGAATATTATTAACTATTGCGGCGCCGATGTTCTTAAGAATTTCGCCACCTTTTTCGCCAATTGCAGGAATATTATCACTAATGGATTTCCCAAGCGAAGTGATCATTTGGACCGCGCTTTCTGCGATCGCGGGCAAATTCTCCACTATTCCATCTTTGACCGCCACAACTAACTCGCCGCCCTTCGCAAGCAGCCGCGGAATCACCTCACCGATCTTTGTTGAATATTCGGTAATCAGTGCCTTTGCCTGTTCCCATAAGACAGGTGCGTTCTGCACAATGCCGTCACGGATTGACAACGCAAGCGATTTTCCGCGCTCAATCAGTACAGGAACATTGGCTTGAATGCCTGCGATCAGATTGTTGATCAGAGTAGGTCCTTCATTCATTACTGTTTGAGCGCCGAGGCTTATAGCGGTTGCTAATGCGGTCGGAATCGCGCTTACAAGGTTCCACACCATGGGAATAAGGTTTCCGAATATAAACGTTCCGACAGATGTGAGCAGTTGCGTCATAGACGCCTCAACATCGCCGCCGGTCGTAAGGTCTGCAAGGAAGTTTGCCGCCGATGCCTTCATGGCGCCGAATGAACCCGAGAACGTTGTTGCCGCTTCCTGTGCCGCTACGCCAGTGAGTCCGAGGTTTTCCTGTATAACGTGAATAGCCTCGTAAACATCTCCAAGGTTGTCCATGTCATACTCAACGCCGGACAGCTTCGTGGCGTCAGTGAGCAGTCTCTCCATTTCGGATTTCGTGCCGCCGTAGCCAAGCTTCAGGTTATCCAACATTGTATAGTTCTGCTTGGCAAAACCTTGATAAGCGTTCTGAATATTCTCCAGAGGCGTGCCCATCTTGGCGGCATTATCTGCCATGTCGAGGATTGCAGTGTTCGCGGCTTCTGCCGCTGCAGCAGTGTCGCCCTCAAATGCTGCTTTCAAGGACGCTCCGAAACTGACGGCCTGCTCTGCATAGTCATTCATTGAGATGCCAGCGTTTGCCGCCTCTTTGGCGTAGTTCTTAGCCGCTTCCGACGCATCACCGTACAGAGTGTCAAGACCGCCAAAAGACTGCTGAACCTTTGCGCCCTCATCGAGTGCTGTCTTCAGACCTTTGGCAACTGCCGCACCAATCGCGGCGCCGCCTGCTATCTTGGCGAACTTTCCGACAAACGACGTACCTGCCGCCTTACCAGCAGCCCCGGCGCCCGGAGACACCTGCTCCTTGATCTTGTCGCTGATTCCTGTGGCTTTTGGGATTATTTGCACATAAGCTTTACCTAAATCAGCCATTAGTATTCACTCCAAATCTTCTTGAATTCCTCGCTCGATGCGAACTTGTAGATCTTCGGTTCTTCCTTCCGCAAATCCGCATACATCTCTGTTCCAAAAAATGTCGGTTTCGTGTCGCCTTTTTGGCTCGTGAAGTAATACCGCAGACAAATCAAGCTGTCAGCAATTGACGCCATCAGCTGGCGTTTGCTAATGCGCTTGATGCCCATTATCTTGGATTTGATGCGGGAATCTTCGTCAAGACCGCAAGAAAGCGCCGCCAGTGTTTCCACCGACAGCGCCGACCAATCATAAATCCCATATGTTTCCGCAATGTCACAAATGAGCGCATCACGGTCAATGGAAAGCATCGCCGCGAGGTATATCAGTTTTTTGTTTGCGGTTTTTCTTTGAGAGCGTCGAGGATCTCGAGGAACTCCCTGTTGATATCATCCAAAAGCACGCGCCCGCTGGGTTTCATGACGTGATCATAAAGCGCCTTTCTCTGCTCCAGTCCAAGAGCATTATCGAGCGCGGGCTCTAGTTTCGTTCCGTCCTTCATTGCTTCAGCAAGAAGTCCGATAAAAATCATATCGCGCGGGACGTCCGGATCTATCTCGAACTGGAATCCCGTTGATGTTGTACCAGTAATCATATGTGGTCTCCCTTAAACTTTTTCTCAGGTCGTGCCCGGTTTGGTGTATTCCTTGGATGCGTCGTTGTCACCGCTACCGAAACCGCCCGCAAGAGCAGTCAGCGTAATACCGTAACCGATCGGTGTATCATCCTTGTATGTCACATCATCAAGAGCAGTCATCTTTGCATTGGGGATAACGACTCTGCGCTTCCCGCCGTTGCGCATCAGAATATCTACAACATAGACAGATGCAGGATTGTCGACGGAATTGTGACGGACAGTGATCACATGAGTGGTGTCGTCAACCGAAACATTGGAATCACCATAGACCGCTTTCAGAACCTCGGGGTTCATGGACTCGATCGCAGTGAACTTGTGGGTCTCAACCTTGCCGGTCTGAGAACTGTCAACGGTATCGCCGCCCCATGCCTTAATATCTTCAGTGCTGATATCTGTGGCCTGAACATAACCATCTTCAGAGCAATATCCAAGGCACTTAAAAGCGGTGGCAAGGGCGGTATCAGTATCAGTCGGAAGTGTTGTTCCGAGGGGTGCGCGCCAGATTGCCCCAGCGCCTGCCGGTTTACCGACAGAAACATAATCAACTGTATTTGCCATTTTATGACTCCTTAATAGTGTGTGATATCAAACACTGTCTGATATCTATATTCTTTGGTCTGCGGGTCGGTAAAGTTATACGAAGCGTTAAGATCTACGTCTGTCACTTCGTTTAGTTCGATGAGCGTCTTGACCGCTGCTTTTACCTCATCACGAAGATCTGCCGCATCAAGCAGAGACGCGCCGTAAGTCTGAAAAGCGAACGTTGACTGAATGATATGGTCTTCTTCTCTCTGCCCTGTCAGTTCGATGACAACATAAGACCGTTCTGCCGGGGTCCTGGGCTTCTCCATATAAACCCCGCAATCGAGGTTATTTAACAGATGATTTAATATGGTTTTCTCAATCATATCTTTGCGCTCCCCAGTGCCTTCAGCAGAATGTTGTCCGCGTATGCTTTGTCAGCGGCTTCTTTGTTTTCTGCAAATACGTTGCCGATTGCCGTGAACGAACCTTGACCGACGCGGTGACCGAATCCCGGGCCTGCATTGTTCGCCACCTGTGAAGATGCGCTTTCGAGAATGCTCACCATTTCAGGCGACTTCATAAGTTCATTCAGACCGGGCAGATTCAATTCAAACTTCACGTTGCTCATATCTTTCGACCTTGACCTTTTTGTTCCATGCAAGAGGGATTAAGTGTTCAATTCCCTGTGTAGGTTCTCCGAATGTGCGGAACTTCTCGCCGAAAAACTCAACGGTCTTGTCTTTCCAGTCATGCGTGTCACCTTTGGGGATAGCAAGCGTATAGGCAAGACGCTTTCCGCTGATATTCAGCTCATCGGTAATCTGCTCCGTAGACGGCTCGCCAATCAGAACATTCCCAACGACAATGGGGGTTTCGGCGTAGGTCGGACGGTTGAAATCATCAACGCTTGTTTGCTCTTCCGCATACAGGATGATGTTTACACCTCTCATACGCTCACCCCCATATCTTCAAGCGGAGAATGTGAACCGATGCTGTTACTGACTCCGAGCAGTTTCTTTTCTGTCCGTGACAGATACAGTTCACCAGTTGAACCATTCCCAATCGTCCACGACTGCGAATAGCCCATTGCGGAAGCACTGCCCTGAGTAGCCCCAACAGGAATCCCGATTTCGCCCGTGCTGGCGAGTGCACGACTGACAACACTGCATGAAACAACCTTCTTAACGGCTTCCGATGCGTCAGCTTTGTAGGCGTCAATCAGAACAGCCACGTCTTCCAACAGAGCAGAGCAAATATTGAATTGTTCGTCTGTCAGCTCAGTAGTCATTCTGTCCTGTACGTCCATCGCTGTGGCGTATGCCATCGTGATCACCTCATTTCTTCGCTGTCTTTTTCACCGGGGCTTTCTTTGTGGGCTTTTCCACGACAAAATCAGCGGCAGGGGTGTGCCCCGCCGCCTTGTATTCCTCTACGCGGTTTTCCGCTACCCACATCCGGGTCCCGGTTATCCTGTTGATAAACTCGATCATGTAGGGATCGCACCAGTCAGCAGGTTGAAGCAGGATGTGTCGGCGCGGAATCCGACTTCGATCTCGGCGCGAACCGCGATCATATTCTGCTGCCACAGGTTGACAGTGGTCGCGTTGTTGCCGGATCCAACAGTCAGAGATGCGGTATCAGTGACAGAAATCTCAACGCCGTTCACGGTTCCGTAAAGAGCCTGTGTCCAGTCGCCCGCAACACCAACGATCGCGGGAGTGCCTGCGGTCTGTCCAACTGCCGCTGTGCCTGCTTTGTAAATGTGCTTGTTGAAATATGTCGGTACGCCGATCACCTTGTCAACGACGCCGTCGTTTGCAGATGCAAGGAACAGCGGTCTGTTGGTGGTATCTGTAGCGGTCAGCAGGAGTGCGCGAGCCTGTGCTCCAAGAGCAAGACCATTCATAACGCCGCCATGAGCCGCAATATCAGCATCTGCCGCAACAAGTCCGAGATAAGTGCCGTTGTTTGCGTTCAGGATCGATACAGCAGTGCAGGAAGCAAATGTGTCGAAGTTATTCGCGGACGGTGCCTGAGTTGCACCGATGATCGTGCTGTCGAAAAGTCCGCCCAGAGCGGCAGGAAGTCTTCCGACAAGTGCGTCGTAAAGAGCCGGGATGTCGCGAACGAATTCATTGGAGAATGTCTCAATTACTGCGATCTTGAACGCCTGCATCAGTTTTGTGCCGGGAGTTCCGTTAGAAACGGGCTTGACGCCAGTCTCTGCGACCCATGCCGCTGTGGGATCTCCGGTAATCACGGGAATCGTTACGCCGCGACCGGGAAGTTCGATTTTCCTTGCGAGTCTCATGATTGCAGATTCCTGCTGCGTCTTCTGAAGGATCTCTCCGGAGATATCACTGGGAAGTGCCATTGAATTTGTAGTTCTGTTAATATCAGCCATTGTGTTACTCCTTTTTAATGTCCAAGGGTACTCTCAAACCAGTCTTTAAACTGATCTCGAGTTTTACCACCCGATGTATTTCTTACTTCGCCGGAATCCTTTACCTGTGGATATCCGGACTTAATAGGTTTGGCGAATTCCATGATCGCTTTCGCCTGTTCTGCACACTCATCCTCTGTCGTGCCCGACAGCAGTGACGCCGGTACACCTGTCTGCTGTGCTACCTTGTCACGGATTTTGCGCGTATTGTCGGCGTTGATCATTTCGTCAAGCTTTGCCTGAAGTGCATCAGCTCTTTCAGTCGCTTTTTGCAACTCGCTTTTCGATGCTTCTTCCGCGGCATCATATGCTTGAGCCTTTTTCTTGAGTGCTTCATAATCCGCATATTTGGCGCTTGTCTCTGCGACTCGTCGGCCTACGATCGCATTAACTTCGTCCTGCGTAAATGTGCGGGCCTGCTCTGTAGCAGTGTTTTCCTGAGTGGGTACAGTAGCGTTTTCGCTCATATGTCCTCCTTAGAGTAAAAACCTCGTTTGAGCCACGAGTTGGCAATAAAAAAAGCAGGCGGTCATCCGTCTGCCCTTTGGGTTTTTGGTTGCATTCTCAGCGCATAGGCTTGACGCTTCTGCGCATTGATTTCATCTGCTTGTTTGGCGTATGTATCACGCCTCATTGAATTAAGTTTTTCGCGCCAGTTGTCACCGTCGGCGTTTTCGTAAATGGCAAGATATTTGTCGGGGTCGTATCCTCTGACGTTGAAGTCCGGCGAATGTCTTACCATATACGTGCAGTCACAATTGGAATGGATGTGCTGTGCGTGCCCATTTTCCAATGCATTCTCGCTGATATCCTGCCATCCACGAGATGCAAGCATGCTGCAGAAATCACATGTATCACCGCTTGGAATCCATGCAAATTCAGCGCCGTCCCTCATCCCGTTGTATAGGATGGTATCCTGTCCCGTGCGCTTAACGAGTCGTGCCACACTTCCACCTATCTCGTCGGGATTCTGAGATGTTTTAAGCGTCCCATTGACTGCGATTGCTACGTCCTTATAACTGGGCGCTTCCGCAAGTTCAGCCGCTGGGAGCAACAGCCCTTCCAACTCTGCTATCGTGTCGTACATCAAGGCGGCTAATGACGCCGATGCCGTGCCGTACTGCTCTGCGACTGCATGACAGTATCGGATGAGTGCAGATGTATCAGCAAATCCGTTATGCGCCACATAATCACGGACAGCTTCAGCGGCTTTGAGGTTTATCGCGGACAACTTTCGGACAAATTTCTGCCAGTCCTTAGTGGAGATGTACATTGGTTACTCCTCCAGCTGACTTATAATCTGCAATCCCTGCGACATTCGTTCCTGTGCATTGATACGCCTGATATCCGCCTGGTCGAATCCGATCATCTCTAAAAACGTATCTGTCTGCGCGAATGACTGCCGTGCGGACGCTATCTTGATCGCCGCATCTGCCGTGACTGCCACGGACGGCATCGCGGGATTCTTGAAGTGGGCAACAATGTTCTTCTTTGCTTCGTCCAACTGCTCCATCGTTGTATGATTCTTAATGGCAAGAGCCATAAGCGCAACAGTTCGAAGCGCATTTCCGTTCCCCGCATTTAGTTCTTCAGCCATGCGGACGAGCGTCTGAGACTGTGCCAAAATGGCATCCGAGCTCGTCGGATTGGCATCGTTCACCACACCAGTATCCGTCACTGTCAGACCTGTCGCCGCTGAGAACTGGGTCGCAAGCAGCCGCATCATTTCAACATGCGGCGCAATGGATCCTTGCTGGAGCTGTCCGAATGTAGGCTTTTCGCCTGTCTCGGGGTTGGTCGTTGCGGCAATGATACTTCCGACATACTGCTTGAATTTGTCGCTAATGACTGCATCATATTGGTCGTCGGTCACTCCCAACAGATACTTTTGCGGTGAAGTTGAGAACTCCAACCCAATCGTCGCATTTGCCATCGTGCGGACATAACCCTGAATCAGTCTGCGAATCGGTTCTTTAATGCGTGACCGTCCAAACGGCTTAGATGTGGTCGCATTCCATGCAAGTGCTTCCATCAAGGGACGCCCCATGCCATGAGGATACTCATCTGCAATCCAACTGTTGTCAACAAGCGAGAGCACCCAGATCGCGTTGTCCGTATACATGTTAATGACTGTCGGACGAATTCCACTGCGATACTTTTCAACACTGATCACTGCCATTCCGTAAGCAATACGCCCTTTTTCACCGTCCCACTGCGCGGCAGCAGTCAGCGGAGAATGAAAACGTATCTTACAACCGACGCTGTCATCAGCGGAAAGAGTGGCATAAGTACAGCCGAATTTCAGTTCATCGCGGCACGCTTTCGCATATTCAGCGACGAGATCGTTGTCAATCACAAGATCAATCAACTCGTCAGACTGACCGCCGGAAGCGTCCACGAAGCCGTCAAACATCGACCTTGCGGCAAGCACGTCAACTGTCTTGGAGCCCCACGCGCACCCAATCTGCAAATTCCGCATAGTACGCGGAAGGGCAATTCCGAGATTAACCTCTCCAAGAGTGATCTTTCCTTCGTAATATCGCTCTTTGATATGATTCTTCGTATCATGGTCACGATAAACGAGAATTAAATCATTTAGTTTTTCTTGTTCACTTGCCGGCAGTCCCTTAACACTGCTCAATCCGTTCGTCAGATTCATCAGCCTATCCTCATTTTCCTTGTCGGGTCGCGCTTGGACGTCTTCGCTCCCCAATACGCCAGTGCGCACGCTTCAATTGGAGCCGAATTCTCGCCGCCAAAGCCCCAACCGCCGCTAATGGGGCGCTTGATCGACGTGATCGCGCTCTCTCTAAGGTCTTTCTGCAGCGTGTACCATGATGTTGTCCGCACATTGAGTGAATCAGTCAGCATTGATACTGCCGCTATGACACTTTTTGCTGTTGGACGGATGACAGAATCTTTATGCTTCCACGTGGGCTTTATCTTGTCTACAAGAGCATCAACTCCATTCTTTCCGTCGATGACTACACAAGACGCTTTGTCATACCGTGCATTAAGCCATTCTGCAAGCCACTGCATCCCGAGCCCCGTTGGTCTGCGGTCAATCAGTTCTATGCGTGCATATCCATTCGGCGCAACTACGGCACCGCACAGCGCGACCTCTGAGCCGTCTGCCGTAAACTTCACGCCGAAAGCTGTCTTGCCGCTTGGCTTTGGTGTGTTTGCGGCGCATGCGTCCCATGTTTCCGCACTTATCGCATAATCTTCTTTGTGCTCGACAACCGGCGTCCACCAGCCCAATCGCTCACGTGCGAAAGTATCAGGCGGCATCTGTTCATATTCGCCCTCGATTGTCGTGATCAGAATTCTGAATCCCAATGCAGGATTAGTATCTGCCCATCTCTGACGGTCTGACGGGTCACCGATTTCCGGAACTGAGAATTCCGTCCATGATGTGGATATTGTGCCACCGTCAAGCGCTTTTGCCCGAATACCTCGGAACACTTCTCCGGCACTCTCACCATCTGGGGGCGTCCCCGCATAAATGACCTGTGGATTTCTGCTCGCTGATATCGCCGGAATAAATGATGCCTGCGAATTAACATCCAGTTCCTGCGCTTCGTCGAATATCAACGTGTCTCCATGCTGTCCGCGCCCGCCGTTTCGTGTCCGTGCTAAGAATTTGATTCTCGCGCCATTCTTAAGGATTATCTGTTCGCGTCCGAGTGCCGTCTTGATATCCTTCAGATACTTCCGTATTTTCGGCGAATCAAAAAAGGCCGCCATCTCCTCAAATGTCTCTGTAGATATCTTTTGGAGATGTGCCGTATACAGGACCTGCTCGTTGTGCATGATCATTCCGGTAGCGGCACGACCTTGTAAAAGCCCCGTCTTGCCATTCTGCCGCGGGATCGATAGACCGCACGTCCGACACAGCCACAGCCCGTCTTTCGTCGCCATCCAGTCGTCAATCGTAGTATCCTGCCATGGATCCAGTTGAAAACCGCCGAACCTCAGTAATCTGGAGGCGTCTCTGCCGTCTGTTTCCGTGTATTCCGGCACAATTCTAGCGGACGGCACCTGCTTTCCCATCAGCATCCCGCTGGGCGAGCAACTTTGCAATGTCGTCGTCATCGTCCGTTGTTCCTTCTATTTCCTCGATTTCTTTGAGTGTCTCCCTGTACTGCCTCGCTAACGCCGCAAGCGTCTTTTGGTCGCAATCCTCCATATTCTGCCGGAGAATGACCTCCAATTCCTTCAATTTTTCCAGTCGTGTCAAAGTCAAAAATCCTCTGTGTGTAAATCGGCGCT
>JAEIGA010009698.1_pt1 | contig 14586 bp, 25 predicted proteins | sample 9270691 | NCBI WGS metagenome assembly JAEIGA01 (sample SAMN17057246, study PRJNA624740) | gut metagenome | biome: biome; isolation source: fecal sample | host: Bos grunniens | place: China: Xizang | collected 2019 | reverse complement strand
CAATCGAATTTTTGCTTCATGAATGCTCCTTTCAAAAATATAAAGGGCAACAGATGTTAATCCATTGCCCTTCGTTACTCATAACAAATTCATATCGCTCAAGATAGTATAGTAGTCTTCGCCATACTTATAATGTCTTACGTTGATCTCGCCTCGCTCTTCCGGGGTGATGTTTCTCTTTGTCGTCCACCTGTGCTTGGTAGAATGATCATAGACAGTCCGGTTCTGCTTGAACTGATCTTCCTTGTAAGCCCGCTGCTTGTCTGTATGCCTGACGCAATACTTGACAGTAGCCAGAGTTGCAAGGGCAATCGTTGTTGCTTCTGCCGGATTCTCTGTGACAAACTTGCCGATAGCTTTTTTGGTGTCGTCGATTTTCTTTTCCACCTTTCTCTTGTAGCCTTCGATTCTAAACTTCAACATTGTTTTGTCCATAGTTACTCCTTCCTTTCTTGCATAAAAATAAATTATTATCATTAAAGGGGTTGTAAATATTGCACAAAATCAGTTAGACAACGTGAACGCTTCGATGCTGTATACGTTGACATTCACTTCTTTGATTTCGAAACAATGTCCGCAGCTATAATCTTCGTCGTTCGCTACAGTTTTCCAAACGAAAGCCGTTTCGCCGTTGATGCCTTTCGTTTCTTTGTAATCTTCGAGCTTATGGGCCTCATAATATTTGTCAGCGTTGTTCTTTGCAAGCTCAAGCGATTCTCTGCAGAATTCTTCATGCTGGGCTTTGATCTTCTGAACCGCTTCGTATGCTTTGTCATACGAGTCAAATACTCCAAGAGTATCGTTACCGCCCATGTTAAGATCGTAATCTTGAAGATTATCCCAAAAATAAGTTACGAGAAATACAGTGTTCATTATTTAGTCCTCCTTTCATTAATGCTCTTTTCCAGTGCTCCGTAAGCCAGTTTAAGCGCCTCGATATCATCCGGGTGAATCGGGGTTTCTTTCTCGTCGTTCTCGATGCTCTGAGCAAAATCAGTGATCATGCAGCCGATATGGTCTTTGGCTTCTTCCGATGTCATGAAATCGTGAGGGTTATATGTCTTGCGTACATTCTCTACGACCGCTCGGATGCTGCGATACTTTTTAACGAGCTTGACCACTTTCGAGCCGACAAATATAACACCTAAAGCGCCCGCCGTAATTGCTGCGCCTCGTTTCATGCCATTGTCGCATGCGTCAGCCAAAGCCAACTGAATAATATCCGGATTGAAATCAGAGTCGATAGTGTCCTGGAATTCAGGTTCGGTTACATCAAAACACCAGGTTCTGTACTTTTTGTGGATGGGGTTCATACATTGTCTCCTTTCTAAAAATAATAAGAGGAGCCGTTAAGACTCCTCTTCCTCGTTTCTGAGTTCCGCAATTCTTTCTGCCAAATTCATAATATAATCCTTGCCAACGAATCCGATGTCGCCATCTGAATATGCTACAGTTGCGAATGCGTCGTCGATGCCAACGTCGTATCTGGGCTGTCCGAACTCGTCGTCACTCTTGACATTGTCGAGAGTGAGATCGTCCGAGTCGGTCTCCTCAGTGTTGTCATCGCTATTCGCCATAGCAAATGCTGCGATGGTAACGATCATGATCGCTCCTCCAGCAAGGGCGATAGCATGATTGCGAACAAACTTCAGAACCTTGTTCTCTTTCTTTGTCTCTGTGTTGTTCTGTTCCTCTTTCTTTGCTTTGTTAAATAATTTCATAGTTGCTCCTTTCTTTTTTTGTTAAAAATGTATAAATTTAAATTGTTATCATTAAAGGCGCTGTAATTTTTGCACAAAATAAAAAGAGTCTCAGCAAATGTTGCCGAAGACTCTTCGTGATACCTAATTTATCTGTTAAATATAACTGCTGATGCTACTGCGCTTACAAACCAAATTACACAATATCTCATAACTAAATTCTCTTTTCCAAATAAATCTTTTATCATTGTATAGACTGTAATTTTTGCGCAATTTAATCGTCTGGCAAATTTTTCGCGCGTTCAAGCGCCTGTTGAAGCCCTATAGATTTCTTAAGTCTGTACATCTGTTCTTTTGTGAGCATGAACCCAATAGCTTTGCCTTCGACTTCAAATATAACTCCTTTTTCAAACACCAACATGTCGTTTACGGTTTCATACATTTTACTGTCTTCCATTTGCAATCTCCTTTCAAAAAATAAAAAGAACTGTATGGGACTCGAACCCATGCCACCTCCCATTCCAGGGCGCAGTCTCCTATTCCTGCTCGACAGTTTTTCATTTAAATATATCTTTTTATCATTGTATAGGCTGTAAATTTTGCGCGAAAAAAAAAGAAGAGGAGCTGTAAAAGCCCCTCTAAATACTTACTTTGACAACTGAATAATCTTTTTCCAAAGAATATCGTCAACGCAATATGCGTAAAGTCCGCTGGAATATGGCCATCCTTCAGTAAACCACGGGATTCCATATTTGTCGCAAAGATCAGCGACTTTTCGTGGATGTACTCCCGCCATGTTTCCTTCTGGCGCTACTCCTCTGTTCCAGTTATAAGCTTTCTCGTCATAAATTTGCATAACTTTCTCCTTTCTACAACGACATTATTGTCATTAAAGGAGTTGTAAAATATGCTCACCTAACCTTATCCAACAGCCAAAAGAATTTCCTGTACTTATCGTAATAGTAATCTTTACCGCAGGGTATTCCTCTCGCCAACAAAGCTCCATAGCTCACGCCGCAAGTTACGCCCTCGAAAATATAAGTCCAAATGCTCTCGTCGGCTTCCTTGCAGCACTTCGCAATCATCTTCATATAGCCGTCTAACTCGGCAGCTCTCATAGCCACTTTTGAAACTTTGTCAGGAATTTCTCCCCCGGGAATTTTTCCATATCCATAACTCTGAAGGACTGTCAATCTAACGTATTCCTGTCTCCACTCCTCATACTGCATACAGAAGTGTTTGAGTTCCAGCATCCTGTGCTTGGAAATATGATAGGGGTTCTTCTTGCTGACTTCGTTGCGAATTATTGTACTCATCTTCCGCACCTCCGCCATCTGACAAAATATAGAATCTCTTCATCCGTGAACTCCACCAGTTCATCCATAAGCTCCAGTTCGCCTATTGAAATATCTCCTGGTTGTTTTAGTTTGCGGTATAGAGTACTAGGGGCTATTCCGCATCTCTTTGCTAAATCTGATACTCCTAGCCCTTTCATCCTGGCTCTGCCCACTATGATGTCTTTTCTTCTGTCTGTCTTACGTCCACGCATGTGCTTACCTCCTTTAATTTCACAATTCGTGAACGCACTCTACCGGTAGGCACGTTTCGTGTGGTAGAATAGCACCAAATATAACCGAAAGGAGAATTGCATTGAAAGTCGAACAATTACCCTCTGGTTCTTACCGCATCCGCATCATGATAGACGGCCACAGATATACCTTTACGGACAAGGACAAGCTCCGTGTAAAGGCTAAAGCAGCTCAATTTGCTGACGAGCACAGAGAAGCCATAGATAATCCTACTCTATTACAGGCTATGGACAAATATATAGACGAGCGCCAGAAGATCCGCAGCCCGTCTACAATCCGAGGTTACACAGATATCGTTAACCGCCTTAGCCAGGACTACCCTCAAATATGCAACAAGAAGCTGACAGCACTCAAAGAGTCGGATCTACAGACCATTGTTAACACGCTTGGACTCTCACCCAAGACGATCCGTAACTACATGGGTTTCATACAGGCAGCAACCGGTCGAAAATATAACATTGCTCTGCCGCAGAAAGTTAAGCCGCAGGTCAGGATTCCTAATGACATGGAAGTAGCTGGACTTATAAGACTTGCTCAAGATATGTATCCAGATTTGGAGGTTCCTGTGATGCTTGGTTGTTTTGGACCCCTCCGTCGTAGCGAGATATGCGCACTTACCTTAGACGACTTTGAAGGCGATTGGGTAAATATAAAGCGCGGGCTGGTTAAAGACGAGTATGGACAGTTCCAGCTCAAAGACATTCCTAAGACCACAGAGTCGGCAAGGCGTATTAAGCTCCCTCACTTTGTGGTTAAGAAAATTAGAGAACAGGGCTATGTCACGAAATATAACCCAGACCAGATCAGCCACTACTTCAGGCGTATGCAACAGCGCGTTGGACTTGAAGACGTTTATTGTTTCCACTCTACTCGTCATTACTGTGTCTCCTCGCTTCATGCCAACGGACTGCCAGACGCCTACATTATGGAACGAGGCGGTTGGTCGACTCCAGACGTTCTTATCTACGTCTACCGCCACACCATATCCGATGAGACTGCTGCTCTTACGGACAAGGCGCTAAACCACTTCGATTCTGTGACCAAATTCGTGACAAATTAGGTTCTCAAAACTGAAAAAATAAAAGCATTTGTAAGAAATGATTCTCAGAAATGCATAAGAAAAGCCCTTGGAAGCCTATGCGACCTCCAAGGGTTTGATTATGCGAGTGGAGATAGCGGGATTCGAACCCACTAACATTACCCACAAATATAAGCGTCAGCCTATACCCATGACCAATTCCGTGACCATACGTCTCCACTTTTATTTGTCAAACATGTGCATGCAGGGATGTTTAACTCTTAGGGTTCAGCGGGTTCCTCGTTTACAGAAGAAACGGTAGGGAACTTATCCGCGATCGCATTAGCGCCTCTTCCACCTGTGCCGTTAATAGCAGCTACTGCCTCAGCAATGTTTCTTGCATCATTAATACCTTCTGCGTTAGGATACTTTTCCTGCAGCTTTTCAAGAATTGTGTTAGCCATAATTCACCTCATCCATTCAGAGCGTCCATCATGCGCATATACATGTGGCGCTCTTCTTCATTACGTGCGTTTGCAAGTTTCAGCTCCAGATCGTGCCGCATTGTCTGCTTGGCTCCATCATCTCTGGAATATCCCATAGACGAAGAGTACCGGCCCATGGAATCTCTGCCCTGAGAAGACCACATTGGCATCTGAGTTCTGGAGTTTCTCCCGTAGTAGCCCATAGAGGAGTACATCTCTTCCTCAGGATCCTTGCCATAGGTTTCCATTGCACAGATAACAGAGCAATCCTTAACAATGTCGATTGCCTTATCCATGCGGGTCAGCTCATCGGGAGTAATGTCGCCTTTCTTGTTAATCTTATCGATCTGCTTGCACAGGAGATCAACAAAATCTGTAATTGTGTTCATCTGTTCACGAGTCATAGACATAAATATAATCCTCCCTTAAGCCGTTCTGCTCACAACAAGATTTGCGTTAGCCACTGTTACATCTGCGCCGGAGGTGTTCTCAACAGCAATTGTTAAACAACATCCAGCCGGTACAGTAATATAAGCTACGCTGGTTACGTTAAAGAACGCTTCGGCTACCGTCGGAGTGACCCGTGCTTTAGAAGTCTGAAGCGCCTCTCCGTCGATGGCAAGAGCCAATGAGATCTCGCCGGGAGTTCCGCCTTCCGGTACTGCGATATTGCCGTTGAACTCGACAAAATATCTTGCGAATCTGGCACAGGGATTGTTTACGATTCCTCTCAGAGTAAGAATGCCGGATCCGTTCCTGTGAATAACATAACCTTTGTTACAAGGAATCGAATCCATAAATAATACGTTCTGACCATCCTGCACCGTCTGGTCCTGAGGGTATACATACTCTGCCATAAATTATTCCTCTTCTTTCTTATCTCCGTGCTGGAGTTTGTCGTCTACATTATTAATGACATCCCTGACAAATTTGGGAACAGGAATGCCAAGCTCGTCTATGTTCTCCAGGATCGACATGATCTCCATAAATATAATGTAGAAACTAATGCAGTTCATGATCACGTCCGGAAGCATCATTCCATATGAAACGAGCTCTCCGACCGCCAGAATCATGATTTCGCCGGCCTTCTTGGCAAGGCCTGCACGCATGATCGATGCTTTAAAAGTCTGTTTGGCCCAGGCTGTGACTACACCAGTAACAACATCTATGCCCATAATGATGAGTGGCGTAAATAATACCCACCACTCATTGCGGAAGTCGAACTGCCCGACAAAATGTAAAAGCTCTTCCATTTCGAATTCTCCCATCACTTATCCCGGATCGGAAGGTTTTCTAGCTCTTTCATTATCTTTGTTCCAGAGCCGTTGCCTCCGAGTTTAACATACGGTTCAAATAGACTCTGCATCGTTTCATATTCATCGCGAGTTATCCACCCGCGTTCGAGATACTGCATCCCGAAGAATACGAGCTCGATATGGCCGATCCCGACCAAAAGCTCACGCTCAGAGTTGTTTCGTTCGAGCTTTTTTCCGAGAAATGCCCATAAACCAGACGAAGCAAGCAGGGCCGTGACAATAGTCAGTATTATTTGTGAAGTAGTCATTTGTCCTCCTTACGCTACTGCACCGCAACCACAGCCAAATGTCTGCTGAGCACAGCAATTAGGATTCTGAACAACATATGCCGGACGAGGGGTCGGAAGAACATACTGCTCGACCTCATTAGCAAGAGTTCTCTGACCAGCCTGGATCGCTGCTGTCTGAGCGTTCTGGGAAGCATCAAATCTCGCGTTAGAGTTCATGGTGCGCAGGGAATCGATCGTGTTCTGCATGCTGGCAATGCGATTCTCATAGTTCTGCTTGATACCATCCATCTCGAGCTGGCAAAGCTTGTCCATAACGTTCTGGACCTTGGCGTCGGTATTAGCTCTTGTCGCAGCTGCTTCCTGAGCCATTGTGTACTTGAGATCGGCTACCGCAGCACGATTCTCGCAGCAACAGTTCTGCTGGTTCATCGCGATGGTGTTGAGCTGACTCGTAAGATTATAGAGGCCATTACATCTCGAGATCTCTGCATTGGCAAATCCGTTAGCCTGGGCTGCGCTAAGTGCGGAAATACCGGTCATTACAGACTGCTGATCAACAACGCGCTGGACTTCGCTCTGTCCGGACTGGTTCATCATGAAGGGAAGAACAGATCCATTATTGCCGAAGCTATTGCCCCAGCCGCCGCTCATTGCAGCAAAGAGGAATAAGATGATGATCCAGAACAGTCCATCTCCTCCGTATCCGAAGCTGTTTCCATAGCCGCCATTACCATACATAGGAGATACAGGCATAACCATTCCATTGTTATTATCGGTAAGAGACATATAGTTTCCTCCTGTTAGGAATATAAAACTAGTTAATGAGTACAAAAAATAGCAGTTCTATCGGTCTGCTAGTCCGTTCGGCTTTACGAAGGCTTGTTGAGTTCTAATGGCTTCAGAGCATTCGCCACTTTTATTCAGTTGTATTCGAAAGATGTGAACCTAGCCCAACGGAATCACCCTCTTTCGTAAATATGACAGGTTTACCGTCGCATAAACGGCATGATCTGGTTGGCCATGTTGCTCAGCTGGTTAAACTGCTCCTGACTCATTTGTCCATTTTGAAGCATACTTTGAACCATCTGCTGAGGGTTCCCCTGAATTCCCTGCCGGAACTGGTTAAACTGGTTCATAAAGTTCATAGCGCCGCCAAACGGACCAAATACGTTATTCTGACCCATTCCGCCGTTTCCAAATAAAGGATTACCCATTGTATAGCCTCCTTACTCACAGAAATTAATCTGCGGGAAATATTTTTGAAGTGCAGCCTTAACAGCACTGTTGACTTCTGCAGTAATCTCGTCTTTGGACATTGCAGGAGTAACTGAAGGCGTCTCCGGTACAGGAGGCTGTCTGAATACCATGTCATAAACCTCAAGCGGAAGAGCCTGACCGAATTGGTTGGCGCTCTTAACATATATCACTGCATTATCGGCATCAATGAGCGTTACCTTCTGACCGGGAGCTACCGGAAAAGCGCTGGCTCCGTCTTCTCCGTGAACCGTAAACATGGTAATTGTCTGCGGAACCTGATACTGGCTATAGTTTGTAGGCATCTTAACTCCTTTCTTCACTCCTCCAATTTCCAATAAAAGACGGCGATCTCGTTACCTGAATCCCAAGTATCGAAATAATCGCCGTCTATTACCGCTATAACGTGCTTTCCTGTGCCAAGAATATACTTGCCATGAGGAAAGCATTTACCGAAATCCGCAACTCTAGTGCAAGGAAGTTGTACCGTGTTAATATCAAAACCTAGTCTGCGCAAATATTCATGCCAGACAACATTATCATCCATCATTTGGTACATCTCGTTACTGAGAGTTGCGAGATCCCAATGAACTGTTCGCCACGGAAGACCTGTAATAGTGGAGATAGCCCTTATTACGCAGTCTCCCGTAGCCTTACCTGAGGGATTCGCGTTATAGTAAACATACATTTTTACTCCGCCGGTTCGCCGCTCGTGTGGTTAAAGCTGTCAAGCCTTATCTGCTGTCCTGTATCCGTGAGACACACGCAGGAATGAACAGCGACCTCGCTGTTGGCCGCAACAGACAGCACAGTATGGTATTTTGACATGGCATCGAAAAAGCTGTCGTATGTGCTTACAGGCGGGACGGCAATGGTTCCGTCCGAGAATTTCTGGATTTCGATTACAACGTATTTCATATTTTCTCCTTATGATGAGTAGTAGACGATATAGCGATAATCAATATTTGCCATGAAACCGCCATTTGAAGACCCAGACGAAGAAAGGATATATACCGACAGCTTTTTATTTGACCGAATCTTGACTAAGCTCGAAAGACCCGATGCCGCTGCGGTATCATTATACAGCTTTGCCGAAACACCGCCCCCAGCGCCTGTTGTAGACGCATTTGTCGTGGACGATTTGTTCCTGTACGCATATGTTGTGTCGTCATTAGTCCCGCCAGTGTACGTGGGGGCTGTTGTCGATACGTTTTTGATCACTGAATACAGCATAACCGCTCCGCGCAACAGTGTCGGATAATAATCGCCGTCGGGATTGGCAGTACCTTCTTCGGGGAATATCAATACCGCAATCGGATAACCGTTCCCCGAATAGTCAAGGTTTACGTCCATCGCCGCGCCTGTAGTAGTGCCTTTAAACGTCCCTGTGACGATATTAGACGCACCGCCACTTCCCTCGACAACTCTGTCTACTTGTACGGTCTGGGCAGTTCGCAGTTTTGTGTCATAGTATATAACGCCATTAAGACTTTCAAACGCACCGCCTGTTCCCGAGCTGTAATCTGAATAATTTCCGAGAACGATTGATCCGTAGAATTCTGCGGCTGTGCCTGTTTTTTCAACGCCATTGACAATGTAACGGTACTTTTCCTCAGCCACAAGCGCCTCTGTTGATGTAAGCAGTGTGTAATCGCTAGTCGGCGTAAATGTTTGTTCCGGTACGATATTGACATAGGTTGGTCCGCTAGGCTCTTCTCCGCCTGATGCAGTGCCCTCGACCTTTTCTCCACTAGCGGTATAAAAATACTTACCACTTGCCACATCAGCCGCTACGGCTGTTGTATCGGATATATCAATCAACGTAGTACCATTTGACTGCACTACTTTATTTACATATGGATTAGGCATCAGCCACCTCCTTATCCGATGGTAACAGTCTGACCTCCTGCTGAGTTATCGCTATATGCAATCGGAATAGCCGCTACTGTTACCTGAGTCAGATGTGTGTAGCCGGTATCTGGAGAAATAACCTGCTGACTCCATGAGGGAGTTGCAGTCTTTGCCTGAGCCGTCACATCCTCAGATCCGCTCATCGTGCCCTGTACGCCAAGGATCGTAATTCCTTCGCGAATATTGTCGGCGATGATCTTAGCCTGCTCTGTCGACGCAATGCTTACCTTACCGGATCCATCATGATAGCCCTGTGCGATGGTGACCTGTTGAGTTTTGGTCGTAATTGATCCTGTCTGCGCTCCGTTGTTGGGCATCGTTCCTGTGAGCAATGCACCTCTTGCGTGTACTGTTTTGCCGACAAGTATCTCTCCAGCGGCACCTGTGTCGTCAGACGTATCAGAATCATAGGTACATGTTCCCGTAACAGGAGTGCCACTCTTGTCATGGAAAGTCGATCCAGACAGAACCGTTGCTGCAGTTGCTGTATCCCCTGTCAGGTCGACAAGCGTTGTGCCGTTACTCAGTACGATTTTTGATACATATTCATTCGCCATTTAAATTATTCCTCCGATATAAACAGTCTTCCCACCTGCCGTATTACTAACTATCTGTACCTCGATCGGTTTAACTGTTACATCTTGACTTAATGTTTTGTTAGTTGTTGGTAAAATTCGTCCGTCGAAATCTGGAGAAACAATATAATCGCCTTCATATAGATCCACGTCGATATATGTCGGAATTAATAGTCCTCCAGAAATTACTGACGGAGAAGAGAGTTCCCCGACTAAGGTCCCGATAGTCGATAACGTTCCGGAAATGGTTCCCGGAGCGATTAAGCTACCATCCATTTAGTAGACCTCCTCCTTCAGATAGAACTTTGCTCTTATAAATGTATCAGGATGACCATTCGCATCCGTATACTCGATGTCATAAACGTACTCGCCGAATTTCAGTTCCTTTGTGTCATCGCTTTCGAGTTCAAGAAGAAGTGTTTCAAGAGGAATCGTTTTAAGAATCAACACTTTATCATCTGGATCAGTGTATTTCTTCTTTACCGCAAAGCGCAAAGAACCGCTAGTTGGAACAAAAGGCTCTTCTTCTTTTGTCATGGCGATATAACACGGAAAATAATCTCCTCGGACAAGCGTTATGTCGTTGGTTTTTGCGTCTATTGAGTATGCCATGAAGCCTCCTTATGATATTGCGGAAGTATATCCGAAAAATCCACGATTAAGGATGGTGTCGTGCCACGCACTAATACGTTATCTGTCATGCGGTCACCTCCTTATACCGTGTACGTGCCGTTGATAACATTGGCGTGTGCGATGCTTGCCGTTCCTGCTATCGCTGTAGACGCACCCACGAAACGATTATCGTAGATGTAGTAAGACGCGGCAGATGACCCGACTCCCTTAGTGCATCCAACGAATGAGTTATCGTGAATATCCACATCAGCCACGGAGGAAGTGAAGTTAATTGCTCCCCTTGTCCCTGTCAGACCGTCAAAGATGCAGTCATGGATTCGGATGTACTGATGTGCGGCATTGGCATGGTTGCCGATTGCGGGCGAAACAGTGTCATCGTGGAAAATGCACCCCTCAATGTCGATGTATTTACTGATGGTCTGGTCTACCTTGAATCCTGTCCAAGGGAATACCACTGTGGACAATGCTCCGTCTATCTGCAACATTTCTGCGTTCTGAACAGTTTTGCGACTACCCTCAAAATCGCAGTTGATTACCTTGACATTGTAGGCAGAATTGATTTCCAAGTTATGCCACTCGCCATAGGCATTTCGGAAAGTGCATCCCGCAAAAGTGATGTTCTTACAGTGACCGATTCCAACCAGTGTGTTGTTTTCGGTATATGCCCCACCGTCAAACGTGCCGCCGTAGATAAGGCAGTCGTGAACTCCGTCATAGCCGCCGACAGATGACTGGCAGTATGTACGGAGCAGATTGTTGATTGCCGCCCCTTGAAGCAGTACCGCTCCACTTTCAAACCAAAGAGTCTGATTGGAATAAAACAGGACTGCGGATTTGATCAGATACGTACCAACAGGGAAAATGATGATTCCGCCCGAATCCTTGAGAGAATCAAGCGCAGACTGGATAGCTGCGGCGTCATCTGTTGCCCCATCTGCTTTTGCACCATAATCTTTAACGGATACGAAATGCACTGGAATGATGTTTCCTAAATAGTCCTTAAATCCCATTACGTTTCCTCCGTATCCTTTATCCTAATCGCAGAAATAGTCATGTTGTAGCATTGATCGCCAGCAGACTGACTGTATCCGCTCGTTCCACCAATTGACAAATCTTGTGTATCAGTGCTATATCGCTTGTCAGTCATTGCACTAACAAGTTCTCCATCAAGATACAACTCTCTCGTATTATCCAAATGATTCACAAGCCTTACAGTTTTACCATTAAAGTGGTTCTTTTCCTTTCTTTCCAAAGAAGTTGACCACCATCCTGTGCTAGACCAACTCGGAGTAGACCCCCCTGATGCTGGAAGTCCGTAAGCACTCCATCCATTGTCCTTATGATAAATAATAGGCCCCGAGTTTGTGTTGTTCATAAGAAAACGGATATGTGCCGTTGTAGAACCTACGAAATCAAAGGATAATATATCGAGTTCAATGGTCTTGCCATCAAGATTAATATTTCCCAGTGATAATCTTTGAGTGGCGGCATTAAACACTAATCCGTTAGATGTTATGGTTGGAGCATCGACTCCAGTTCCGGCACTTGCTACCGCAGTTACTCCACTTACTGAATCGGTAAGGCTATTTGTCAAATCCCAAACATAAGTCCATTCGCTTGTTACGGTTACGGTAAAGGTAGTTGTTTTGCCACCGTAAGTAACCGTGATAGTGCTTGTCCCTACTTCTGCGAGCGATCCGCTTAACGTGTAGCCATCCACGACTTCGCTTGTTTCGTCTGAATAATGCGCCGTTACAACTAGGTCTGACCTAAGCAAATCGAGGCTATCCATAATGTATACAGAACCGCTCTGAGTATAAACAGCTGATATACTTGACAAATTGGCGGGTGGATTTAACGCAGTATCAAGTGCAGAATACAACGCCGCCGAATCGACATCACTACGCCACGCAACGCCACGAAAACAAGCAAGAATAGCCGCTTTTGCTTCGGCTGTAAGACCGGAGCCGCCTTGCTCCAAGGTGGTTACTCTGTCTGCAAGCTCCGAATATGTGGCCTCCACACGCTCAGCGGCAGTATCCACAATCTCCTGAACCTGTTCCGCGATCGCCCTTGCTTCTTCCACATCCGCATCAATCGCGTTGTCAGGTCTTGCGGCTTTCTCGACAAGAATCTTCACGTTAGAGGAACCAAAACGTAATCCGGTATTATCGTAAAGTACGATCTGTCCTTTGTGCTCGCCATTGATGGCAGTGAGTGCTCTGTCTATTACAAACGTTGCTGTGTTTCCCGATACGACCGTCGAATACCGGAAACTTAAACCGTCGTTTCGTGTTCCTTCGAAATATGCGGACTTACCGTCGAACGAAGACTTGTATTCATTGTTTACAAAGTGAAAGACTAACTGGTAATTCTCATCATATTGCGGAAGTATAACGGTTTCTGAAAAAAAGTTTTTAGTTAAAGAGACGCTATAAATTCTCTGCATATCTTACTCCTTGATGACGATGGGCCGTTCGACTTATCCGTTATAAAACTTTTTTCGAAAAACCCACCCCGGGGAAATTTTAGTATACGTCTTCGTAAAGTTGTCCCCAGGTATTAGGTCCGACTTCTCCGTCAGGCGTAAGCTTTCTGTCTACCTGATAGAATATGACCTGTGCCTGAGTTGAAGGACCGAACTCACCGTCTTCTGTAAGTCGTTTCTTCTGTCTATAGTTGACAGCATTAAGCATCTTTTGAAGCTGAAGAACTGCCGATCCGGTGCTTCCACGTTTAACAAGTGGCATTACGATCGCTTCGTTCGACTTAACGCCATTCGTAATAACTGTAACTGTATGATGGGCGTCATTGAGAAGAATATCGCCAGCAAGCAAATAGTCTCCGCTTGTCAAATATCTTGACTCGGTGAGGACGATGAATCCGGCATCCTGGAATCCTTTACGCATGTTTCCTGTGTATGTCGCTTCAACCCTCTGAAGTTCCGGAATGCCAAGAATATAACCAGTGGCTTTAGTGTTGTCGATCACTCCCTTAGAGCAGTCCGATTCGACAGCTTTTGTAATCTTGCTCGGATCGTAACCGACTTTAGCCAGCTCTTCGCCATAACTATTTCTCTGATTCTGGTCGTAACCGATCTTATCGTTCTCAGCTGCTTTAACGGCCAAAGTAGCAATGCAAGCTCGAACTTCGGCCAAAGGATGTCTTAGTACACAGTTCCAAGGACGGTTGTACCAGTCTCTGATGTACCATTCCCTACCATTTTGATCTCCTGCAGTACCGCCTTTGTAGTTGCCGTGTTCGTCGGAACCTGAGTTGCTGATTTTAACAGGATTGGTAGTCTTGGTTACATACTCTGACCATTCCGTCTTTGTAGGCACAATAAGGGACGGCTTTTCGATCTCAGCATCACCCTTAGCCGCCGCAATCCAGTCATCAACCGACATGAATGCCTTATTAATGTCGAGATTCTTGTCGTAGCCTCTTACTCTGCCGTGCGAAGAATACTGTCTGATGGTGTCTTTACCCCATGCTCCAAAACCGTTGCTGTCAGTCCAAGGAGATTCCTGGTAGTTCGTAGCATTAGAATTCGGATACTGAGCGCACCACAGAAGACTATTTTCGGCTACAATGCCCCAGGATCGTCTGCGGGTTACACTTTTTGACATGTAGATGTAAGGCCATACTCCGGTACGCAGATGAACTTCGTTAGCAAAAGCTCTAACCCAAGCAACTTCTTCAGACGTGTTGAACTTGCTATTACTCTGTCCTTCCCAGTCTAACGCAAGCAGACATTCGCCAATCTTATCGCCAGTAGAAGCAAGTTTGTTGACGAAGTATTTAGCTTCAGCAAGCGGATCTCCACCCTCAGCGTAGTGATATGCGCCAAGTAACTTTCCAGCCTGTTTAGCTTT
>JAEIGA010009697.1_pt1 | contig 14587 bp, 19 predicted proteins | sample 9270691 | NCBI WGS metagenome assembly JAEIGA01 (sample SAMN17057246, study PRJNA624740) | gut metagenome | biome: biome; isolation source: fecal sample | host: Bos grunniens | place: China: Xizang | collected 2019 | reverse complement strand
TCAGTAATCTGACAGATTCTGGGGGTATAATATGCTTGATTTTCTTCCATAAGTTTGCCTACAAGCTCCTGGAACTCAGTCTTAAGACCTTCATAATCATATTCGGGAAGAATCGGAACGTTCTGTCTTTCTTCTGTTGTGAACTGATTATTAGTTTCAGCTGCTTCCTTTTCAATAGCTTCGTTGAGAGCCTTTGTAAGAGCATCATAACTAAAATCAATTTCAGGAGTAATGTATCTAAATCTACAACCACATCTAATACTATTATCAGGAGAGCGAAGAGTAAGAACTACTTTGCTACCCTCTTCTGTATTCTTAGAATGAGCGTATCCAATGATATCACTCATATTTTCGATGATAGAGAGAGCGGAAGACTGCATAGAAGAACCAATCTGCTGATACTCACTTGAGTTCTGAGGCTTAATAGTCTTTTCCTTATCGTGAGAAATAAATACAACAGCATATCCAAGCTGAGTTAAAGTTCTAAATGTTTCTTCAAACTCTTTCTTATACTTAGCCCAACCATTTGTCGTCCAACCACCATCACCGATATTTTCAATACCAAGCTGATTACAAATATACTTCTGACAGCAATCAGCCGCAATATCTGCTGTATCTACTACAATAGACTTGTAAATAGCCTGAACTTCTGGCTTCTTAAGTTCTCTAAGAACCTGCTTCATTTCACTCCAAGAGGTAATATCCTGTGCCATTACTCCAGGGAGAGCGTTATATCCTCTTTCAAACGCAAGGATAAGTGCGCCAGGCATTTTAGAACCGAAAGTTGTTTTTCCGCACTTCGCCGGTCCATATACGAAGGTAATATACCCGCTAAGGTCAGTGGAGACCTTATGCGGAGTAAGTGCTAAAAGATTAATAGCCATAATATATTACCCCCTTAGATTAAAAGTTGAAGCCGCCAGCCGCAGGAGCAGCCATTGCATTGTTCTTGGAAGCCTTGTATTCATCGGCTCTGCGCTTCATATCAGCAAGATAAACTTCTCTATTAGCAATAGCTTCATTGAGTTCAGCTACTGTCATTGTGCCTTCAGCATCCCAATCATAAGGAGCAGACATCGCCCAATTTACTACAAACTCCTTACGAGTTGAACGTGTTTCACGAACACTAGGTTCTCCAAAAGCACCCTCTTCTACAGTCTGTCTTACGATAGTTTCTGAAATCTGATTACCCTTAACCTTTGTGAGGAGGGGTTCCTTAGCACTAATACCAAGTCCTTCAAAATAATCCTTACCACCTTCACTATATACCGCAAACTCTACAGGAAGAAGAGCCTTACGGAAGTCAAAGATAGCACCCTTGAGAATTAGCTTTTCGGGAATGTTCTTCTCTTCATCAGCTTCAGTTCTTGTGGCACTTGTGATAAGAATATCTGTTTCAAATGTATTACGTGCATTTTCATCTGCTTCAAGTTCACTAGGAGAGCAAACATGAACGAATCCACCTTCATTTCTCTTAGCACTTACGAGCTCTTCCTTACCACTCTTATCTGTATAGAACTCATTAAGAGCAATAGCAGAATCAATTCTTACACAAGCAGCATTTTCCTTACCGCCATTCATAATAGTCTTATGTGTTCCATCAATAATGCTATTAAGAGTAGCAAATGTAGCATTATCCTTGCCAGTAGAAGTCTTAGCTGTTACATAGCTAAAATGTACGGGAACAATATTAAGACAAGCATCATCAGTTGCTACGCTAAGTGTACCTGTAATATACTGTGTGTTGGGAGCCTTAGACTGAGCTCCTGTTACCTTAAGTGCGAGGTCGTGTTCATAAATAAAACCTGAAATATGACTTTTATTAACAAAATTCTTCATTTTAATTTTCTCCTTTTAATTATTATATAATTTCAATATTAATACCTTTTTCTGTAATTGAATAAATCGAAGGTGAATCACCAAGCTTTTCAACAAAACCGTCTGTTACAAGCTTTCTCATAGCTCCAGAAGCAGTTCTGGAAGAAATATCGAGACCCTCTGCTATATCCTTAGCCTTCCAAGACTTTGTATCTTGATTATTCTGAAGGAACTGAAGAATAAGCTTACCATTATCAGTAAACATAGGCTTTTCACCCTTATCCTCAGTAATCTTGAGAGCTTCCCAATATGCCTTTGCTTCATCATTCATTTCTTCATTTGTTGTTTCTAAAATCTTTTCTACAAAATTAATAAACTCAATTTTCTTACTCATAATAATATTTCCTTTACATTTTGATTTATTTCTTATTTCTTATGTATATATTATATCATATTTTTTTAAAAAAATCAACTATTTTTATTTTGTAGGACTTTGCCCTTAGGGCAGGGATAGGTTTCCGGGCAATAGCCCAGATAATCGCATTTAGCTTTAAAGTAATGCTCGACAAGATACGCCCATTCCGCAGAGTAATCGCTTAATGCTTTTTCAAGCTCTTGGAAAATATCTCTATACTCCCAATATGCTCTTTGACATTTTCTTTGATGCGACATATCTATTAAATTACGCGCATTATGTTTACATACAATTTTGGTTTCCATTCCAAGAGGAAGAAGCATGGCTATGTCTTCTCTTGGCACTCCCAAATTTTCAAGCTGAGCCATAGCTTCTGACAAATAATCCATTGTATCGTGATAAATATTTGCAGCTTCACTATCATATGGAATAGAGGGTGGAACTATATAACCAAAATTTTTATAATTTACATATCTTGTGCTGGCTTGGAGTCTTGTGGGGGCACCGCCTATATGTGTATACCATTCACGTATTACTCTTGCGCTATGTCCTTCAATCACCATATATACATCAGGGAACTCAAAGGTTCGTCCGTGCTGCGCGTTTAAGCAATCCAGGCCACGTTTATAATTTTTAGCATCATCAGAAGTATCTGCCCCCCAGCAGATACCTGCCTATTTTCCAATTAATGTAATAGGATTCTTTGTTGTTTCTTCTTGTATAATTACTTTTCCCATTCTATTAGTCCTCAGTAGTTAATGTATAACCAACAAAATTATTGTCAGTATAATGTTTTATATAATATTCCATACATTTTGCCATTTCATCAATATAAATTGTTTCTTTAGAATAATCATTATTAAATAATTCATTATATGAAGCAAATCTTACATTTGAAAATCCTTTCATACGGGCTATAGTTAAAAAATGTTGCGGATTCGCACAAATTATAATGGCATTATTTTCATTCGCCCATTCCATTAACTTCTCGGTCTTACCAGAAGCTCTACTACCAATTATTGAAGTCATACATTTTCTCCTTTAGTTTTATTTCCAGAAGTCATATTATATCCATGTAGATCGGACTAAAAATATTCAATCCAATATTTTTCTTTTTCATTTAATTCCTGTCTATCACAATATTCTATTATTTCAAAACTGAAGTTTTCTACCTTATCCTTTTTCATAGCGGTATATAATTTATTATTCGATGAGTCAATGCCAAGACCTGCTTTTATATGATTCTTTAGTCTTGTCTTTAAATCTACTGACTAACCAATATAAATCATTTTATTTGTTAAATTAGTTATTTTATAAATACCAATAGGCTATTCAACAATTCTACCCATTAAATCAGTATAGGCTTTTTCATAATAAGTCTTCCATATAACTTTATTTAATGGCTCTTCATCTCTTAAATAAATAGCTATAGAGCGTAATTTCTCTATTTCTTCAATATCCAATAGCGAGAGAGTGAGTTTGTAAAAACTTTCTTTGTTGCGGATCGCCTCTTCGCGTATGGCGGCTTGGGTAGCTGCCTATACTTTAGACTTAAGACCAACAAGTATTTTTTTACATTCTTCTATTTCTTCTCTATACTATCCTGCACTTTCCTAAAAATCAGCCGCATATTCTTCCATAACTTTAAAATATTCTTCTTCATATTCTTCTTTTACATTTTGAATATAATTAGCTAATCTTTCTGCTTCAGCTTCCATGCTATTTTGAGCACGTTCCGCAGATAACCAATAAATATTATCTGTCATTTCTTGTAAGCTTTCAGCAGCTTTTTTAGTAGTCTCTTGTAGCTGAGTAAATGAGTTATTTAACGTAGCTATTTGTCCTTGTAAATTATTTCTTTCACCTAATAACTATGAGTTCTAAGATAATAGTTCTTCTTTCTTCTGGGTTAATGTTTCATTTAATATTTGTAATTCTTGGTTTTTCTACTGTGTCTTTTGGTCGATGGACTATGTTGCGACTAGTTGAGGTCTTACAACCAAGAAACATCCCCCAACTCCTACTAATAGTCCTATAACCAATCCTAAAATTATCAAATTGCGAGGTAAAAAAATAAGGGGCGTAAGAACCCCTTATATTTTTTAGAACTAAATTATTCAGCCACGTCTTCTGTAGCATCAGGATCAAATGCCATACCTGCCGCTGTGAGGGAGAGGAACTTTACTGTCTTATGGGTTCCATCTTCAAGCTCAACCTCTGCGGGAGTACGGATACCAAGACCCTTTCTCTGGATTGCAGATGTGAAAATACCATCTACAGACTTCTTCTCAAGACCGAGAGCTGTTGCTACGTCTGCAGAAGTAACATTTGTACCATTCATTTCCTTTAAATAATTAATAACTGCCTTTGTATTAGGTTTAACTGCCATAATAAAAATCTCCTTTTAAATAATTATAAATTTTTTTATTTTTTAATTTAAAGAACTTTTTGTTCTTTTCATGTAAATATTATATCATAAATTTTTCTAAAAATCAAATATTTTTTTCTAAAATTTCCTAAACAAGTTCATCTATTGCTGTCATGTCATCAAGACTTTCAACGTGTCCAGAAAGTTCTAAAATATCGTTTTCCGCCTACCTCACTAGCCTACTATCTTCATTTTTTTGTATAATTAATTCACATTTAGCTATCTTTTCGGCTAGGCGTTTTAATTCTTTTCTTTTCATAAAAATTTTCTTCCTTAATCTTTACGATTATATTATACCATATATTTTTTAAAAAGTCAAAAAATTATTTTAACATTTTTAAAAAATCTTCTTCTGTAATAATTGGTATATTCAACGATTTCGCAGTCTTATTTTTACTGGAAGTTGATTCTATATCATTATTAATCAGATAGTTTGTTTTACTTGAAACCGCAGATGACACCTTGCCACCATTAGCCTCAATAATTATTTTTAATTCTTCTCTATTTTTATACACATTTGTTTTCCCAGTAATTACAAATATTTTTCCAGAAATATTATCACTCATTGTCTGATTTATAACTTCTTCTTTTTTATTAAAATCTATATAATTATTTACTATTTCATTACTTTCGTTATAATCATAAGACAATAATGAGCGAGACATTTCTGTTCCAAAATTGTTAATTTTTGAAAAATCAAATCTGTCCAAAATAGCATTTTGAAACTCTTCCCAAGAGTTAAAACAATCTACTAAAGCCTTTGAAGCTACAGAACCTATCAACGGAATACCAAGAGCGCAAATGAACTTATCCAGATCACATTTCCTACTGGTTTCTATTGCGTTCAAAATATTGTCAACAGATTTTACACCAAACCCTGCTTTCTTAATCCACTCATTGCGATAATTCTTTAATTCAAAAATATCTTTTAGTGAATTAATCCAACCCCAATCAAGAAGCTTTTCGAGAGTTGCTTTAGACAATCCTTTTATATCTAATCCCTTTTTACCAACAAAAAAATCAAGACGATTAATAAGTTTGCCTGTGCAATTAGGGTTCGAACAAATTAGTTCATGAGTCTCACAGTTCTTCACTTTCAAGGTTTTTTCACCGCATATGGGGCAAGTGTTAGGTATCTCAATTAAAGCTACTGAACCTTCATTAGGTAGTCTATCCGCATCATGAATCTAGGGTATTATCATATTAGCCCTAAATATACGGAGCTTCTAACCAACATAAGGAACTTCAAGCAACTCTTCCATAACGTCAAGATTATGAAGGCTAGCCCTTTCAATAATAGCACCTTCTATCTCCACCGGCTCAAATATAGCAACAGGAGTTAATACGCCAGTACGTCCAGCGCTCCATTCTATATCTATAAGTTCACTCTCATAAACTTCATCAAAGAACTTAAAGGCATAAGCGGCTCGAGAATGATGGTCGGTATTTCCAAGACTTTCTCCATAAGCTATATCGTCAAATCTACCAACTAATCCATCTATTGGATAACCTCTTTCTTCAGCTCGGTCTATTAAAAACTCTTTAGCGTCCCAATCCCATGAGCTAGTCCAATCAACTACCTCAAATCCCAAGTTTTCTAATTTTTCAAAGCTTTCTATTACAGTAGTCCAATTTTTAGACACTACATTCCAAGCAACAAACCGCAAGTTTCTTTTTTGACATTCTTTTGGATCTAGTAATCTAATAGAGCCAGCCGCAAAATTACGAGGATTAGAATAATCGTTAGAAAACTCTTCAAAATCTTTATATGAACTAATAATTTCACCATCTAATATAAGTTCCTCGGTAAGTGGTATTTGTTTTGGTATATTATTAATCACCATAGCATTGTGAAGAATATCCTCACCTATTTCTCCGTTTCCACGAGTATGTGCTGATACAAGAATGCCATCTTTGTATTTTAGAGAGCAGGTAAGTCCATCCAACTTCAACATTCCAACAACTGTTTCGTCTTTAAAATATTTTAAAAAATCATTCCAGTCTTTGGTCTTATCGAGAGATAACATTAAATGGTCATGCTTAACTTTTACTAATTCATTTTTCACATCATATGTAATAGATTGTGTTGGGGAATTTGGGTAAATAATACCTGTTTCTTCTTCAAGAGATTTTAATTCAAAATACATTTTATCCCATTCGGCATCTGAGATGAGGGGTTTACCCTCATCATATGCCTTTGTATAAAAATTGAGTTTAGAAATTAAATCTTTAATTTTATTTTTTTTCATTTTTCATATCCTTATTATATCATAAAAATTTTCAAAAATCAAATTTTTAAACCTTGCTAACAGTAATAATTTTACTATTTTTTATCATTTGATTTCCAATAGAACTACGACTAAGGAGGGGTATATCACTTGCCGCCACGCATACAGTATTACTATTACCCGTAATTAATATATTATCATCATTTGATACAAGGCAAATATCTACAACAACATCATTTTTATTATAAATATTTAAACCTTTTCCTGCTCTCTTTTGAACTGGAAGATCAGATAATTTAATTTTCTTTGCTGTTCCTTTATCAGCAAAAATAGCAAGATAATCATCTTTATTATGAACGGGAATGGCTGTGCTAATAGCATCTTCGTCCTTAAGGTCAATTGCTTTTACACCAGCTGTTGCTCGAGAAGTAGCCCCAACGTCAGATGACTTAAATCTAATACCTTGACCTAACTCAGTTGCTACAATTACATCTTCATCTTTAATTAAAAATACTGAAGCAAGTTCATCATTTTCATGAAGATTAATCGCCAAGAGCCCAGATTTCTTTTTAGTTTTTACATATTCATCAAGAGAAGTCTTTTTAACCAAGCCATTTTTAGTTACAAACATTACGTATTTAGCATCTGTCTCTCTATAAATAGAATAAATTACTGTCGGCTTTTCATAGGCTTCCATTTCAATCAGTGCTCCGATGGGTGTGCCCTTGGAAGCATTTGTGCCTTCAGGAATATCATTTACTAATAATCTATACATTTTACCCTTATTAGTAAAAATCATAAGAGAGTCTATTGTATTTGTGCGAATAATTGCAGAAGTAATGTCTTCCTGGGTTTTGATGCCCTTGCCATTTCTCTTCTGGACGCGATATGAGGAACTAGGAACTCGTTTAATAGTACCACCCTCTGTCATTATAACCACACATTTTTCGGGTTCAACAAACTCAATTTCTTTTTCTTCTTTTGTAGATTCAGAAATATTGGTAATTTCTGTACGGCGTTCATCTCCATAAACCTTAACGAGATTATTTAAACGAATGCGTAATTCATTTTGAGGATTTGTCAAAATCGCATTTAATTTTTCTAATTCTTTTTCCAAATCTGCTTTTTCATTTTGAAGTTCAATTCTTTCTAATCCCGCCAATCTACCAAGTTTCATATCTACTATAGCTTTAGCTTGATTTTCTGTAAAATTATAAACTTTAACAAGTTCAATTCTGGCGGCACTAGAAGATTCTGATTTTTTAATTAAGGTGATTATATTATCAATATCTTCAAGAGCTTTTAACAAACCGTTAACTATTTCTAATTTTGCCTGAGTCTTATTAATATCAAAATTTGTTTCATTAATTATACAATCTATATTATGTTCTATATAAATCTTTATACAGCTTTTAAGAGTTAACTCAGTAGGGGTTTTATCTACAAGAGCTACTTGATTATAGGATATGGAAGTTTGAAGACTAGTTTCTTTAAATAATAATTTAATAATAGTTGATATAGAAGCTGTTTTTTCACATTCTATTACAAGACGAAGACCTTTTTTATTACTTTCATTTCTAATATTTTTAATTCCTTTGATTCTCTCTTCGTCTGCGGCAGCACCTATTTCGTTCATTAAATCTTCTGTAGCAATGCCATAAGGAAGTTCATAAAATACAATATTATTATCTTCAATATTATATTTACCTCTTATTTTAACAGAGCCTTTACCCATTTTAATTATAGAAGGCAATTCATTACCATTTATAATCAATCCACCTGTTGGAAAATCAGGTCCTATGAGGGAAGGTTCATTACCATCCATATAGGAGTATATGGCTTCTGCTACTTCTTTTAAATTATGAGGTAACCAATTACATGCCATAGCTACACCAATTCCAGTATTTGGATTACAAAGTAGATTAGGGAAGAGAGAAGGAAGAGTTATGGGTTCATCTTTTGTTTCACTATAATTAGGGATAAAATCAACATTTTTCTTCTTGATTCCGTTTAACATTCCATCTTCAGAAATCTTAGCCAGACGTGCTTCTGTATAACGATAAGCCGCAGGTCCATCGCCATCTCTATTACCCATTGAGCCATGAAAATCAATGAGAGGGTATCTCATAACCCAAGGCTGAGCTAAACGAACAAGAGCTCCGTAGATTGAGCTATCACCATGCGGATGCCAGTCAGCCATTACATTACCTACAATATTAGCACATTTTACATGAGGTTTAGCTGAACTAAAACCGCAATCATATGTTCCATATAAAATCCTTTTAGCTACTGGCTTAAGTCCAGAGTTGGCATCAGGTATGGCGCGGTCTGTATTTACAGCAACAGCATATTCTATAAAGTTTTGACCTAATTCATATGTTAAATCATTATACATTACCAGTTGCCTCCTTTGAATGTTCTTTAATATAATTTTTTCTTGGAGTAATAGCTTCTCCCATTAAATCATCAAATAACTTAGTTGTTGTTGCAATATCTTCAACAGTAATTTTTTTAATAATTCTTTGAGAGGGGTCAGTTAACGTTTCTTCAGTTTCGTCTACGTCCATTTCACCAAGACCCTTCATACGGTTAACCTGATAAGAGCGTCCTTGATTAGCTTGTCTAAACTTTTCAAGCTCTTCATCATTTTTTATATATTTATATTCTTTACCTATAGTAATCTTATAAAGCGGAGGAACGCCCGCATAGATGTGTCCATCATAGATAAGTTCAGGGCAGAAGTTCCATATGAACGTGTAGAAGAGATTCTTGATATGAGCTCCGTCGACGTCAGCATCCGACATAATAATAATCTTATCGTATCTTAAATCCTCAGGGCGATAAGTGACTTTCATAGTTTTTGTATCAATAGTAAGCCCGAATGCTTCAATCATAGTCATAATTTCTGCATTTTTTTGTATTTTGTCAAGAGTTGCCTTTTGCGTATTAAGGATTTTTCCTTTAATCGGCATTACAGCCTGAAATTCATTATTTCTTGCGGACTTAAGATTTCCTGAGGCTGAATCTCCTTCCGTAATATAGATTTCACATTTTGTTCTATCTTTACCATAACAATCTGCTAATTTACTATCAAACTTAAGAGCTTTTTGCTTTTTTGTCTCAGCATTTCTTACAGAATCTCTAGCCTTTTTCGCTGCTTCACGAGCCTTACGTGCATTTATAGCCTTATCCGCAATCAATTTAATATCTTTTTCATTAACTGCGAGCCATGTCTGGATTTCTTCAGTAATAACACTTGTAAATGGCTTCATATCTAACTTAACAATTCTTGATTTTGTCTGCGCATCATAGCTTACTCCTGGAGCTGTTAAATTAAATACTATATATATACCTTCTAATGTATCGTCGCCTGTGAGATTTTCTTCTTTCTCTTTGAGCCATTTCTTATCTCTGAAGAACTTATTCATTTCTCTTGTAATAATGGTTTTAATTTGTGTAATATGAGGACCACTTTCTGTTAAACCAGTATTAACATAGGGAACAATGGAAGTGGAAAAATTATTAGTATAGGTTAATACTAAATCAATTTTATTTTTACCACTTTCATGAGAAATATTTAATCTATTTTTAATGATTTCATCATCTTTAACTGCTTCATTTACTAAATCATTTAAACCATTTTTAGAGTAAAATACTTCATTATTTAATTCTATAGTTAGTCCAGGGCAAAGACTTACGAGAACTTTAAATAATTTTTTAACAACATTTAAATCAACTTCGGGATTGTTAAAAAACTCTTCACTCGGCTGCCATTGAACTAACGTTCCGCTCGGCGTTTCTTTATTATTCCAAGTTCCTGTTTCTCTTTTATCGAAGACTCCTTCTTTGAACCAAATATGTTCGTACTTTCCATCACGCCATGAAATTACTTCCGTCCAATGACTGAGATAGGTTACAAGCTTAGAACCTATGCCATTAAGACCAAGGGCTGTGCCTTCGTATACGCCATCTTCAGAATATTTACCTGAAGTATTAAGCACACTAAATGCGGCTTCAAGTATGGTTTTTCCATCTTCTCTCTTGGAGTTAGGTATAAATCCCTGACCGTTATCTTCTACAATAATAGTATTGTTTTCCAAAATATTAATTTTTATTTTTGAACCGTGTCCTGCTTTATATTCATCTATCGCATTTGAGACTATTTCTATCAAGAGCTGTGTTGAGTATTCGGTTGACCCGACATATACCCCAGGTCTCAAACGTGTGAACTGAAGGGGGTCTAGAGATTGTATACTATCTTTAGTATATAACTTATTTGCCATACATTTCTCTCACTTTCTTAATTGATAATCTTCCAGTAGCAAGTCCATCAACAATTTCATTTTCTTTAATTCCTGCATGACCTTTAACTTTTTGTAAATCTATATAATATCCTCTTCGACGATATTCATAATAAATCTTAATTAGGTCGAGGTTAAGGGGTGTTGTATTATCAGACTTTACCCAGCCGTTGCGCTCCCAAGCGTCCATCCAGATAGTAAATGTATTTACGCAATAAGCTGAATCACTATATACTATAGGGGAAGTCCATATTTTAGATGCACCATATTTTAGATAAGCCCATAATATAGCCTTTATTTCTTCTCGATTATTTGTTGTGCCTTCACAAAACTCTTGATAGCAATCTACAAAATTACCATCATCATCAAGAACAAGAACTCCGAAACCGCCTTTAGCATTAGCTTTGCCATTAGCCGTACAAGCTCCATCTGTAAATATTATCAATTACTTCATCTCTTTTCTTTCTTATTTTACATAATAATTATATCATATTTTTTATAAAAAATCAATTTGTGGCGTTTTTGCTTGATTTTATATAAAAAAATATGATATAATTATATTACTTGGTGAAGTATATAAAATAAAAAATAGGCTTCACATATGTGAAGCCTATTTTTTTATATACCATAATCTATATTTATAGTATCATTATTATTTGTTTTTATTTCTATTGTATTGATAGTGTTAGACATACTTTGATAAGTATTTTCTACTTCTTTCATTACAGTATCATATTTTATACCATTTTTACTGTTTTCAGCTTTTGCTTTATTATAATAAAATCCTTGGCTTACACCATAAGCAACCCAAGGTAATGAAGCCGACGCACTAACCCATGGTAATGCACCCGCATAGCCACACATTACGCAATAAAATGCTAATATAATATGTGAAATTGTATTAATCCAAATTAATGCTGATTCTTGAATAAGAAGAACCTTTGAAAACTCTTTGTTTTTCATTATTTAATCACTCCCATCTGACCTAATCTATATAAAATAGTTGCTATTTCTTGTCTGTTTAAAGGTTTTTTATACATTTTATTTCCGTTCTAATCACCTTGAATAAGGCCTTTAGATTCGCAATACTGTCTTGCCTCAAGAGACCAGTCATCAGCAGGCTCAGCCGCAAGAGAAGCAAGATAATTATTCATCATTTCATTGAACTTTTCCTAAGTCATTTCTTCTTCCTCCTTTTGGTCTTCAGATAAAATTTGAGCTACTCGCTCTCTAACATCATTCATATCTTTCCCATACTTTTTAAACCAATGGTATATATCTTCATGTCCAGAACCTAAACCAAGTTCATAGCTATCCCAATGACATAAAATAGTAGGAACTTTTACATTATTAAATATTGTTGTACCTTTTGGATCTATATCAAACTTTCTACATAAAAACGCAGTTAATTGACAAGCCTCTTCAAAAACCGCTTCAAAATAATTGCGGTCAGTAAGCGCGTCTTCACAGATTTCAAACTAGATCCATCCATTATTACACGAGCCATTCCGTCCTTGGCCGCAACCCCATGGCATATAATTCCAAGGCATTGTTTGTATAGAAGTTATTTCTCCATTAGCCAATTTACCAATCCAAGCATTTAATCCAGCAGTTCTGTAAATATGATTCCAGTCATTTTTATTTGTATTTTTACCCAAGAGCGCAATCATTTCTTTATAATCAACATCGGTTTCATGTGGTTGAACGTATCGTTTTAACCACGGATTGTTTGCGCCTGTGCTGTGCCAAAGTATACCTTTAATTGAAGCCAATTTACGAGTTCCTTTATAGCAAGTGCTATTCTTCTACATGCAAACAAGTGGGGGATGACTATCATCATACTTCATTGTTGAAAAAACATTTATATTTTCTTTTTTAGCGACCTAGCTTTCACTAGGAATGGAACCCATATACATATCTAAATACTTCTATCCATATTGGCGTCTTGTCATTTGGACGCTTGTCTCATCTTTGCGGGCGGAGCGTTCAAACTCTTTAAGGACTATATTAGAGCATTCTTGTAGATTATTAGATGAAATCAGAACATTCCATACTTTAGGAAAACTATTTTTTAATTCACTAATTAAAAACTCTAACTACATATTAAGATCGCCGATAGACCGTCCAGTAGAACGAGCATAATTTAATAAACTTTGCTTTCGAGAGTAATAGCTCCATTGAGCTAAACCGTATCCAGCTCCATCGTGAATAAAATTAGTATAGATTCCGTCATTAACTTTTTGTGTATATTCTGCATCAGTTAAGCCGAGTTTTTTATTAATCGTATTTTGCAGATTTGAAGGGATTAAGCTTGACTCTGCGAAGAGATTTCCCATTAGACCGGCAGCACCAGCATTGGTTAACCCATTAGACTTTAAAAAATCCCATATAATTTTTTCATTTGCCATTTTCTCACAACCTTTCTATAAAATAATAACGAGAAAGATTATTCATCTTCCTCGTCGTAGCTTTGTTCTTTTTCAACTATAAACCCTATTTGATTCTTTTTTTCATCTGGAGCTATCCCTTCTCCAAACAACTTCATCTTCTTTTTATCCATAAATCCGAGAGCAAAATCAGTTGCGGACTGAATGATCGGAATTAGAGAATAAGCAAAAACAATCCCACCAACAAATATAAATACTTTTTTCATAATATTTATACATACCTCTTTTTAATTTAATCAATCTTGCCCTCTTTGGCAGCTCTCATTTTTCTAAGCTTTTCATGTAGCGCAGCTTTTGTTTTTAAATAATCATTAAGAGAGTTTTCTTTTTGATTTATCATTTCTTTAACTGATTCATATTCTAATTCTTTATTTTCTATAGCTTTACGAAGCATTTTATTTTCATATAAATCGGGATTATATTTTTTACTTTGTTCTATAGTAGATAGAAAATGTTTAAGAGTTTTTATTTCTTTAGCAATTTCATAATTTTTAACATATCTTAAATAATCAATTTCAGCTCGAGCGCAGGCAATTTCACAACCTATTTTCTCACTCTTGAAATCTGCTTCATCTGGATGGCATACTGCGGTGCCAACAAATGTATTCTCATTTTTATCTGTTAAATAACATGAGGCTACACCTAATTCTTCATTCCATACAATATCTGGATTTTTGTTTTTTCTTTTCATTATAGAAAAAATCTCCTTTTTTATTTTTATTATATCACATTTTTTTATAAAAATCAAATTATTTGAGGTTTTTGGAGAAAAATTTTGTATAGGCGTTCTTTAACCAACAACGGACCAAAGGGCTAGGCGATATAGAAAAAAAATGAGTTTGGGGATTTCCCAAGCTCGTCTAGTCAGCAGTGCCACTCGACCTTACACAGCCAGAATATACGTCTGCCGTCTCGATAGCGAACCGCATGGTCGTCATACCATCCTCTAT
>JAEIGA010009696.1_pt1 | contig 14588 bp, 7 predicted proteins | sample 9270691 | NCBI WGS metagenome assembly JAEIGA01 (sample SAMN17057246, study PRJNA624740) | gut metagenome | biome: biome; isolation source: fecal sample | host: Bos grunniens | place: China: Xizang | collected 2019 | reverse complement strand
AGGAAAACCGCCAGGCCTTGTGCTCCCTGAGCCGCCATCCTCTGCAGAATAGCGCGACGACGGCCAACATATACTTCAGAATTGAACATAACCATCATATTTAGTGTCTTACAAATATAGCACTTTTCGATTATTATTCTTACAAAAGCATGTATGACATCATAAACGGCATATATAGGATACAAAACGACTAGGATTTCAATACGGAATAATCGAAATTTGTAAAAATTGCAATTATGAAAAGATTTATCATCATTATCTCTGCTGCGCTGTTCTTCATCGGCGCTGAAGCACAAAATTCCAGAGTGCCTGTAAATCCCGATGCCACCCCAGAGGCTAAAGCCCTTCTTGAAAGATTGTACAGATCGGTCGATGAGGGAAAGATCATTTCCGGACTTCATCACAACCAGCTTATGATGCCCAACTATGTCTATGATCTTGACAGAATCAATGAGGCATCGGGCAAGACTCCCATGATATGGGGAGGAGACCTTGCGTGGGATGCAAGACAAGTAGTGGAAATTGCAACCAGGGAACACAAGAGAGGACGCATAATAACCATCATGTGGCACGTGAACAGACCTTTCGACAGGACTCCAAGGGTAGATTTCAAACGTCAGACTCAAGGTAAGTTTACAGATGCGCAGTGGAAGGAACTAATGACCGAAGGTTCTGAGATGCACAGCATGTGGCTTGAGCAGGTCGACTCCATATCCAACTACCTTAAAGTATTGAAAGAAAGGGATATTCCTGTTCTTTGGAGGCCATATCACGAAATGAACGGAGAGTGGTTCTGGTGGGGCGACAGAAAGGGAGAGGACGGTTTTGCAAAACTCTGGAGGATGTTATATGACAGGATGGTCAACCATCATCATCTCGACAATCTCCTCTGGGTCTGGAACGCGAATGCCCCAAGAGTGATCCCGAACGACACTGCAATGGCATACAAGCTTTATTATCCCGGACATGACTACGTGGATGTCCTCGCCACTGATGTATATCACAACGACTGGAAGCAGGAGCATCACGACCAGCTCGTTGAGCTGGGAGAAGGCAAGCTCATCGCCCTGGGCGAGCTTGGCGATCTCCCGACTCCGGAGAAACTGGCTTCAATGAACAAGTTCGCATGGTTCATGGTATGGACAGGATTCACACACGACAGATACAATACGATTGAAGAGCTCAAAGATATCTTCACCTTGCCGAATGTCGTTAATTTTGACAACAACTAAAACCACTGCAATATGAAGAAAATGCTTGTTACATTCCTGGCGGCGCTCGTTCTTTCAGGAACTCACGCCACAGCCCAGGACGACTGGGCAAACCTCGGAAGATATGCCCAGGCCAATTCGGAAGTGACAGTACAGCCGAAAGCCGTATTTATGGGAGACAGCATCACCCAGTGCTGGTGGGATGCCGACCCGAACTTCTTTACATCCAACAACTTCCTCTGCCGAGGCATATCCGGACAGACGACATCGCACATGCTGGTACGCATAAGAAAGGATGTCGTCGCCCTCCATCCGAAATATGTCGTCATTCTGGCCGGCACCAATGACATCGCAAAGAACAACGGTTTCATTGAAGTGGATGACATATACGGAAACATCGTGTCCATGTGCGAAATCGCAAAGACCAATAAGATAAAGCCGGTAATCTGTTCGGTTCTGCCTGTAAAGCAATATAAATGGAGAAAGGAAGTCACCGACTGCGCCGACAGGATCATCAGACTCAACGCCATGTTGAAGGAATATGCAGAAAAGAACAAATGCCTGTATGTCGATTATCATTCTGCAATGAAGGATGAAGAAAACGGCCTTCCAGAGAAATGGTCATACGACGGTGTACACCTCAACGGAGAAGGATATGACATCATCGAAAACATAATACTTAAAGCACTGAAATAACATGAAGACCAGATTGATCATAGCGCTGATAGCCCTTCTGTCGTATTCGGCCTCCTATGCCAGCGGATGGAAGCCGGCCGATCCGGAGGCGACGCCTCAGGCAAAGGCCTTGTTGGAACGCCTGATGAGGCTCCAGAAGAAAGGCATCATGTACGGACACCAGGACGACCTCATGACAGGACGCACATGGATAAACGAAAAAGGAAGATCCGACACAAAGGAAGCAGTCGGGGATTACCCTGCTGTAGCAGGATTCGAGCTCGGAGAACTCGAGCTCGGATACAGCAAGAGCCTGGACGGCAATGCATTCTCCGACATCTCGGAAAGGATCAGATGGTTCCACGAGCAGGGCGGAATCATAACCATATCATGGCATGTAGTGAATCCTGTCTCATCACAATGGCCTGGCGTAAAGGAACCTAACGGAGCTGGATCCGCATGGGACGTGAGCATGCTGTCCGCTGACGGAATAAATGCCGTGCGCAATGTCCTGCCCGGCGGCGAAGACCATGCGATGTTCAACTCATGGCTCAAGCGCCTCTCTATATTCTTCCACACCTTGAGGGACAAGGACGGCAACCCTATCCCGTTCATATTCCGCCCGTACCATGAGCATTCAGGTAGTTTCTTCTGGTGGGGACGCGAACGCTGTACGGATGAAGAATATGCAGCTCTGTGGCGTTACACTGTGGATTTCCTTAAGAAGGACGGACACCACAGCATATTATACGCATACAACACGGACAAGGTCTATTCCGAAGAAGAATACCTCAGGGGCTACCCAGGAGACGAGTACATAGACATGCTCTCGATAGACTGGTACGGACGTGGTGAGGAATTCAACAGGAACGTGGACAAGGCTCTTGAATTCACGGCAAGGCTTGCACAGCAGAAGAAGAAACTCCATGCCTTGAGCGAATGCGGCCCGCTCAGCACCGACCTTCTTGACATCCTGTCCAAGTATGAAAGTTCATATGTGCTGACATGGAGACACATACCGCCGCCAGGCAACCGTCCTCCAAGAAAGTCTGACCACGACGACCATCTCCGTACCATGAAGGCCGGAGAACGCTATCTTTTCCTTGAAGATATCAGATAGACTTTTTAATCCAGAAACATGCGTATCTGCTCCAACGATTCCGCGAACTCGTCAGGATTGAATCCATGACCTGCTCCAGGAATCACATGCAGATGCGCATCTTCGTATAGTCCGACAGCACGTCTGGAGTCTTCTATAGAGACTATCGGATCCTTGTCTCCCTGGACGATAAGGACAGGGGCATCGAACTGTTCCATACCGCTGAACACATTCATGTCACGGATTTCCTGGAAGAACCTCTTTCCTAAAGGAACATCCCAAAGCCACGTCGTATCAGGAATCTCTGTCACATCCGGATATCTCTGATTCCAGTTGTCCGGTATGCAGAAGGCGGGGAAAATCAGGATAAGCTTATCTACGGCATCAGGCATCTCAGATGCAACCAAAGCGGATATCAGACCTCCCTGGCTTTCGCCGAGAAGGACTATGCCGTCGGGGTCCACATCCGGTCTGCTTCTGAAATGCTCCACAACAGCCTTAAGATCAGAACACTCATCAAGGATGGACATGTTCATCGTATTATTGTCCGTACGGCTTCCCAAGGAGCCACAGCCGAAGTCGAAGGTATAGCACTGGTATCCCAGTTCGTCAAGAAGCGGGAAATAATTCTTTCCGAAGTCGTGAGAGCCATTGAATCCGTGGGAGATGATCAATACCGGCTGCCGCTTCTGACCTTTCGCCGGACGGCTCAGAAGGCCGTAGATGTTTCTTTCACCATTGGAAATCCATAATTCTTCAACCGAAGCCTTCCGCTGGCATGAAACTGTCATCAGGAATGACAACAAGGCGATGAGGGTAATGATTCTTTTTCTCATATCATTCATATATATAGCCAAGGGTGGATATTCCATACGAATGATCCACCCTAAACCACCAGTTATACAAAACTAACCATAATGAATTATAAACCATATTCAAACCAACCGTAAAATTAGATTTTATGAAAATCAAACATATGCTCAAATGAATTACATTCGTTACAATAATGATCAATAACACAAATCAGACAAAAAAATGACACAAATCGACTACGGAAGAGCTATCTGCCCGTCTGAAACACAATGTTTTTTTCTAAAATCTGACGGTAACTCCCCGTAAGTTGCCCGGAAGTATTTTGCAAACGGCTTCGGAGAGAGTCCCACTCTGTAAGACACATCAGCCACTCCCAGCTGACTCTTTTCCAAAAGCTGCCTTCCACGCTTTATCCTTATTGTCCTTATGAAGTCAAGCGGAGTCTTGCCGGTTATCGCCACAAGTTTCTTGTACAGATGTCCCCTGGTCATGCCCAACAATGAACTGAGTTCATCTACGGTGAACTCCATATTGCTGATGTTATCCTCAACAATCTTGATCGCCTTGCTTATAAGCTGTTCATCCAGGGAAGCTATTGTGATTTCACTCGGAGACACATCCACAGTCTTGAACTTCACATGATTACACCTGGTCCACTCCAACAGCTTCTCAATCTTCAGCAGCAGGATATCAAAATTGAAAGGCTTGGTTATATAATCATTGCAACCCTCCTTAAGACCTTGGATCATATTGTCATCCGCCGTCTTGGCAGTAAGCAATATTACAGGAATGTGTGAAAAACGCATGTCATTCCTGATGGCACGGCATAACTCCATGCCGTTCATCTTCGGCATCATGACATCACTTATCACAAGCTTGACAGAATGTCTTTCGAGCATTGACAACGCTTCCTTTCCGTTTGAGGCTCCTATTACAGAATACCTCTCCTTCAGACATCCCTGCAGGAACTGTCGGAAACTGTCATTATCTTCAACTATCAGGATATCATGATCATCATCCATTTCATCATCCTGCTCCGCCTCATCATCACTCCTGACATCATCTGAAAATGACGTATTGTCATAAGGGAACAAAAGTGTAAACACCGTTCCTTTAGGGTCATTATCTGTGACAGATATCGTACCTCCATGCAGTTTCACATATTCCTTTACAATATTAAGTCCTATTCCGCTTCCGCCGTTATCTGAAAGACTGGATTCCTGATAGAAACGTTCAAACACCCTTGACTTACCCTCATCCGAAATGCCTATGCCAGTATCCGCCACAGACAGGCGCACCATCTGATTTCCTTCCTGATCCACAACATCCAGAGATACTGTGATGGTTCCATTCTCGACATTGAACTTATATGCATTGGACAGAAGATTCACGATTATCCTTCGCATCTTGTCCTTGTCAAAATTGAGCTTGACTTCATCGGTTGTAAGGGCCATATTAAGACGTATCTTTCTCTTGACCGAATAAGGTCGGAATGACTTGCAGACCTCCTTGACAAGTCCGGTAAGGTTTCCATGAGAGAGATTCAGAGTATTTACACCATTATCAAGCTTTCTGAAATCCAGGAGCTGATTGATGGCCTCCATCAGGATTTCTGCGTTATGGTATATATGCTTCAGATCCGCCTTTACACGGGTATCCAGATTCTGATTACCGATAAGTTTCTCAAGAGGAGTGATTATAAGAGACAACGGAGTACGCAGATCATGGCTGATATTCGTAAAGAAACGCATATTGGCCTCTTCCATCTCCTTCTGATGAGAGATGTTCATGTCAAGAATACGCACTTTGTATTTAAGCTTTGTCTTCTGTCTTATACGGATAACAAGAAAGGTCACAAATGCGCATAAAAGGATAAGATATATCACATATGCTACAGACGACTGCCATATAGGGGGCTTGATCCTGATCTTCAGCGAAGCCATCTTGGCATCGTCAGACTCGGAATCAGCAATCTTGACCTGAAGATTATACGAACCGGGTTGAAGCTTATTGAATGATATGACATTACCTTTGAGATTTATCCAGTCTGTATGATTCTCAAGACGATACATCAGATAGGTCTTATGAAGTGCAGGAAAATTCAATGAAGATACGTTGATGGAGAAACTGTTGTTCGAGTAATCCAGCTCGATGTAATCGCTTGTCTGGATATTTGTTCTGAGAATGACTTTCCCATCAACTTCTTCCCCTACACTTACCCTCTGATTTGATATGTTAAGATCTGTAAACTGTATGTTCGACCATGAATTTACAACAGGTTTCTGCAACGGCAACGTTTCAATCAGTCCCCCGATTCCACCCATGATGACGTTACCGTTTTCAAGACATCTGATGGAATGGGTATAGAACATTATGTCGTACAATCCGTCATTGTCATAATATCTGAAGCACCTGAATTTAGGCATTGCCATCAAAGGATCGTATACTACAATGACACTGGTGACACCGACATCCGTAGTCAGCCATATGTTGCTGTTCCTATCCTCACATATACCCTTTATATAATCATGAGACAGACCGCTCCTGCGGTCAAGGTGACATATGTCACCGGTTCTTTCATTGTATACTGTGATACCTTCCGTACCTCCCACCCACAGAAGTCCTCTGCTGTCGAGATATACACAGTTCAGAAGGGCATCTCCATGATCTGTAATGCCTAAAGCCGATAAGGTGATGTCTGTAATTTTACGAGTATTCGTATCCATTACAAAAAGGCCGCTGGCAGTAGCGATATAAAGCATCCTGCCCTGCCTGCAGTACAGGTCGGTTATTCCATCTGTATAGATATCGGCATTGGTGGAAGAATAGCATGTAACCGTACCATCCGGTTCATAGCAGAACAGACCGAAAGAAATAGTACCGATCCATATGTTTCCATATGCATCCTCTTCGATACTGCGTATATCCCTTATAGGGTGTTCACCCAACTGGCCGACACCGGTCTTCAGCCGGACGAACTTTCCGTCCTCATGATAGAACAGTCCGCTGCCATAAGTACCGAACCATACTCTGCCCTTCGAATCCAGGAAAGAACATACTATAAGATTGTTTGGGATATTGGAATTGGAACTGTTGTATCTTACAAGGGTTCCAGACCCCTTGATATCACAGACAAGACCACTTCCGTCCGTACCATACCATATATTGCCCTCCGTATCTTCCACAACACAGCTTACTTCATCCACCCCGGGATAATTCTTCTTCTTGAATGATGTCCCATTAAGACATGTGTAGGCTATACCTCTCTTACTTGTTCCGACCCACATTATATCCTGAAAGTCAAGATAAAGGCATTCGACATGGCTGGAAGGGATAGAATATGCTTCATTTTCACCCTTCCACATCTTGTAGCTTGAACCATCCGACTTGTCATATACTATGATTCCCGAATTATCCGTACTTATCCACAGGTTGCCTTTCCCATCGTCAATGACATCCGTGACGAAGTTTATCTCCCGTCCGTCATTATCGCGGATATTTTCAAATGACTTTGTCTTGATATCATACGACCGGAGGCTTCCATGAAACGAATGCGGCACGAAGAACCATACGACTCCATCCGTATCAAGATACATCTTCATATAATAATCATCAGAAAACGGCAAGGTCAGCAAAGGTTTCATTTCCGTAGATTCATCGTCCGCCACATGGACCTGACCATCCGAAAAAAGGAACAAGATACGGGAATTTCTGGACTCGATTGCCTTTAGCTGCAACTTTTCAGGAAACAGAAAAATCTTGTAGTCATCTCTCCCTCTGTAGCAGACCACTTCACCGTCATTCTGCGAGAACCATATGTTTCCATCATAATCCACATCCATGAAGGAGAATCCTGAACCGAGGCCGGGATAATCTATCACCTGGGACAGATTTTCACTAAGTGCATCCGCCGCCCTGTCATAAAAGAAATAATTGTCATTGGTCCGCACCCAGATGTTCTGATTCTTGTCCTCCTTAAGCAGATAATAGGCATGCCAGCCAGGGACAGGAAGATCGTAATACTTGAAATCATAGCCATCATAACGACTCAGAATCTGACCGCTGATAAACCACATGAATCCATCATCATCACGAAGAATCTCATGAATGTAATTATCAGGAATACCATCCTCCACATCCAGAGATGTGAAGTTATAGGTATTCGCTGAATGCATGGAGAATACCAGAAAAAACAGGGATAGGGAAAGGATGATTCGTTTCATTGTCCTAATATGATTACACAAACAAAGATAGGTTTTTCGAGGAATAGCCGAAATGTATTTTTGTATCTGATTACCCTCTCATTTGTATCCAAATTACTCCTTTTTGCCCTCGCCCGCGTTTTTGAGCCCAAGTATCTAACATTTCGGAATCCACTCTTATATAAATAGGGCCAACTTTACGTAAAACATCCAATTAATAACACTTTTATGAAAAAACACGGTAAATTTTATCTTTTGGTATTGCTGCTGATATGCATGTCGATACCTCAGATTGTTTCCGCCCAGTCCCGCATCACGGTTTCCGGAACCGTCACCGACGACAAGGGAGAAACACTTATTGGAGTTGCTGTGCAGCTGAAGGACAGCAATGACGGTACCATCACGGATGATCAAGGAAGATATTCCATCGCCGTACCTAAAAACTCGACCTTGCTTGTTTCAAGCATTGGATTCCAATCACAGGAAGTCGCTGTTTCAGGCAGAACTTCAATCGACATCATCATGGCTCCGGATACGGAGATGCTTGATGAAGTCGTTTTCGTCGCTTATGGAGCACAAAGGAAGGTGACCATTACCGGTGCCGTCAGCAACGTGGGAGGCAACGAACTTCTCAAGACTCCGGCAGCGTCATTGGGAAATGCTCTCTCAGGAAAACTTCCGGGCGTTTCTTCTGTCCAGTATTCAGGACGCCCCGGAGGAGATGACCCTGTCATCTATGTCCGTGGTATCGGTTCGTTGAACGGTTCTTCACCACTTGTCCTGGTGGATGGTGTAGAGAGAAGCTTCAACCAGATCGACCCTAACGAAGTTGAGGACATATCCATTCTCAAGGACGCATCTGCAACTGCCGTATTCGGTGTGAGAGGTGCGAACGGTGTCATCCTTGTAACAACCAAGAGAGGTGAGGAAGGAAAGGCAAAGATCAACTTCTCGACTTCATACGGAGTACAGCAGGTATCCAGCTTCATCAAGATGATCGATTCCTACAGGTATGCGAACCTCTACAACGAGGCACAGCGCAGCGACGGAACAGCAGAAGACCAGCTCCGCTTCAGCCCTGAGGCTATCGAACACTTCAAGAACGGAGACCAGCCGATGCTTTATCCGAATGTCGACTGGCTTGAATATGTAATGAAACCTATGGCACCACAGTCACAGCACAACGTTTCAGTGTCTGGAGGTAACAAGATCGCCAGATACTTCGTTTCTGTCGGCGCTCTCAGCCAGGACGGTCTCTTCAGGACATTCTCCAAGGACCCTAACACAAACTTCAAGTATAACAGATACAACTACCGAGCAAACATCGACCTTAACCTCGGCAAGTGGAACGAGTTGTCAATCAACCTCGGCGGACGTATTGAAGACAGGCACGAACTTGCGGAAGGAGAACACAACGTATTCTCAAACCTCGTAAATGCTGTGCCTTTCTCAGGATACGGACTCGATGAGCAGGGCAGAAGAATTGTCGGCAACAAGAGCCTTATCGGCGACTATGACAACGACGGTCTCTTCCCGTTCTATGGCAGAGGATTCAACAGACAGGTAGGAAACATCCTTAACCTTGACCTCATCTACAAGCTCGACCTCGGTTTCCTTACCAAGGGACTTGACTTCAGGATCAAAGGATCATACAACTCATCATACACACAGCAGAAGAGAAGAACCCTTTATGAAGGTGTGACTTATGAGCCAGTTCTTACTGACGAGGGAGAAGTCGCTCTCAGAAAGAAGGGAGATGCATGGAATCTCGGATATGAAGAAAGTTATTGGTTCGGACGTGACTGGTATACTGAAGCCAGCTTCAACTACTCAAGAAAGTTCGGAGGACATGATGTCAGCGGTCTCCTCCTCTACAACCAGAGCAAGACATACTATCCAGGAAGCTATAGAGACATTCCTCACGGATATGTAGGTCTGGTCGGACGAGCTACCTATAACTATAAGCTGAAATATATGGCCGATGTCAATATCGGATACAACGGTTCGGAAAACTTCGCCAAGGGTAGAAGATACGGTCTGTTCCCATCAGTATCTGCAGGTTGGGTCGCTTCAGCCGAAGATTGGTGGAAACCTGTAAAGAACGTGATCTCTTACATGAAGATCCGCGCTTCGATCGGACAGGTAGGTAACGACAACATGAACGGCCAGCGCTTCCTCTATCTGCCAGGTTCATACCAGATCGGTACAGGCGGCTATAACTTCGGACTCAGCACATGGCTTCCTGGAGCTGCCGAGCAGAGCAACGGTAACCCTCTCGTAACATGGGAAACTGCAACCAAGCAGAACTATGGTCTCGACATCAAGTTCTTCAACGACAAGCTCACAGCATATGTCGACTTCTTCTTTGAAGACAGAACCGGCATCCTCTTGAGCAACAGTGCCACCCTTCCTGGCATCACTGCACAGAAGCCATCTTCTGTAAACACAGGACGCGTAAAGAACCAGGGATATGAAATCGTGCTTTCATGGACAGACAAGATCGGAAAGGATTTCAGATACAGCATCAGCCCAAGCATGACTTATGCGAGAAACACTGTCATCGAGAACGGAGAAGTACCTCCTCTCTACCCTCACCTTTCAGGAAAGGGACATCCTGTGGGACAGCGTACCGGTTATGAATTCTTCGAATTCTACGATCCAGGCAACACAGAGACAAGATATCTTGAAACATATGGTGTAGACATGCCTAAACAGATGGTGACTCCTAAAGCCGGAGACTGTATCTACGTCGACCTTACCGGAGACGGCGCCATCGATGAGAATGACGTTCACGCAATGTTCTACAGCGACGTTCCTGAACTCAATTTCACAACAAACTTCAACCTTTCATACAAAGGATTTGATTTCTCGATGCTGTGGATCGGTGCAACTAACGTGACCCGTGACCTTGCAGGTCCATACAGAAGCCAGTTCGGTTCAATGAACAGATCGGCAATGATGGAATGGGTAGCTGATAACAGCTGGACCCCTGAGACTGCCGATACGGCCATCCTCCCACGCCTTTCGTTTACAGCGAAGACAAACAACACTGCAAGATCAAGTGTATACTTTGTTGATGCTTCATATATCCGTCTGAAGAGTCTCGAGGTAGGATATACATTCCAGAACATCAAGGCCATACCTCAGATCAAGGGACTCAGAGTATATTTCTCAGGATACAACCTTCTGACATTCGCGAAATTCAAGGCAAATGACCCTGAAAGTGCAACAAGCTCGATCAACTATCCGTTGACCCGAATCATGAATGTCGGATTGAATCTCAACTTCTAAAGAATATCATATATGAAAAACATAAAGAACAGAATATTAAGTTCGATCCTTATCCTGTCTGCCATCAGCTTTTCAAGCTGTGTCGACAAGTTTGCGGTCGGAGACGCTTTCCTGGAGAAACAGCCTGGAGTCGATGTAACTCTGGACACCATCTTCAGCAACAGCGAATATGCAAGAATGTATCTTTGGGATGCATATAAGGGTCTGTACCATGGTCATTCCGTCTGGCATACAATGGGATGGGCAAACATGACCGAGGCTCTCAGCGACGTATGTCACTGCGTAGTCGGATGGAGCAGTATGGTTGACGCTTATTACAGCGGCACACACTCTGAAGCCGGAAACGGCAGCTGGTGCAGGGACAAGTTCGCATTCATGGATACATCCGAGCGTAAAGGTATATGGAGTACCGTACGCAAGTGCTGGCAGTTCATCGAGAACATTGACCGTGTAGAAGGCATGACTGATATCGAAAAATCACGTCTTAAAGCTGAAGCAAAGCTCATAATCGCATCACGCTATTACGATGCACTGTGCCATTTCGGAGGTCTTCCTTTAGTGGATCACTCTCATACTCCTACAGACAACTATACAGGAGGATATATCAGCGGCATCACAGGTGAAGGCGAATTCGTTCCCGGACGAGCTACTGTAGAGCAGACCGCCCTTTTCATCGACAACCTTATCCAGCAGGTTATTGACGAGCCTAATCTTCCTTTCGCAATCACGGACTATCTCAATGAGGGAGGACGTCTCACAAAGGGTGGCGCATATGCTCTTCGCGCAAAGCTCTGGATCTACGTTGCCAGTCCTTTGTTCAACGATGACGCACCATATCGTCAGTATGACGCAACCCCGACCATCCCTGCAGGTTTCGGAGACGAGGTAGACCCGCTTCTTCGCGTATGGCTGGGAGGATACAAGCCTGAGTACTGGCAGAAGGCCCTTGATGCATGCGAAGCATTCTTCAGCGCCAATACAGCAGCCGGCAACCCGTTTGAAATGGTACAGCCGCTCGGAACAACAGAAAATGATTACCGCGAGGCTTATCGTGCCGCTTACTACTACAGAGAGACAAAAGAGAAGATCATAGAGGTAAGAGGAGAAGGCAACAACATGAGCGACGGAGAATATATCCTCGAATGGGGCGCAAATATCCCTGGAAACATCTCGCACTCAGGCGGACATGCCCCTACAGTGGAATGGTTCAACATGTTCCCTTGGGCAAACGGTAAGAATTTCGACGGCCAGAGGGTATATAACACAAACAATGAAGAGAACCTTGACATCTTCGAAGGTCGTGACCCTCGTCTTTACGAGAGCATGCTTATCCCTCAGAAGAACATTGACAACCACTACAACACTTATCAGGACAAGACCATTGACATATGGATCGGAGGTGACATCATCAACAACTGGTGGTTCACAGGCGGTTACATGGCTCATGGATTCGGTGAATACAAGTGGGTGCTTGACTATCATGACATGGCCAACCAGCGTTACTCATGGCCTTATATCCGTATGGCGGACATGCATCTTCTTTATGCAGAGGCTCTGGCTCAGAACAGCAGATATGATGATGCCATCGCTCAGGTCGACAAGGTAAGAGCACGAGTAGGTCTTCCTTCACTCAAAGTCAACTCTGACCTCAATCTGAATGACAAACAGGTACTTATCGACGAGATTCTCCGTGAACGCGCATGCGAGCTTGCAATGGAAAACAGCCGCACCATGGACCTTATCCGTTATAAGAGATCCGACATCTTCAGCAAACAGCTCCATCGTATGAACATCTATGCAAAGGATCCTGCTACAGGAGAAAAGACGGAAACCCCTTACAGCAAGATGAACGGTGTATGGCCTGATTTCATTTATGAAACCCAGAACATCACCCAGTATCAGAGAGCTTGGTGGAACGAGAACGGCTGGGACAACAAATGGCTGCTTTCACCTTTGAGCAGAGAAGAGATCAATAAGGGCTATGGACTTACACAGAACCCTGGATGGTAAACAAAAAAATCAATCATTATGAATAGACATATAGTTAAAACATGCCTTGCAGGACTGCTTGCATTCGCTTCAGCAGCCTCTGCCCAGACCAGTCTGACGGACAAGGACAAGGTGTCTGTCGACCTAGGATACGGCGTGGAGAACAACATGGAAGTCACATCTGCTGCAGTTTCCGTAATAACAGCAGAAGAACTCCAGCAGACATCTGCGATCAACCTTGCCGATGCACTCTACGGACGTCTTCTCGGCCTCACAGCCTTGAAGAACGGAGGCTACTCAGGTGATGATAACTACGGCGCATCATTCAACATCCGTGGATATCAGACTCTCGGTGACAACAGCATGCTCATCCTCGTAGACGGCATGCCTCGCCCAATTGACCGTTTGAGTGTCAACGAAGTGGAATCGGTTACAGTTCTTAAGGATGCCGCTGCTGTAGCGCTCCTCGGTTATAAGGGAGTAAACGGTGCCATCCTCGTAAAGACCAAAAGAGGTCATGAGGACAACGTAAATGTCGACGTTTCCTACAACCACAAGTTTACATTCGCTCCGACAGTCGCTGATTTCGTGGACGGCTACACATATGCACAAGCCCTTAACGAAGCCCGCAACAACGACGGTCTTGCTCCGGCTTATGATGACATCGAGCTCGAACTCTTCAAGGAAGGTACGGATCCATACTACTATCCGAACATCAACTGGAGAGATGAAGTCATGGAAGATCTCGGTTCGGAAGACCAGATAAACCTCTCTATCCATGGTGGCGGCTCAAAGGTCAAGTACTTCACAATGCTCGACTACGTAGGAAGCAGAGGCATGTTCAGCGGAACAGACCAGAAGGACTACAACTCACAGTTGAAGTATTCAAAGGCCAACATCCGCGCCAACATCGACTTTGAAGTCACTCCTACAACTACAATGCAGGTGAACATGATGGCAAGCTTCATTGAAACCAATGAACCTTCAGCCGGCAATGCAAACGATATCTTCTATCAGGTATACAGACTTCCTGCAACAGCATTCCCTATTCAGACTCCTGACGGAATCTGGGGTGGTAACCAGAACTATGCTGATGCGAACCCGATTGCCCGCATCCAGGGTACCGGCTATGAAAAGACCCACCAGAGAGCCCTGTATGCAGATGCAAGACTGACTCAGCGCTTTGATTTCATAACCAAGGGCCTGAGCGCTTCAGTAAGAATGGGATATGACAACTTCTCCCGCCTCAACGAGGAACATTCCAAGACCTTCCAGTACGGATACGTATATTATACCGACAAGATCGGT